>Ga0172372_10005400_pt1 | contig 17776 bp, 11 predicted proteins | sample LakKiv5m_2_FD_114544 | JGI IMG/M metagenome (GOLD analysis project Ga0172372, IMG submission 114544) | Freshwater microbial communities from Kabuno Bay, South-Kivu, Congo - kab_092012_9.5m | ecosystem: Environmental > Aquatic > Freshwater > Lake | place: Democratic Republic of the Congo...
CAACCGGGATCGGGATCCGCTTCGGGACGAAGCGGTCTACAACCGGCCGATTTCCGGGCTTGAGCGTTTCGGAGGGCATCACTACCTTCCCCACCCATACGGCGGTGCCCGCCGACCCCGCTTGCCCACTTTCGCGCGCCGCCCGCAGCCTACCCTGAGCGTCTTCCAGGCGATGCCGGTGGCGCGGAGCCGCGAGGAATCCGATCCGTTATGGCGATACCTTCCGCCCCGACGCGACCAAAAAGCATGCATTATTTTCTCCGCGCCCTTCGCGACGCCTCCAAGCGCTGGCCTCTCCTCGTGGCCGCCTTCCTCTGTTCCGCGGGCGTGGCCGGGCTCTGGGGGGCGAACATCGCCGCCCTCTTTCCGATCATTGAGGTGACGCTCAACGGCAAGTCGCTCCAAACGTGGAACGAGGAGCGGATCAAGTCTGCTGAGACACGGATCGCCGCCGGCGAGACGGAACGCGACACGCTCACGGCCGACATCGACGCCGGCCGGCTCGACGGCTCCAAGGCCGCCGCCGCCCGCAGTCGCATCGATGCGTTGAAACTTTCCATGCGGGGCGACGAGGCGATCATCTACTCGTCGAAGAAGCTGCAGCCCTGGATTGCCCGGTTCCTCCCGACGGATCCCTTCACGACCGTGCTCTGGGTGGTGGGCTTCGTCGTGGTGAGCACGTTTCTCAAGCACGCCTTCCTGCTTGCCAACACGCTGATCGTGAGCTGGGTGGCGATGAACATCAGCCGCGACCTGCGGCTGAAGGTCTTTGACAAGGCGCTCGAACTCGACCGGGCGCAGTTCATGCGGAGCGGGTCGGCCGGCTTCATGGCTCAGGTGACAAGCACCTCCGAAATGCTCGCCAGCGGCATCACGAGTGTCTTCGGCGGGGCGATCACGGAGCCGCTGAAGATCATCGCCTGCCTCACGGGCGCCTTCTGCATCTCCTGGCAGCTCACGCTGGCCTGCCTCACGATGGCGCCGATCGTGGGCTTCCTCATGGTCTGGCTCAACCGGCGGATCCGCGGCATCTCGAAGAACATCCTCGACCGCTCGAAGGGATTCCATCACGTCTTGCTCGAGGCGCTCAACAACGTGCTCACCGTGCAGGCCTACACGATGGAGGATTTCGAGCGGCAGCGGTTTCGCAACTGCACCGGCGACATGCTGAAGACCGGCATGATGCACTCCTTCTATCACGCGCTCGCCAACCCGATCACCGAGATCCTCGGCATCGGCATGGTGGCGACCTCGATCGCCGTCGGCGCCTGGCTCGTGATCAACCAGCAGACGGAGATCTTCGGCATCACGATGACCGAGCGGCCGATGACCGTTCCGGGGATCATGGTCTTCTTCGGCATGCTCATCGGCGCGAGCGACCCGGTGCGGAAGCTCTCAGGCGTGCTCACCGGCGTCAACGTGGGCGTGGTCGGCGCGCAGGCGCTCTATCCGCTGATCGACACGCCCTCGAAGCTCAAGGAGCCGGCGGAGCCGAAGACGATCCCCTCGCCGCACCGGGAGATCCGGCTCGAGCGGGTTTCCTTCAGCTACGACGGCATCGACACCGTGCTCAACGACGTGAATCTGAAGATTCCGTTCGGAGAACGGGTGGCGATCGTCGGCCCGAATGGCGGCGGCAAGAGCACGCTCGTGAACCTGATCTGCCGGTTCTACGACCCGACGTCGGGGCAGGTGACGATCGACGGCGTTTCGCTCACCGACATCGCTCTGCACGATCTCCGCCGCCGGATCGCGATGGTGACGCAGCAGACCGAACTCTTCAACGAGTCGATCTTCTACAACATCCGCTACGGACGCTGGGACGCCACCGAAGAGGAGATCATCGAGGCGGCCAAAAAAGCCCACGCCCACGAATTCATCTCGCTCATGCCCGAGGGCTACCGCACGATGGTCGGCCCCGGCGGCTTCCGGCTCTCGGGCGGCCAGCGGCAGCGAATCTCGCTGGCCCGGGCCTTCCTGCGAAACGCAGAAATCCTCGTCCTCGACGAGGCAACCAGCCAAATCGACGTGGAAAGTGAGCGGCTGATCCACGAGGCGCTGGCTGAATATGTTGAAAACCGGACGGTGATTATGATCACGCATAGGGCCAGCACCCTGGCCCTCGCCGATGCGATCATCCAGGTGGAGCACGGCGTCGTCACGAAACGCCCGGCGGCAGCGCTCCAGGCTGCCTGATCAATCACCATGGCGGATAGCATCACCTGCATCTGCGGCTACCGAGGCCCGAGCGTTCCCGAGGGAGGCCGGCCCGTCTGCCCGATCTGCCGCACGCCCGCTGAGGCCGGCCGCCAACGGCCCACCGCTGCTCCGGCCATATTGACGGCACCACCGTCGACGCCGGCAGCAGCGGCCGCTCCTCGGCCGAGCGGACCAAAGTATTACCGCATCCCCTGCCCCAAGGGCCACAATCTCAAGGTGGGGCCGGGTATGCTCGGCCAGCAGGCCGTCTGCCCGACGTGCAATACTGTCTTCGAGCTCAGCCTCGAAAACAGCCGCGAATATCAGCGCGAGCAGGCATCGCTGCGGCAGCAGAAGGAGATCGAGGACGCCGAGAAGTGGCTGAAGCGGGCCATCTGGGCTGCCGTCTTCATCGGAGCCTCGCTCATCGGCATGACGGTGCTCTACGCCGCTTTCCGATGGTCCGGCCGCCGCTCGCTGCCGCCACCACCGCCGGCTGCCCCGGCGGAGGAGGTCGCCGCGCCGGTGGAGGCTGAGCAACCGTAGGGTAGGCTTCAGCCTGCCTCTCGACAGGCTGAAGCCTATTTGGGGCAGGCTGAAGTTCATTTGGGGCAGGCTAAAGCCTACCCTACGGTGGGCTCGAAGTGCGTGAGTTCGAAACTGTCGCGAACCACCTGCCGCACGCTTCGCAGATCGACGCTCCCCTCGCGGGCCAACAGCTGCACCAGCAGGTTGCCGATCGCCGTGGCCTCGACCGGGCCGGCGATCACCAGCCGACCAGTCGCGTCGGCGATCATCTGGCAGAGGAGCGAGTTTTTCACGCCGCCCCCCACCACGTGCACACGGGCGATCCGGCGACCGACGAGTGAATCGAGCTCCTCGAGCGTGCGACTGACCGCGGCGGCCACGCTCTCGAGCGCCGTTCGCACGACCGCTCCTGTCGACGCGGGCACCGGCTGCCCCGACGCCTGCGCCAGAGCCCGAATCGCCTCCGGCATGTCGTGCGGCGCCACGAGCGAGGGATGGTTGGGATCGATGACAGTGACCCGCGGCGGCGCCTCCGCGGCCAGCGCCGTCAGTTGCTCCCATGTCCAATCCTTACCGGCCCGCCGCCAGGCGGCGCGGCACTGCTGCACGAGCCAGAGGCCGCAGACATTCTTGAGGAGCCGCGTCGTGCCGCCGATGCCGCCTTCATTGGTGAAGTTGTGGGCCAGGCAGGCGGGCGTGACGAGCGGGCGATCGAGTTCGGCCCCCACGAGTGCCCAGGTGCCGAGGCTCACATAGCACCAATCGGGCCGCGCACTCGGCGGGTCGCTGGCGGGCACGGCCGCGACGGCGCTGGCCGTGTCGTGCGTGCCGGGAACGACCACGCGGACGCCGGAAAGACCGGTCTCGGCCGCGACCTCCGGCCGCAGGCCACCGAGCGACGTGCCCGGCTCGACGAGCGGGCCGAAGATTCGCCGCGGCAGCTCGAAGCGATCGATGAGGCCGAATGCCCAGTCATGTTGCTGCGGGTCGTAGCACTGCGACGTCGAGGCGTTGGTGTGTTCGTTGGAGGCTTCGCCCGACAGTAGCCAGTGGAAGATGTCGGGGATCATCAGCATCCGCTCGGCGGCACCAAGCGCCGCGGAACGCCGCCGCTGCATCGCCAGAAGCTGATAGAGCGTGTTGAGATCCATGAACTGCAGGCCGGTGGCGGCGAAGATCTCGTCGCGTGGCACGGTCTTCTCCGCCACCTCGATCATGCCGCGATTGCGTGGGTCGCGGTAGCACAGTGGATTGCCCAGCAGCGCGCCATCGCGGCCGAGAAACGCGTAGTCAACGCCCCAAGTATCGACGCCCACCGTCGTCACTGCCTTGCCATGCCGCGCCGCCGCGGCCCGCAGGCCGTTCACCACCTCCTGCCAGAGCCGGACGAGATCCCAGACGAGTTCACCGCCGAGCGCTACCGGACCATTCTCGAACCGGTGGATCTCTTCCAACTCGATCAGCCTGCCGTCGAACGCCCCTGACACCACGCGGCCGCCAGACGCCCCGAGATCGACGGCGAGCGAAACGGAACGAGCCATGCCAACACCCTCCGAGTACGACGGAAAACGGGCGCAAAGCCTACCGCAGCCGCGAACTCGGGCAATTGCCGGGGGGTTTCGAGGCTGGGCGGTGCTTTGCCCGGCCGCGACAAACGGGGTCGATAAAACAGCGGCGGCCACCTATTGTTACGCTGAACTGGCGACATTGAGAGAATTCGACCCGGTCGGACGGCATGGTGACTGAAACCATCGACACATCTGCGGCGACGCCCCCGGCGGCACTGCTCGACGAATTGGCCTGCGCTAGCGAGCGGCTCGAATCGGCCGAGCCACCGGAGATCATCCGCTGGGCGGCCGAACGGTTTGGCGACCGCCTCACGATGGCGACGGCATTTGGCCCGGAAGGCTGCGCGATCATCCACTGGCTGGCCACCGTCGCCCCGAAGACGTTCGTCTTCAATCTCGAGACGGGCTACCAATTCAAGGAGACGCTCGAGCTCCGCGACCGGCTCGCCAAGCGCTATGGCATCGAGGTCTCGCTCGAGGCGCCCGACACCACCGTCGAGGATTACGAACGGCTCCACGGCGGACCGCTCTATCGCACCGACTCCAATCGCTGCTGCAACGACCGCAAGATCATCGTGATCCGACGGGTGCTCACCCGATTCGACGCCTGGATGAGCGGCATCCGCCGCGACCAGAGCCCCGATCGCGCCGCATCCCCGATCGTGGGCTGGGATCGGAAGTTTGGCGTGGCCAAGATCTCGCCGCTGGCCAACTGGACGAAGGCGAAGGTCTGGGACCTGATCGTCCGCGAAAACATTCCCTACAATCCGCTCCACGACCAGGGCTACGTGAGCATCGGCTGCTGGCCCTGCACCCGCTCCATCTTGGCCGGAGAGGATGAACGAGCTGGTCGTTGGAGCGGCACCGCCAAGACGGAGTGCGGCCTGCACTCGCGGGAGTAGGACAGGCTTTAGCCTGTCATGGCCTGAAAAAGGTGTCAGGACTCTTTTCCGGACCAGCTTTTTCGGGGCGCAGGACCGTTGAGACCGGAAAAGAGTCCTGACACCTTTTTCAGCCCCAGAGGCCTGTCCTACCGTTTGACGATCGCGGCGAGCAGCTTCGTCATCTCGGCGGTGCGGATCGGTGTCTCCAGCACCTTGCGCAGGTCGTCACATTTCGCCCGTGCCGAAAACGACTTCTGCTTGGGGCTCGTGAGCAGGATCGCCGGCACCGCCGCGAAGAACGGATCGGATGAAAGCCGGTTGAACGCGTTCACCGCGGCCTCGCCGAGTGACTGCGTGCTCATCATGAGGCAGTCGGCGGGCGGCGGAGTCGTGGAAAATCGCACCAGCGCCCGATCGGGGTTTTCCGTCACGAGCACCCGGTAGCCGAGCTTCGTGAAGAAACCCCGCAGCGCTTCCTGCGCCTTTTGCGAGGTCTCGACCACCATGATCGTGCCCTTCGTGGCGGCCCGCTCGGCGCTCATTGCCGATGGCGATGGGAATTCGCCCGACTCGCGCCCCGCCATCTGCGGGCCCGCTCCGCCTGCGGCATATTTCGCAGCGAGCGGCTCGAACGCCCGGCGGACATCGGCTGCCGTCTGCCAGCGTTCGAGCGGATCGATCTGCATCATTCGTCCGACGACGTCGGCCACATCGCGCGGGAGGTCGGAGGCGACCGTCGCAAGCGGCGCGACCGCCGTGAAGCGATGCGGATCGGACCGCACGAGCCGGTCGCGCGACTCGGCCAGCGCCGGCTTGCCGGAGAGCGTGAGGTAGGCGATCGTGCCGAGGAAGTAGATGTCGCTCCGCAGGCTGTCATCCTTCATGCCGGAGAGCTTTTCGAGCGCGGCATAGTCCACCGTGCGGGGCTGCTCCGTGCGGTCGAGATGACGGTCGCCCGACTCGGCATCGACGCCGGCGAGCCCGAAATCGACGAGCTTGGCCTGACCCGTCGAGGAGACCAGCACGTTGGAGGCCTTGAGATCGCGGTGTGTGACGCCGCGTCGATGGGCATACTCGAGCCCCGACACCATCTGGAGGATGAGATCGAGCGCCCGGGGAAGGTCGACGGCGCCGCGGATCCGCACGAGCTCGCGGAGCGTCTGCCCTTCGAGAAACTCCATCGTGATGTAGGTGGTGTTGCCTTCCTGCCCCACATCTTCGATCGCGACGATGTGGGGATGCCTCAGCAGCCGCCCCATCTCCCCCTCGCGGCGAAACGCACGGCACTTCTCCGCGTCGGCGCTAAACCGGCTGCGGAGCACCTTGACGGCGAGGATGCTGCCATCCTCGACGTTGATGGCGCGGAAGACCCGCGCGAACGAGCCGGCGCCGATCTGGTAGAGCAGCTTGGCCTTCCCGAAGAAGAATCCCGTCCGCTCCCCCTTCAGCAGCCGCTCGAGCTGATAGCCCGTGAGCAACTCGCGGCGAACGAGCACGGCGCCGAGCTTTTCGATCGGCACGTTGTGGCCGCCGAGCTCCTGCCAAGCCTCGCCCAGATGGGCGGCACCGACAAGCTGCAGCTCTTGGGCGCGGTGCGCGAGTTCCTCGGCCGTGGTGGGTTTCATGGTGGAGCGCGGTTCCCGCCGAAAACCCTAGTTTTTGCCCCTCGGGGGCGGAGTTCAAGGGGAGGCCGGCCGCAGGGGGCTGCAGGGGGCCGCCGGCTGGTCTGGAGCCGGCGCGGCTGCGGCTGCTAAAAGCCCATGTTTACGGTTCTTGCCCCGATCGCCGCTGAGTCCTGTCCGCTGATGCCCCAACGACGTCACCGCCGCGCGCCCTTCCCGCCATGGCTCTTGGCCACTTGTGCGGCGATCGTGGCAGTGGCATCTGGCTGGGCGGCTGCCGCCACCCTTGAAGACTCATTCGAGGGGCCGGAGCCATCCTGGGAGGTGGCGGAATCGGACGTGGGCCATCGCGTGGTGGGCCATGCCCGGTCCCGCGATGCTGCGCATCGCGGCGCGGCCTGCGAGCGGTTCGTCATCGAGGCCTCAGCCGGCACGACGCTGCGGGTGCAGATGCCGATCGAGCCGGCGCGAGTGATCGACGAATGGAAGGCGTCGCTCTGGGTGAAAGCCAATCGGCCCGACATTCGTCTCTCTGCCCGCGTGGTGCTCCCCAACTTCATCGCTCCCAAGACCGGCAAGCCCGTCGAGGTCCTCGTGCCCGGCAGCATCTCCAAGGACGCCGAGCGTTGGGAACGGCTCGACGTCGGCCGCCTGGCCACGGGCTTGCACCGGCAGCTTTTGGCGCTGCGGGCCGAACACGGGCCGATGGGGGACCTTACGAACGCGTCGGTCACACACCTCGTGCTCGAGCTGTATTCTTCGCCGGGCCGCTACGACGTGGCGATCGACGACGTATTCGTCGAGGGGATCGTCGAGGCGGCTTCTGCCGCCGCCACCGTCGCCACCGCGCCCACCAACAAAACGATCCGCGATGGCGACGTGCGGCCCGCCCAGTTTGCGGCGCCACCAGCGCAGCCACAGCCGCCGGCCGCGCCGCAGGATCCGCCCACCGGCCTCTCGCGCGGCGTGCTCGAAGTGGGAGGGATGCCGTTCTTTCCACGGGCCATCGACCACAATGGCGAGCCGCTCGAATGGCTCGCCTCGCTGGGCTTCAATTGTGTGCGACTCCCGGCACCCGCCTCGAGCGATCTACTGGCCGAGGCGCGGGAGGCCGGCCTCTGGGTGGTCTGCCCGCCGCCGCAGCTGCCCGATGTCGACATTCGCGATCCCGAGTCGCTGCCGATCTTTTCTTCAAACTGGGATCGCGTGTTGCTCTGGGACATGGGCAGCGGCCTTGCCGAAGATGATGTCGAGGCGCTCGCGGAGCGTGCCAGGCGTGTGCGGGCCTGCGACATGCACGCCGGGCGGCCGTTGATCGCCTCGGCCGATTCATCGCTGCGGAATGTCTCACGGCACGTCGACCTGCTCGTGGCCCGGCGGACCGTGCTGGGGACGAGCCTCGAACTCACCGACTATCTGACCTGGCTTCGCGAACGGCCCCGGCTCACGCGGCCCGGCACGCCGATCCTCACCACGCTCTCCACCGAGCTCGACCCGAAGACCGCGCGGCAGGCCAATGCCCTCGCCGGCATCGGCGGCCGTGGGCTCTCCGTCGATCCCGAAAGCCTCACGCTCGCCGCGCTGTCGGCCGTGGCCGCCGGCACGCGGGGCATCCTCTTCACGTCCACCCGCCGGCTCGATGGCGAAGACCGCGAGTCGCGGGCCCGGGCCGCCGCCGCCCGCGCCATGAATCTCAAGCTCAAACTGCTCGAGCCCTGGGGCGCCGCCGGCCGTTTTGCCGCGACGGCGCAATCGAGCGATCCCGAGGTGAAGGCCTTCGTGCTCGAGGCCGCCCGCGCGCGGATGGTGCTCGTCTGGCGGAGCGTGCAGGGCTCGCAGGTGGTCGCGCGGCACTACGCGGGCGATCTCCCGCAGGACAATGCGCCACTCACGCTCCTCGTGCCCGGCGTGCCCGAAGCCCATCAGGCCTGGGAACTGGCTCCCGGCGGCCTCCGGCCCGTCAGGCAAAAGCGGGTGACGGGGGGCGTGTCGATCGTGCTCGATTCATTTCGCTCGTCGGGCCTCCTGCTCTTGAGTGGCGATCCGGCCGTGACGGCGCACGTGCAGGAGCGGGTGCGCGAGCTCACCCCGATCGCGCTGGCCTCGGCCCGGTCGATGGCCGGCCTCGTGCTCGCCGACGGCGCCGAACTGCTCGGGCGGCTGCCCCCCTCGGCGCTCGGCCACCTGCCGGCGGCGGCGATGCTCTCGGAGGCGCAGCGCAACGCTGCCGAAGGCGAGGGGCTCGCCGCCACCGACATGGCCGCGGCGATCGCGAAGATCGAACGCGCCGCAGCGATCGGCGGCCAATTCGAACGGCTCACCTGGGAACGCGGCGTGGTGGCGATCGGCTCGATGGTGGCAGGCCCGCTCGCCGCCTCCGATGCCACGCTCGCAGAGCACTGGCGATTCGTGGAGGCGCTCGGCTCGGTGCAGGCCGGCGCGAACCTGCTGCCAGGCGGCGGGATGGAGCGGATCGACGAGCTCTCCGGAAGCGGCTGGCGGCACTTCGCCGTGAATCAGCCTGACATCCGCACGGCCGTCGAGATCACCCGAAACGATCCCGCTCTGGGCGCCGCGAGCCTCGAGATTCGTGCCGAAGCGACCAACCCCGCCGAGCCGCCCGTCGTCGTGGAGACGCCGCCGGTCTGGATCACGTCGCCCCCGATCGCCGCGCCCACCGGCAAACTTCTGCAGATCGAGGCCCGCGTGTGGGTGCCGCAGGCGGTGAAGGGGAGCGTGGATGGCCTGCTCGTCTTCGATTCGCTCGGCGGGCCGGCGCTCGCCGAGCGCGTGGGCATGACGCCCGGCTGGCGACGGCTGGTGCTCTACCGGATCGTGCCGGCCGACGCGGCCGGCGAACCGCTGGTGGTGACCTTCGCGATGACCGGCCTCGGCGCCGCGCGAATCGACGATGTTTCGATCCGGGTGGTCGATCGCGGCGCGGGCGTGCCGGGCATGGTCGTTTCGACATCGCCGCAGGATCCGGCCGTCGGCTCGTTTCCACAGCCGAGCGAACTCCTCGGGCCGGCCACGGTTCCCACGCCACTGCCACCGGCGGCGCTGAAGGCAAAGCGATCCGATGCGGTGGCCGCGCCGGCCTGGCCGGGCATGAACCTCGAATGGCCGAACATGATGCCCTTCGGACAATCGCCCAACACCCCGCCGCCGGGGCCGGGCGGCGGACGAATCGATCCGTTCAAACGCGGCCGCCCGCAGCCGTAGCGGAAAGTAGACCGCTTGCTCCAAAGTAGACCGCTTGCTCCGCAAGCGGTTTTTAAGATCCGCTTGCGGAGCAAGCGGTCTACGTTCCGTGATTGCGGATGCGGCGGGCTTCGGCGTCGAGGGCCTCGAGCCGCGCGGTGCACTCGGCGAGGATCTGCCGCTCATCCATGGCGGCGATCTCCGCGGGCCTGAGCAGCTTCCCAAACTCGAGCCGCACGCGTCCCGGCCGTGGAAAGCTGCGCGTGCGCGGCCAGCACTCCCAGGCGCCCACGATCGCAACGGGCACGATCGGCACCTTCGCCCGCTTCGCCAAGAGTGCGAAGCCGCTCTTGAGCGCGGTGAGCCGGCCCGTGGGCGTGCGGGTGCCCTCCGGAAAGACCACCACCGCTGCGCCCGCTTCCAGCCTGCGGATCACGGCCTTCATCGCCGCGACCGTAGAGGCCTCGCGGTCGATCGGCACGGCGTCGAGCGCGGTGATCACATAGCCAAAAGGCTTGAACTTGTAGAGCGACGCGCGGGCCAGGCTCGAAAGCCGGCGATCGCAGGCGAGTCCCAAGAGCAGCGGATCGAGATGGCTCTGATGGCTCGAAAGCACGAGCAGCCCGCCGTTCTTCGGCAACGGCTCGGCAAAGCGGGTGCGAATCCCGAACACCGAGATGCCGAGCGTGCGGCAGATCACCCAAAGCGCGCTATAGAGCCAACGGCCAAACGCGGAGTGGCGGCCACCGTTGCCCGCTGGCGCGGCGTCCTTCGTGGAGGCCGGCGCGGCCTGCTGATCGCTCATGATCCGCCGGCCGCCTTCCCCACGCCCTGAGGGCCACGCGTCCGCACGGCCCCGATCATGGCGACAAGCCGGTCGATCACCTCATCCGGGCTCAGCCCATCGGTCTCGAGCGTGACGGCATCGTCGGCGGGCTTCATCGCGCCGACCGGCCGCGTGCGATCGGCCTCGTCGCGCTGCGACTGAGAGGCGAGCACCGCCTCGAGCGATGCCGCATTGCCCCGGCCCACCTCCTCACGGTGACGCCGCCGGGCCCGCTCCTCGGCCGACGCGGTGAGAAACACCTTCAGCTCGGCATGCGGAAACACGACCGACCCCTGATCGCGTCCCTCGGTGACCACGTCGATCCCCTCCGCCATGCGGCGCTGCACCCGCTTCATTGCGTCGCGCACCGGGGGCGCATCGGCCACCGGCCGCGTGGCCAGCGTGATCCGCTCGGTGCGAATCTCGCTGGAGACGTCGCGGCCGTCGATGAGCACGCGGCCGTCGCAAAACTCGATTCGCACCGTCTCCGTGAGCGCCGCGATCCGCGCCGAATCCTCGAGCGGAATGCCACGGTCGAGCGCCACGAGCGTGACGGCGCGATACATGGCGCCGGTGTCGATGTAGCACCAGCCGAGCCGCCGGGCGAGCGCCCGGGCGGCGGAGCTCTTGCCCGCACCTGCCGGACCGTCGAGCGTGATGATCATCCTGCGGTTCCTGTGGATGGGGCGTTTGCCATGAGGGCCAACGCTACTTCCCGCGGGCTCTCGATGCCAAGCCCCACGGCCAGGCGAAAGCGGCCCGCCTGCCGGCTGCCGGCAAGCAGAATGAGGTCGACCATGTGGGGCGCGGACCGCAGACTCCAGGGAAGGCCGCCGGTGGCGACGAAGACGTCGTCGGCCCGTGAGGCGACGTTTTTGAGCGCGAGGAAGTGGGGCGACGTAAACCGGCTGCGCTCCGTGACGATCGGCTCGGCATGCAGGCTGCGGCAAAGGTCGATGTCGTCATTCTCGTTCCAGGCGAAGCGACAGGCGGTATACGCCTCGAAGGCGGGGCCGGCGACTCCAGCCCGCGGCACCGTCAGATCGATGTCAAGCAGCGCAAGCGGCCGAGCCGGCACGAGCGAGATGCGCTGCGTGAAGGTGCCCACCTCACGGTCTTCGGCATCGACGAGCCGCCCCGTGCTCACAATCGACGCCGATCCTTCGCGCACGATGCGATCGGCCGCCATGCTCGAATAGTCAGCCCGCTCCTGCGCGTCTTCCCAGGCACTGCCCGGTGGCGGCAGCGGCCGCGTCGTGCGCAGCGCAAGCTGCTGCGAGAGCTGATTGCCGCGGTCGTTTTTCACGCTGCGCAGCGAGAGCAGGCCACCCGTCTTCGGATTGACTCGCAGCCGCAGCCATTCGTTTTCGAGGGAGAGCCGCGCGGCATCGTCGTCTCGATCTCCGAAAAGCCCGCGGGTGACCCGCTGCCAGAGGGCCGGCTCCGACGACGTGGGCGGCGCAGCTGCCGCCGCTGCCGGAGCCGCAAGAGCCTGCTGCCATGCTGCGATTGCTGGTTCCGCGGCGGCGAGTCGGCGGGCTTCGTTGCGGGCGGCGGCGATCTTGTCGCCGAGCGGATCGGCGGCTGCGTCGGCCTGCTCGTCGGGAAGCGCGGGGTGGAAGGCGTCGGGGGCGAAGTCGGCCAGCATGCCGGCGCCGGTCGTCGCGGCGAAGAGCTTCTGCGGCGTCACGAACGTGCCAAGCGCTGTGGTCCAGCCGCCGATCCGCCGCAGGGTGTCGAACCATGGGCTCGCCGTGCCGGCATAGTGGGCAAACTGGATCACGGCGGTGTGGTCGTGGTCGAGTGCATCGCCGATCTTGTCGGCGAGCGCCAGGATTGTCGTGGCTTTTCGGGCGTCGAGCGGCGGCCGGGCCACGGCATCGATGCACGCCTTGCCTTCCCCCTGCCAGCGAATCCGGCTCGTGCCCATGTCGGGGAGCGGCGTGCCGTCGAAGAGCGTCCAGATCGCGCCGGTATAGCCGAGTTCGACGAGGATTCCCGGCAGGAATGCCGACGAGCCGCCCGTGCACTGGCCGTAGGTGCAAGGGGCTGCTCCCAGGTGCTCGCGATACGCGGCCTGCCCGCGGGCAAACGACTCGCGGATCGTGGCGAGCGAGCACCAATCGAGCGGCGTGGAATCGTAGCGGCCCCCCACGATCTCGATGCTGCCCTCCTCCAGCCGCGCCCGCATCTGGGCGAGCAGCGCGGGATCACGTTGCGCGAGCGCTTCGATCACCTGGCCGGCGGCGACGAAGGCCAGCGGCGTGGGCGCATCGAGCTCCTGCACGAGCCGCGGTCCGAGCGTCGACTCAGCCAGCAGCACGAGATCCAGCAGCCAGAAATCGACCGGATAATACTGGCCGCGATTGGCGGCGAGCACATCGAAGCACTCCTGCAGTTTCTCGCGCGCCGCGGGCTCGTCGTCCACGACCGACGCCCGCGCGGCGGCCACCGCCGCCTCCGCGAAATTCGTGGCGCCCAGCGCCATCGAGGATCGCATCCGCCGCGCGAGCAACTCGGAGAGGAGCCAGGCGAGGCCGAGGGCATGGAAGTCTTCACGCAAGGGCACGTTCTCGGGCTGCGCATGCCTGAGCTTCGCAACGGCCTCCGCGACGATTGCGTCGCGGCCCTGCGCCTGCCGCACGAGCTGCGAACCCGGCAGGCCCGTCGCCGCGGCCATGACCTCGAACCGCTCGTCGCACTGCGGAGGCACGAGCCCGAGCAGCGAGTCGCCGTCTTGCGGGTGAACATCGACGCTCGCCCACTCGGGGATTTTTTCGGTGGCGGCGATGAGCCGCGGATCCCAGGCGGCCGTCCAATGGGCGAGCAGCTCGTCGGCCTCGCGGTCGTCGAGCCACGTGGGAAAGTCGTCGAGCGAGTAGCAGGGGAGGAAGACGACGACGCGTGCGAGAGGCATGCGGGAGAGTGTAATTGATGCGGTGGACAAAAAGGTGTCAGGACTCTTTTTCGGCCTGAACCTGAAGGGGCAAGCCGCGACAGCAAAAAGGTGGAACGAAAAAGAGTCCTGACACCTTTTTGTCCCGGGACCGATGCGGGGGCAGGGGATCCGCTTGCGGAGCAAGCGGTCTACTTGCTACTCGAGGGATTTGGCGAGCTTGCTCGTGACGGCGAAGGAGAGCTGCTCGAGCTCGATCGCGAGATCCACCGACACGCTCTGCACGTGGGGCGGAAGCGTGAGCGTGACGGGGGCGAAGTTCACGATCCCCTCGATGCCGGCGGCGACGAGCCGGTCGGCCGCCTCCTGCGCCCGCTCCCCCGGCACCACGATCATGCCGAGGCGGATGCCCTTCGACTTCACCACGTCGGGCAGTTCGTCGATGGATTGGATGCGGATGCCCTGCACCGTCTGGCCGACCTTCGCGGGATCGGCGTCGAAGGCTGCCTGGATGGAAAAGTTTTGCCGTCCGAAGCCGCGATAGCCGAGCAGCGCCTGTCCGAGATTGCCAACGCCCACCATCACCACGGGCCAGGCGTGATTCGTGCCGAGGATGTCACGCATCGCGCGGATGAGTTCGTCGCAGCGATAGCCCACGCCGGGATAGCCAAACTGACCAAAGAAGCCGAGGTCTTTGCGGACCTGGGCGTCGCTGAAGCCCAGGAGCGTGCCCAACTGCCCCGAGGAGATCGTCTGCTGACCGGCTGCCTGCAGCCGCTGCAGCTCCCTCAGGTAGAGGGAGAGACGGCTGACGACGACCTTCGGCACCGAGGCGTCGGAGGGAATCTCGCCGGGCTGCGGTCGTGAGTCGGTCATGCGAACTGCCTCGAGGAACTGCCCCGATAAGCGGGAGACTCTACCCGCTTATCCGGACAAATCGAAACGAATCCACCGCCCCGAGTCAATCTGGATCGATTGTAGGGTCACTGGGGGTCTGGAAAAGCAGGATCGGTTGCGGGGAGTGATCAACCTGCGGGGAGTTTGTGGTCGATCTTTGAGAAGGTGCGGAAGTGGGCAACTGCCTCCGCATCCCCAGCGTTTCGTTCCCGTTTCCAAAACCCAGCTCAGGAGCCTGCCTCGCAAGAGGCAGCAGACATGAGAAGTACGTGGCTTTGTTGTCTGCTGGCACTCGCATGTATCGCGTCGTTGGTGAATCGCGCCGACGCCGCCTACTGCGGGCTTGCCAGCTACAAACACGGCGCCGCGAAACTGACGACGGTCGGTTTCGCCCATGCCCGTGGTGGTTGTTCAAGTTGTGAGTCCTCCGCCAGCGAACCCAGCTGCGCCGCCAAGGCGTCGTGCTGCGGCACCCGCATGGTGAAGGACGTCGTGTACGAGCAGAAGCAGTACACCTGCTACAAGACGGTCTGCGAGAAGGTCGTCGAGCAGCGTGAGGTGAATTGCGTCCGCTACGAGACCGAGAAGTCGTTCAAGGACGTCGAATACACCGTCTGCAAGCCGGTGTGGGAGAATCGTTCGCGGACCGTCAACTACACCGTCTGCAAGCCGGTGTGGGAGACGTTCACGAAGGAGATCCCCTACACGGTGTGCAAGCCGGTGTGGGAAACCCGGACCCGCGAGATCCACAGCACCGTCTGCAAGCCGGTGTGGGAGACCGTGACCAAGGAGATCCCTTACACGGTCTGCACCCCGGTCTACGAGGAGCGGCAGGAGACCTACACGGTCTGCAAGCCGGTCTACGAGACGCGGACGCGCGAGATCCGGAGCACCGTCTGCAAGCCGGTCTACGAGACGCGTGTCAAGGAGATCCCCTACACGGTGTGCAAGCCGGTCTACGAGACCCGCGAACAGGCCTACACGGTCTGCAAGCCGGTGTACGAGACGATGACGAAGGAGATCCCCTACACGGTGTGCAAGCCGGTCTATGAGACGCGCGAACAGGCCTACACGGTCTGCAAGCCGGTCTACGAGACGCGGACGAAGGAGATCCCTTACACGGTGTGCAAGCCGGTTTACGAGACCCGCGAACAGGCCTACACGGTCTGCAAGCCGGTCTACGAGACCTGCACGAAGGAGATCCCCTACACGGTGTGCAAGCCGGTCTATGAGACCCGCGAACAGACCTACACGGTCTGCAAGCCGGTCTACGAGACCCGTGTCAAGGAAATCCCCTACACCGTCTGCAAGCCGGTGTATGAGACCCGCGAGCAGACCTACACCGTCTGCAAGCCGGTTCAGGAGACCTTCACGAAGGAGATCCCCTACACGGTCTGCAAGCCCGTGTATGAAGAGCGGCAGGAGACCTACACGGTCTGCAAGCCGGTCAAGGAAGTCTGCACGAAGGAAGTGCCCTACACAGTGTGCAAGCCGGTGTGGGAGACCCGCGAGCGGGACGTCTGCAAGACGGTCTGCAAACCGGTGCACTACACGAAGACCGTCAAGGTCTGCAGCGGCCACTGGGAAACGGAGACCTGCGAGGTCCCCGGCCCGGTGATCACCCGCTGCGTGCGTGAGCCCGGTTGCTGGGAGTGCGACTGCTCCGGCCGTCGCCGCTACATCCCCGGCAAGGTCTGCCGCGTCGAGGAGCAGTGCCCGCCGCGCACCATCACGAAGAAGAAGTGGGTGCCGACGGTCTGCGAGAAGGAAGTCAATTGCGTCCGGTACGAGCGTGAGACGATCGTCGAGAAGCAGTGCTACAAGGTCTGCAAGATGGTCGCCGAGCAGCGGGTGAAGACCTGCTCCTACACGGTCTGCCGGATGGTGCCGGAACAGCGCGTCCGGTGCTACAAGGTCTGCAAGATGGTGCCCGAGCAGCGGGTCCGCACCTGCACCTACACCGTCTGCAAGATGGTGCCGGAACAGCGGGTTCGCACCTACCAGGTGTGCCGCATGGTCCCCGAGCAGCGGGTTCGCACCTGCTCGTACCAGGTGTGCCGCATGGTGCCGGAGCAGCGTGTTCGGACCTATCAGGTGTGCCGCATGGTTCCCGAGCAGCGTGTCCGCACCTGCTCGTACCAGGTGTGCCGCATGGTGCCGGAACAGCGTGTTCGCACGTATCAGGTGTGCCGCATGGTTCCCGAGCAGCGTGTTCGCACCTGCTCGTACCAGGTGTGCCGCATGGTGCCGGAGCAGCGGGTTCGGACCTACCAGGTGTGCAAGATGGTGCCCGAGCACCGTGTTCGCACCTGCAGCTACCAGGTCTGCCGCATGGTTCCGGAAGTGCAGGTCCGCCACTGCACCTACCAGGTCTGCAAGATGGTTCCGGAACAGCGCGTGCGGACCTACAAGGTCTGCAAGATGGTTTCGGAGCAGCGGGTTCGCACCTGCTGCTACAAGGTCTGCAAGATGGTGAAGGAAGAGCAGGTCCGCACCTGTGAGTACAAGGTCTGCACGATGGTTGCCGAGCAACGCGTGAAGACCTGCACTCAGAAGGTGTGCAAGATGGTGCGCGAAGAGTGCTCCCGCGAGGAGTGCTACAAGGTCTGCACCATGGTGAAGGAGACGCACACCAAGCAGGTGCCCGTCTTCACCACCCGGCCTGTCCACTACACCAAGACGGTGGAAGTCGTCCGCATGGTGCCGAAGAAGGTCGCCTACACGGTGACCAAGTGCGTGCCGACGACGGTCTACCGCGAGGTGCCTTGCTGCGAGTGATAAAGAGCTGCGAGTAACGCCCTCGCAGCGTGTGATCTGTCGGCTCTGAGCCGAAACGATTGGGAACGAGCACGGCCCGGGTCGCAAGACCCGGGCCGTCGCTTTTCTCTGGGGCCTCAACTCGCCCAACGCGCTGCCGCGGCGGCAGAAGTCGCCTCGCGGTGGCCCTCGAAGACTCGGGCCAAATGCTCGTCGAGCTTCCGCCGACCACGGCGGCTTCCTCGTCGACCGCTTGCGAGTAGACCGCTTGCGAGTAGACCGCTTGCTCCGCAAGCGGATCCTGACCCGCTTGCGGAGCAAGCGGTCTACTGTGGAGCAAGCGGTCTACTGTGGAGCAAGCGGTCTACTGTGGAGCAAGCGGTCTACTGTGGAGCAAG
>Ga0172372_10005401_pt1 | contig 17774 bp, 17 predicted proteins | sample LakKiv5m_2_FD_114544 | JGI IMG/M metagenome (GOLD analysis project Ga0172372, IMG submission 114544) | Freshwater microbial communities from Kabuno Bay, South-Kivu, Congo - kab_092012_9.5m | ecosystem: Environmental > Aquatic > Freshwater > Lake | place: Democratic Republic of the Congo...
CGCTTTACCATTAATGCGTTGGGCAAAAACAAACAAAACTGATTTAGCAGTAGTTAACATTGATCCTCATGCAGATACCCGAGAACCAAATGGTAGGCACAGTGGTAATTCATTTTCATATGCAATAAACGAAAACACGCTTACTCACTATCATGTATTAGGACTCCACGAAGCATACAACAACACTTACATTAGAGTTCCTGGAAGAAAAAGTTAAGTTTTACAGCTATTTTGAAGACTACTTATTTAAAAAAAGAAATATTAATGACGATATCGCTAGTATTTCAGTTTCATTAAAAGAAATGTCTTGCGGTATTGAATTAGACATGGACTCACTTGCGCATTTTCCAAGTTCTGCCATATCACCGTCAGGTTGGACCTTGAATGAATTAAGACAAATTTCACATGAATTAATAACTAAGATTCCCAACATCGCATATTTTCACTTGCCTGAAGCCGCACCAAAAAACCAAGAAGAGTCTAGAATGTGTGGCAAAGCACTCAGTTATCTGGTTAGGGATTTCATTCGCTATTGTAAAATTTAACTATGCATAAACTACTTCTAATCAGAGACTTTTTTCCGATTCGATTACTTTCTGCACAAGTGAAGTATAATTTTTTTGGTTTAATTTATTGGGTCGTTTTATTTGGGATAGCATCCGGTTCATTAGGCTCTTTTTTTGGTGTTCCGTTTCTATTTTACGCACCTGAATATCATGGTTCTATATCTTTTTTAAGTTATTTCTTTTTAGGACTCGCACTAGGTGGTTTTTTCATGACGTTTCATGCCTTCAGCTATGCTAAACTTGGTCCAAGGTTTCCTTTCTTGCTGGTGGTATCAACACCGTTTTTTAAGTTTATTTTGAATAATTCCTTTCTACCTCTCACGTTTATACTATACTTCAGCTTCAAGACATTTGAATTTTTGTCGAATGAAGAACTGTTATCTAACAGTGAAATTCTCTCGAACCTAGGAGGCTTGTACGCCGGAATTGGAAGCTTTGTAATTATTGCACTCGCCTATTTTTTTAGAATTAGAAGGAATAGGGATATAAACGATGATGATCCTGATGATAACATTTCTCCTATTGTTCAGCTTAGGAAAAACAACCATAAATGGTATAATTATTTTAGAATTGAACCAAAAAGACCTATTTATTATATAGGAAGAAATTTTAAACTTTATAAAAGCAGATCTACTTCGCATCTAGACATTGAAGTCGTCGAACAAATTTATGCGGAAAATAGAATAAATGTTTTTTTGTTTCAGCTAGTCACGCTCCTCGCATTTATAGGAATGGGATATTTTAGGGATTATGAAATTTTGGAGATGCCCGCTGCCATGTCGATTGTGACATTATTGTCTTTGCTATTTATGTTTTTTAATGCGCTTTCAACATGGTTTCACCGCTGGGCCTATTTTGTTTTAGTTCTAGGATTTTCTCTCGCCATTTATTTAAGTTTAACTAGTAGTTTTTTTCAATATAACAGTTATTTGATCGGCATTGATTACGAAGAGAGTTTAAGACAGCCTTATACAATCGCAGCACTTGAGTCTCATTACAAGGATACTTCTGGAAGAAATCAAGCAGAGAACAATTTAATTCAAATACTATCCAATTGGAAAAAGAATCAATCCACGGAAAAACCTAAACTTGTAATTGTGGCAACTTCAGGAGGAGGGTCACGGAGTGCGATGTGGACATATGAAGTTCTTAAACAATGTGATCAAAAACTCAATAATCAGTTTTCAAAACAAATTCATTTAATTACAGGCGCATCTGGAGGAATGTTGGGAGCAGCATTTTATAGAAGTCTTTTACTACAGGATGTTCAAAATACCAAAATATCGCGCTATGAATCCGAACACTCGAAAAACATCTCCAGTGATTTTCTAAATAAACTTTCCTTTTCGTTTTCAAGTAGTGATTTGTTTATGCGTATTAAATCGTTCGAATATGACGGGAAATCTTATCCATTGGAAAGAGGAATTGCCTTCGAAGAGCAATTGAATAAAAACCTAAAAAATATCTTCAATCATCCTTTAAGCTTTTATAAAGAAGCTGAAAAGAGAGCCAATATCCCTTTAATGATATTCAGTCCTATTATTGTAGAAGATGGAAGGAGATGCCTAATTTCGAGTCAATCAATGCAGTGCTTACTCCCAAACATTTTTGAGTCTAATTATGAATTCATCGATTACCATTCATTTTTCAAAAATCAAGATATGACAAAAGTGCGTTTTACCTCAATCTTAAGAGCGAATGCATCTTTTCCTTATATCATGCCCATGATTTCTTTACCAACTCAACCCGAGATGCACTTGATGGATGCTGGCATCAGAGATAATTACGGTATTAAAACCACCCTATTATATTTAAAGCATTTTAAAGAATGGATTAAACAAAATACTTCTGGGGTTGTGATTGTTGAAATTCGAGATACCAAACGTATTTTAGATGATGAAGGGTTTAACGCAATATCCTTATTAGATAAACTTTTACTTCCATTTACAAATCAAAACCTAAATTTCACAAGGCACCAAGATTACGACATTGAATTAATGGAGACTTTTTTTAGGGAGGGACTTCCTTTTCAACTCGACCGCGTTACTTTTAATTTGACCAACGAAACAAAAAAACGAGTATCACTTTCTTGGAGGCTAACTAACAATGAAAAGCGAATGGTTAAGGATGCCATTAATGATGACTATAACAGATCTTCGTTAAATAAACTGATTTCCTTACTTAATCACTGAGATATTTGTGAATGTGGCGATAAAATTTGCTGTGCAACCTTCAGGAATCGGGGCCTTACTTGGAATAAAATCAAAATTTAATTTCAGACCATTCTTTTGGAACTTAGGATCCATATTTATTCCGTAGATAGTTTTACCTATATACTCATTGTTATTTCCGCTTATGATTTCCACGTTTACTTTACAGGGCGTTTTTGTAAAACGTACAATACCGTTATAGGGTTGATCATAATGCACCTCGTAAAGATTTTTTTGGGTGATACAACTCGAGAGAAGTGCAGCACCAAACAAAATAAAAAATCGTTTCATCATTTTTCAACTATAAAAAAAGGAGCTCAAATGAACTCCTTTTTAAATCAACCTGTAGCAAAGTTAATTTAGATCCTATTGGGGTTTAACGGAAATATTTTTATTTGGTTACAATTGAATTAACATTTTAGCCTTGATAAAGTCAAGCGATAGAAAAGAAATGAATTCGTTACTCGTATATTTTTGTTTTAATGAATGTCTCAACTCATATTCATGCTTTGGTTAAGTTGATGGATGATCCGGATGATCATGTATACGAACACGTTCGTCAAGAAATCAAGAAATGTGGTGCTGATGCTATCCCAATCTTGGAGCATTCTTGGGAACATGATTATTACGGAATGGTTTTTCAAAATAGAATTGAAGACCTCATACACGAAATTCAGTTTTCCGAAATACAGCGACAATTATTAGAATGGTCGAGTAGTCCGGATAAAGATTTATTAGAAGGATCTATTTTGATTGCTAAGTATCAATATCCTGGTTTGGATGAATTGAAAATTAAAGAGTCTATTCAAAATTTAAGAAAGGACATTTGGTTGGAACTGAATGATAATCAAACATCTTTTGAAAAAGTAAAAATTTTCAATCGCATATTTTTCGATTTATACCAATTCAGCGGTGATACCAAGCATTATCACTCCCCAGTAAATTCTTTTATTAATACAGTATTAGAATCAAAAAAAGGCAATCCGTTAAGTTTATGTCTTTTATATAGTATCGTTGCGCAATCCTTGGATCTCCCAATATATGGGGTTAACCTCCCAAATCACTTTGTACTTGCTTATATGGATGAATATCATGCTAATCATTTCGGTCAAGTCCAAAACGATTTTGGCGTGCTCTTTTACATTAATGCCTTTTCTAAAGGTACCATATTCGATGTAAAAGAAATTGAGCAATTTTTAAACGATCTTAACATCGAACACAAAAGAGAGTATTTTGAGCCCTGTTCAAATACAGCGATTATAAAGCGAATGTTGACCAATTTAATATTTGCCTTTCAACAAATAGGAAATTCTGAAAAGGTAGAAGAATTGACGTTATTAAAATCTTTACTAGATTAACTTTGAATTATCCAATTTTCTCTTAGTTCGCCAAGTGTAGAGACCAAGGGATTTAAATAATTTATGCCTTTGTTCTTGCGAATTTGTGAAAAAGGAACCAACATAAAATCAGACTCATTCCACACTAAAACATTCATGCGATTAAAAAAATCTATGTTAAGTGCTGAACCTATTTTCTTTATCGCGTGAACAGAACTGTCAATTGAGCAACCAGAGGCCACTTCTAATGTTTCGTCAACAGCCAACACAATAATATGATTAAACAAGACTGTTGTATTTGAATTAAGTTTTTTACCATGTGCTGACCAAGTTGCATTAAATCCGGAAAGATTTTCCAAGGTGAAACGAACTTCCTGATCCGACATTTTTCTTTCGGCCAAATAAAGCCATACCTTACTGGCGTTTCCTAAGGATTCGAATAAATTATAACTCTGCTGCATTTGCAATTAATTCAGCCACATCTAGAACCTTAATCTCTGATTCTTTTTCGGCATGCTTGATGCCGTCTGTCATCATCGTATTACAAAAAGGGCAACCAGTCGCAATAATTTGAGCATTCGTTTCCAATGCGTCATCCGTGCGTTCAATATTTATTTCTTTATTCCCTTTTTCGGCCTCTTTAAACATCTGAGCACCACCTGCCCCACAACAAAGACCATTTGTTTTACAGCGCTTCATTTCAACTAGCTCAGCGTCTAGTTTTTCAATTAAACTGCGTGGTGCTTCGTAAACATCATTTGCTCTTCCTAAATAGCAAGGATCGTGAAACGTTATTTTTTTTCCTTTAAATGTTTGATTTCCCTCAAGTGCTAATTTACCTGTAAGAATCAAATCTTGAATTAATTGTGTGTGATGAACCACTTCATAGTTTCCTCCCAATTCCGGATACTCATTTTTAAGTGTATTAAAACAATGTGGGCAAGCGGTTACAATTTTTTTTATTTCATAACCATTCAATACTTGAATATTCATCAGTGCCTGCATTTGGAAGGTAAACTCATTTCCTGCTCTTTTCGCTGGATCACCTGAACAACTTTCTTCAGAACCTAAAACTGCAAAATTCACTTTGCAGTGGTTTAGAATTTTAACCAAAGCTTTTGTTATTTTCTTTGCTCTGTCGTCAAAACTACCTGAACAACCCACCCAAAACAAAATATCTGGTGATTTTCCTTCTGCCATCAAACTGGCCATTGTAGGTACGTGCATGCTCATAACTTATTCTTCAAAAACTTGAATATTTGATGTTCTTTCTGTTAATTGTGTGAATTTCCCTGTGTAGCGTGTCGCTCTAACAATATGGTTATCAATCCAATGATAATTTCCCCCTCTTGGTTTTTCCATTAATATTCCATGGTATTTAAATCCATGTGCATCCAACCAATTTTCTGTTACTTCTCTGTGTTCTTCCAAACGCGAAGTAAAAAAGGTAATAATATGACCCTCTTCATACCAATTGTTAATTGTCTCCAGTGCATCGGGGTAAAGTTTTGCCGTTGCCATTCGTTCAGGTTCCTCATTAGGAATATCGTCACAAATCGTTCCGTCAATATCTATTAAATAGTTTTTAACATCTTCTGGAAGAATTGGTGAAATACGTTGACCTTCTTCTTTAATGTCCTGTAATTTTAAATTAACTTTAGTCTTCATTCGCCCAGTTTAATCTATCTGATGGTGAGAACTGCCATGGAGCTCCATTGTTTTCGATATTTGTTAACATACCCGTTAATTCCGTTGGCATTTTTGATTCTTCCATCACAAGGTATCGTCGCAAGTCTACGATAATGGAAAGCGGATCAATATTTACGGGACATTCTTGGACACATGCATTGCATGATGTACATGCCCAAATTTCTTCTTCCGAAATAAAATCACCCAATAAACTTTTCCCATCTTCGTAATCCTTTCCGTGCTTGCGTTTTAACTCTCCAATTTCAACAAGTCTATCGCGTGTGTCCATCATTATTTTACGAGGAGAAAGCTTTTTACCGGTAATATTTGCGGGACATGAAGAGGTACACCTTCCGCACTCTGTACATGTATATGCATCGAGTAAATTCTTCCACGTTAAATCCGTAACATCTTTGGCTCCAAATCTTGTGGGTGCCACTTCACTCGTTGGTGCGGCATAAGGGTCTGCATTAGGATCCAACATTAGCTTTACTTCTGCCGTAACGGATTCCATATTAGTAAACTTTCCTTTTTTATCCAAGTTCGAATAATACGTATTTGGAAATGCTAAGAAAATATGAAAATGCTTCGAATAAGGAAGGTAATTCATGAAAGTCAATACCATTATAAAGTGACCCCACCAACCAATATTTTCAAGAAGATGTAGCGTGTCGTGGTTCATACCTTTGAAAATGTTGGCACCAACAAATGATGAAATTAGGAATCCATAACTTTCCTTTTGCATGGCATCATCTGCCCCGTTCATTGTGAAGATGCAAAGTATCAAAACGATTTCCATTATCAAAATCAAGTTAGCGTCTTTCATCGGCCAACCTTTCAATTCATCCATCGTTAATCGAGGTAACTTCAGCATATTTCTGCGAGCTAAAAATGCGATGGTTCCAATGAAAGCAAGAACAGAAAGAAGTTCAATAAAGCTTATCATAAAAACATAAAAGTCGCCAAGAGAATCCATAAACATGCGGTGGTTTCCGGTAATCCCATCAGCAATTATCTCAATCAACTCTATTTGCGTGATAACAAATGCCACGTACAAGGCTAAATGAAGCAAAGCAGGTATCGGGCGAGAGAACATTTTTTTTTGACCAAAAGCCACCAGTAACATCGTACGCCAGCGTTCTGATGTGTTATCTGAACGTTTAACATCTCGACCCAACAGTATATTTTGACGTACCTTAAGTATGTTCATTGTAAACCATCCAAAACCGAGAACAAGTAGAACGGAAAAAACAACAATCTCTATCATAATGACTTTTCTTAATCTGGAATACTATCCAATATCATCCTAAGTTTTTTCTCCTCTTTTTTGGTAATCGGCACACCTTTGGTTCTAGCGCCGAACAACGAGAAGTTTATATATCGCTCAGGATGTAATTGAAAATCTGACACTAAATTTTGAAGTTCGTTATTAGATTCTACCAGCTCCAAATATAATTTTTCGTCATGAACCAGTTTACCTAAAGTTCCATTTCCTTTTTCAACATCTTCGAGCACAAGATTCAATTTTTTAATGGTTGTTTGTGCATCCAAAATGACAGATTTAAAATTCGCATTCACCAAATCATCAGATACTTTTTTGGTATTTCCAATGATAGCCGTTACCTGATCATTCGATTTTTTAAGGTTATTGGTGATGTTTTCCACGTTTGCCATTATTCGTGAAAATTGTAATTTTTCTTCCGCAACAAATAATTGCAGTTCATCAGCTACATTCCCAAGTTTTTGAATTGTCATTTTTACTTGTCTCAAGCTTCCTTCTATTTCTGACGTAGCTGTAGAGTCCCAAAACGAAGATAAAGACGAAACCATTTTATCAACTGAGGCCATCATCGTCTGCAATTTATTGGTAATTGGATCAGTGAACGCTTTCACCTGGGACACCATGTCCTTTGAAATTCTGCCTGGAATATCGGATTCTGCCTCATAATTTCCTTTTGAAATATCATTTGGCATGATTATAATTAACCCTTTCGTTAGTAAATCAATGTTACCAATTTCAATGACACTACCAATAGGAATTTCAACTTCATCATTTTGGATACTAAAAGTTATTCTAACTTTTTTGTCGGCGGAATTTCCCGGAACATACTCAATGTCCTTCACTTTTCCAACCGTAACGCCATTCAAAGTGACATTACTTGAAATCGTTAACTGGCCTGAATTTGGGAAATAGGCGTAGAATTCTCTATCACCACCAAAAATGCTGTTACCTTTCAAGAAATTTATACCTAAAACGAGTAAAACTATGGCCAAAATGGCAACAACAGCGGCTTTTATTTCTTTTGAAAATCTCAATCTGATTTCTTTTCTGCTAATTTAATAGCTTTTTCAATACTAATGCGCTCTCCGTTTAAAAAAGCTGCAACAAAAGCATTATTAAAACCTTGTTCTATCAATTCTATTTTTCGTTGTCTTGCCCCTTGGATATCATTTTTAAACTCACCCGTGCAATATTTATATAATTTATCTTGGTAATATTCGTGAATATCCAAGTTTTTAAACCGTGACGAATTCAAAGGAATTTTCTTATCAGAGGTTTCAATTTGTATTCTAAAAACTAAGCCTGTACTGTCTTTTGTATCTTGAACAACCGGCGTATTGGTTGGGGTTTTATCTTGTTGGGGAGGATTCGTTTTAATTATTTCAATAGTTTCTTTACCAGACAATTGGTTGTAATATCGTTCAAATGCTTTAAACATGGCAAGTGCCATTTCTCGTTGACCATTTGCATCTGCTAGTAATTTTTCTTCTGTTGGGTTAGTTAAAAAACCAGTTTCAATTAAGACGCTTGGCATTGCCGTTTTGTATAAAACGTAAAAACCTGCCTCCTTAACCCCTCTGTCAAAACGCCCCATTTTTTTAAATTCTTTTTGAAGTTGCTCCGCATAACGTATGGAATAATCTCTAAATACCGACCCTTGAAGTTGCATAGCAATCATGGCCTCCGGAGACATGTCGAAATTCTTATATTTAGCCCCTTTATCGTCTTCTAATTCAATAATTGAGTTTTCTCTTTCCATTACTTTCTGTTGTGCCTCTGTTCGATGCAGACCAAGCACATATGTTTCTGACCCATACGCCACATTGCTACCTGCATTTGCATGAATACAGATAAACAAGTCTGCTTTCGCCCTATTTGCAATATTTGCACGCTCCAACAATTCAACAAAAACGTCCTTATCTCTTGTATAGATTACCTTTATGGAGGGATATTTCTCTTTGATCATAGCGCCTAATTTTAACGCCATTGACAAGCAAACTTCTTTTTCATTTGAATAGCCACCATGACAACCGGGATCTTTTCCACCATGTCCAGCATCTATTACGACTGTTTTAATTGGATTTAGTTGAGCTTTAACATTCGACCATATAAACAGGGAAAAAATGAGTATTTTTACTCGGGTATTCAATAAGATAAAGAAATTTACGTTCTTCATTAACTTGGTTAAATTTGGTAGTTTTGTGCTACTTTACAAAATTAGTTCCAAAGGTTTGATAGTCTCACGTCGTCAGTGTCTACTTTTCTTCTTTGCATTGTTAATAATGCAACTATCGGGCAAGGTTACGGGTCAAAAAGAGCAGAATAAAACCATTACTATCAACGATGAGTCAGTAAAATCAATAATCAAGTACAGCGCTCGTGATTCAATTTTCAAAGACGTTAGAAAGAAACAAGTTCATCTGTACGGACAGGCGAATGTTCAAATGGACGGCATTGAAATGACAGCAGGTTATATCTGCATAGACCTTGAAAAAAATGAACTACAAGCACGATACTCCTACGACAAAGACAGTAATAAAATTGAGTTTCCAGTATTTACGGAAGGAAATGAAACCATACAATGTGTTTCGTTAAAATACAACACAAAAACAAAAAAAGGATTTTTAGAAGAACTCTCCCTAAAGCAAGAAGAATTGTACTTTAGAATGGAGATTGCAAAGAAACATGAAGACGATGAATTGCACCTCAGGCATGGAAAACTTTCGACCTGCGACTTACCAGAACCTCACTACCATTTTCAACTCGCGAGAGGAGTTATTGTTCCAGATGAGCGCATTGTTACAGGACCGTTAAATCTGCACATAAATGGCATTCCTACTCCTCTTGGTTTGCCTTTTGCTTTAATCCCAACGAAGCAAAAAGAACAGGTTAAAGGATTGCTTTTTCCCGAATTTGTTCCGCTTTCTGCTTATGGATTTGGAGTTCAGAATCTCGGTTATTACATTCCAATAAATGATTTTTTGCAAACGACTTTATATGCCAACCTCTACAATCGTGGTAGTTGGGGACTTAGAAATGATTTGGATTATGCCAAAAGATATGGATTCACTGGTAAATTTTCTCTTGGATTTCAGCAGTTCAGACTGGGGTTTCCGTCCAATTCAAATCAGAATAAATTTAGTTTGATGTGGTCACACAGACAAGATCCCAAAGCTTCTCCTTATTGGAATTTTTCATCCAGTGTAAATTTAATTTCTGATAACAATTCAAAAAATAATTTAGATCCAATAAATCCAGAATACTTCAGTAATAGTTTCAATTCCGACATTAACATCAACCGGTTGTTTCCAGGAAAGCCATTTTCCATGGGCTTAAAATGGTCACTTCGGCAAAATTCTGTTGCTAAAAATATTGCGCTGATTAGTCCAATTATGAACGCTAATTTGACACGCGTTTTTCCATTTAAAAAGATTTTTTCGTATCCAAAAAATGAACTCACGAAGGCAGTTTCAAGGATTGGGTTAACCTATAATTTTGAAGGTCAAAATAGATCTAGTTTTGCAGACACATTGCTCAATCAGGCAAATTTTCAGCAAATTGGACAACAATTTTTAAATGGGATTTCACAATCGATGTCTATTCAAACGTCTCTTGGTTTATTTTCTAACGCCATTAAAATCAATCCTATTTTTAATTATGGTAATAAGCTAAATTTTCAACAAACAAGAAAATCTTTTGATCTTGCAACAAATTCTACCTTGACTGATACCTTGAGAGAAATTGGAATGGCTCATGAAGTCAATTTTAATGTTACAGCAACAACTGTTGTCTATAGTTACTACGAATTGATTGGTAAATCAAAACCTAAACTTAGGCATTTGCTCACTCCTTCTATCGGTTATCGTTATGTGCCAATGCTAAACCCGCTCATTTCGGATAGTGTTGGTGTTAATCAATCCGTGGTGAAATATTCTCCATATGAACGCAGTATTTATTCAGTGGGGAATTCTGTTGGTGCTTCTTTTCTAACATTTGGTTTCAACAATACCTTAGAATTAAAAATGAAGTCAGAGAAGGATACTGTTACGGGTTATAAGAAAATTCGGTTGATTGATCAATTTTCTATCAACGGGAATTATGACTTTTTAAAAGATTCCATGCGACTCTCCATGATTTCGTTGAACTTAAGGATTAGTCCTAAAAACTGGTTGAATTTTGTTTCAAATGCTTCTTTTAGTCCCTACGCATGGGATTCAACAGGAGCTAATTTGTCAACTTTCGCTTTACGAAATAACCAAGGAATAGGACGTCTACTCAGTGGTAATTTTACTACAACGCTATTACTTGCACCAAAAAAAACTCGAAAAATCATGAGCGACAAAGTAGAATCAAGCAATCAAAATTGGAACAGTGCTTTTGCTTATTTCTCTCTTCATCCTGAACATGCTATTTATTTTGATATTCCTTGGAAAGTTACTTTTTCACACATTTATTCTCTTCAGGCGAATCAATTTATTACTTCGAGCAATGCTAAATCTTTCAATCAAGTTCAAACCATTTCTTGTAGCGGTGACGTGAGCTTTACCAAAACTTGGAATTTAAGTGGTAATGTGAATTATAATCTCATGGATGGAGGTATTACCAACGCATTTTTTACCTTAAATAGAAATTTACATTGCTGGGCGCTAAGTTTTTATTGGGTGCCAATAGGAGGAAACAAGAGCTTTTTACTGAGTATTCGGAATACTTCTAGTTTATTCAAAGACGCAAAATTCGACTTTAGAAAACCGCCGGTATTTTTGTAATTACTTTTCGTTGTACATGAGCATCTTTGGACCGACAACAAGGTTAATGTTACAAATACGCCTGCTTCCGTCGTCCAGTTTTTTACCTGGTTTGTAGTTTGGTGGCGTATCCTCTCCTCTACCGTTTATTTCTAGTTCAACAGTGACTTTATATTTCTCTTTGATTGTTTTTATTTGTAATTCAAACTCTTTCGCCACTGCTGCTGCACGATCATTAGAGAGCTTTTTATTAAACTCTTTGCGCTCTGCTTCATTTTTACTTCCTTGAGTATCGGCATATCCATTAACAACTAAAATTGTTCTAAAATCAGTATTACTGAAAATATTTTCATTGTGATGATTTAAATATGACTTCCAATTAAGAATGTCTTTCTCTATTTTCTGGACCAATGCTGATACTTGCTTTTTTCCTTCTTTGGTTAAATTAGCACTCCCCGTTTCAAAGGTAATATCTGAACCCAATCGTACGACCTCCTTATTGGATTCAATCATTTCTGCTAGTGGATTAATTTGATTATGCATTAAATCATTTAATTCAGCTGATAATTTTAATGCCTTTTCATGACCTTTTGAGGAATACGGTGAAACGCTATTCAATTCATTAATAATTTCCTGGGTACGTATAAATACTGCTTGCAATTTTACATCGATTGACGAAATCCGCTGAGTGGAATCTATACTGGCTAATTCTTTCCTCTGATTTTCTATTGCTAGTTTAGCCGCATCGGCCTTCTCTATCGCCTCTGCCATATCTTTTTCGCGTTGTGCTTTATTTTTATTGTAGGCATTGACTTCCTTTTTTCCTCTTTCTCCTCGAAATACAGTTGTGTTATACACTGGTTTTTTCAAGGATTTTGGTGAACAGGCTAGTAAAAGTCCCAAAAGAATAAAAAATGAGAAAATTTTCATATATGTTTTATTTGTTTTTTAACAGTCATATGTAATCGTAAAAGAGATTTATTCATCAGTGTTTATTTAGAAAATCTCTTTATACTTATTTCATGTCGAAAAATTTGATAAAAGATAAAGGTTTTATTTCGGATTTACAAGTTTTTTTCTTTTTTTTGGTAGTATGCGCCCATAAATAAAATGTGTGAGGTGAAATAGATCCAAGTTAAAATAACTAAAAACGCACCCGTTAATCCTGCATCTTTAAAAACGAAAAAATGTTGAAGGTAATATTTTATTGCAAATTGACTAATACAAACAACAATAGTGGAAAATAAGGAAGCTCCAACTACAATTTTTGTTTCAAAATCTCCATCGTGCCCATAGTTATAGATACAGAAGAATATGGAAAAATAAGATATAAATGAGAGACCTAAACTTATAACTGAAATGGCAGCTTGGAATAGAAAACTTTCTTCACTAAACCACATTTCGAGCATTGATATCAAAAACAACTGACTGAAATATAGCACAATCATGAAGAACATAAAGAGTGCAATGGCGAGAATTGAAAACAGCCGAAATTGAATAACATCTTTAACAAGGTCAACTCGTGTTCTCTTCTTTATTGGTACATCCAAGATATCGTTCACTCCCCTTTTAACCGAAGAAGTCATAGCAGAAGTAGTTACTATTATTGCTAAAATACTCAGTATTTCCATCCAAATATTCGGTTTGGTAAATTGAGTGTTCGTGAAAAATTCTACTATGGAAGTGGTATCTTTTAGACCTACTTGATTGGTTAAAAACCTTATTATTATCTGTTCAATCGTCTCCTGTCCGAAAATTCTACCAAAAAGCGAAAAGCTAACAAAGGCGATTGGAATCAATGCAAACAAACTGTAATAGGCCAAAGCCGCTGCGTGATTGTTTTGATGTTTGAAATAACCGGTTATTGTAGCTGTGTATTTTTTTAATTTACTCATATGGCAAATTTTCTTCTTATTCGAATAAATCGAACTTCATTCAATGGATAATTTGCATAAAGGACAATCATTTTTTGTTCGCACAGCATATAGGATTGGTAAAATCCCCCGCTAAACATTGCATATTGAAAGTTCACCGGTATTCCGTCTTTTTCGGCAGTTTCAAATTCATCTGGACGGAAAAAATGAGTGTTATTTTCAACGATAATTTCATTCACAGGTCCAAATAATTTGGCAATTTCCTTATTTTTCAACTGGTAATAAATCTCTTGGGGTTTTCTATTTTTTGATAATTTACCCTTTCTTAAGAAAGTTACATTGTCGCAAAGGCCAAGAATGTCCTGCGGATCGTGAGAGACTAAAATAATTGCCAAGTTTTCTTGAAATTTCAATTTCATTATTACCTCTGCGAGTCTTTGTTTTAAAACCGTATCTAAATGGCCAAATGGTTCGTCGAGAAGAAGTACATCGGGAGCATGAGCAATAGCTCGAGCAATCGCAAGACGTTGTTTTTCTCCTCCTGACAATAATGCCGCTTTTGTTTGAGCCACGTGTTGTAATTGAAGTAATTTTATTAATTCTTTAATTCTCTTTTCGCGTTTGGCAAAAGGATAACCGAGAATGGATTCTCTGATATTTTCTTCAGTCGTGTGGTAGTTATCTAATTTAAAATCTTGGTTGACAATCGAGATGTTCTTATAACCTGGTATCAATAATTCGCTCGATATTGGCATTTCCTGACCGTTCCAAGTCAAGGAACCTTCATTTGGAGCAAGAATTCCTGCCATTATTTTTAATAAAGATGATTTTCCAGCACCACTTTTTCCAACCAATCCTAAAAGCTCTCCACGTTTTACGCTTAAATTGACATTTCGTAAAATAGGCCTGTCATAAGTCAAATGGATATTTTTAATGCGCAACATTATTGTATCAAACTTTTTGGAAATTCTTTACTAGCAATATAAATTCCCGGAATAGGATTAGCTAAGGGTTCATTGTCTTTGATATAAAAACAGAGCCTTGTATCGTTTTTGTTGGTCTTAATCTCCAATCGATCTAAAATGGACTCAGATACACCAACTTGACAATCCGGAGCATCTTCAGATTTTAGCGTAACAATCCGCATGGCCCCAACGCTTTCGGAAAATTCATTTCCATTTGGCAAGATTCCTCTTAGCTCGTAAACAGCGTTTTGAAATTCATCCATTTTCGATACCGAATTGTTTATGACTAATTCATCCTCCCAAATATACTTTTTGTTGTCAGCGCTTTCTTCACCTTGATTGCTCTCGTCGGCAATTTTCTGAGAAAATAATTCATTAAGCAAGTAAACGTGTATGGTACATTTCATTTTTTCTTTATTTCGTTTTCTTTAAAAGCGGATGGCATTAAATCTGGGACTATTTTGAGTATTAAGGGAAGTAAAATTGCTCCTCCTGGCAATAAAAATATTCCTATCGAGGGAACTGACTTTAGAACATCCATAAATTGTGTTTTTACCTTTTCTTTCTCTTCTTTGGAAAGATCTTGTTGCGTGGATTTTTTAATCAACGCTATTAGTTCTTTACTCTCCTTTAGTTCGTTTACGAATTTATCTTTATTTCTTCCTAAAATTCTAATCCAACGTTTGGAGAATCCCTTGTAAACTACCTTTACCTGATTGTCTTCTTTTATGTGATTGAGTTGAACGCGTTGATCAAAAATAAAGGCATCGCAAATTAATCTACATTCCTCAATCTCAATTGTATTTAGCCCAAACTGTTCTCCCAATTTTTGCAACCTGAATTCTTCTTGTTCAGTTGTAGCATGCGTACCCTCCGTTATAAATAATGCCAATTTATAGGTGATTTTTGCCAACTGCTTATTTTCAAATGAAATTGCAGATAACTCATGAGTTTTATTCATGTAGTTTTCGAGTTCACGTTGAAAGTGACGCGGCAAATCAGCCGAGGCTAAAAGGTGATCAATAATTCGTTGTTCTTTAGGCTCTATCAATTCATCTGCCAATGCCGCTGCTACTGCGCCCTTGAGAACAGAAAAAGCATAATTATTGCGCTTTTCATCAAAGGAAATGGTGCTTTCATCTAGGAATTCAATAAACAACAGAACATCAATAAAAGTTAATGCATTCGATAAATGATTGATCCAATAGTTCGAACCAAAAATGGAGGTATTTACTTTTACGCGATTTGCAAGTGTTTTTTCCAATTCATGAATTTGGTCTCCTTTCAACCATTTATCCACCCATCTTTCTTCTTTCCAAATTTTATAAAACTGACAGAGCGTTTGAATGAATGCTTCTTTACTAAAGTTCTTTCCACTTTTCTGAAGATAAGCAAGTATTAAGGCCTCAAATAAAAGTAATTTTAATGCTTCGTCTTGCGTGTAATGGTCCCTTTCGAGTTCATTTGAGAAAATAAAAGAATTAGCAACTCCGAAAACCAAACCGGTTTTTGATGAAATTAATTCTACTAATTCTTCCAACTCATCATTCGATTCATCTAGTGAAAGCGTAATGACTCCGTTCTCTTCTAGCTCAAAATATTTGGCTATCCAATTTCTTGAACCCGGTGATATTTTTTCTTTATTTGAAGGCATATCGGATAGCTAAGCCTCCGCCCCATCCGAAACCAAATGGACTTAGTGAAAGAACCGGCCCAGTATCTAAGGATAAATTTAACGGAAAATCTTGAAACGTATAATCCACTCCAACAACTCCATTTACAGATAAAATATAGGTTCCGGAAGTTACTCCTAAAATTGGACCAAGACCCGCATACCAATCTAATCCAGTAGGTTCAGGTAATGATTGTTGGACTTCAACTAAGGCAGAAATTAACAATGTATTTGAAAAGCCTCCAATAGTACCTTCAACCGCAAAACCCGGCCTCAAAAAGTGTTTAACATCAAGGCCTCCTAGAGAGGGGTAACCACCTTTTATTCCTACGGCTGTTTTGTATTGCTGTGACCAAGAACACGTTGAAACAGCCAAAAACAATAATGTTGTCAGGGATAAATTTTTCATAAATCAGAATTTTAACAAAATTAAAGTTTACCTGCTAGGGTAACGGCTTTTTTTGCCACGAAAAATACACCTCCCGATGTTGAAAACACTTCGAAACGCAAGATATAGATGCCAATACTTGCTTTTGCTTGATTCTCTGTAGTTCCATCCCAATAAAACACACCTTCGGTTCCGAGGTATTCGTTCGAAAAAATTGTTTTGACTAAGCGCCCTCGCTCGTCGAACATTTGTGCCTTTGCAAGCATTCCTGGTTCCGAAAGCGTATAGGAGATTTGCAAAATATCCTCGAAGCCATCATTATCGGGTGAAAAGACTTCATTGGTCAAGTTCAAATTTCCATTTGAAACGGCAGGTAAAAATTGAGAATTCTTTCTACCAGGCGTTCCAAATCCATAATCTTCCGCAGCGGAATGCCAATTGAATTCACTATTTGACAAACCATTTGGATCAATTCGCTCGAGTGAAACCCCATCTGTATTGTCTAATAAATCAAAATGCCACTCATCGAGGTAGGAAACTTTGTCAATTATTTCAGCATTATAAATCAAATAAACCGTTCCAGAATCGTTGTTGTAACTTGGTAATTCGCTGAATAAAAATTTTCCTGGTACCGCAAAAGGATAATTTTGTTTTACAAAACTTGAGTCTTTTCCTAGTACCACATAATCATTCGGTTGGAGTAAATAATTATCTCCAATCGTTTTAAAATTATCAATCGTATCATTGTCAAAATTTGCAAATTGCCAATCTTTCAAATTAATTACTTTGTTAGAATTATTATATAACTCAATCCAATCTTGTCCACCTGTTAATGGGTTTTGAAGAATTTCATTGATTATAACATCTCCTTTTTGGGCTGTTTCAGGTAAAATGAATGTTCCATTGCGCTCGGTTGAATTCATCCAACAATCGGAAATTGGACCTAAGGTAAAGGAGTACAACTGCGATCCAGCAAGATTTTCGTTGAATTGGAGCGTCATGTCTTTTGGATGACTTCCTTGAATAAATTTGTTTTGGATTGTTAA
>Ga0172372_10005402_pt1 | contig 17772 bp, 8 predicted proteins | sample LakKiv5m_2_FD_114544 | JGI IMG/M metagenome (GOLD analysis project Ga0172372, IMG submission 114544) | Freshwater microbial communities from Kabuno Bay, South-Kivu, Congo - kab_092012_9.5m | ecosystem: Environmental > Aquatic > Freshwater > Lake | place: Democratic Republic of the Congo...
GAACGTGTCGTTGCACGTGCCGGGGCTCACCGTGGCGTAGCGGAACCACCCCGTCGTCACCGCGCCGCCTGGATTCACCGAGCCACGCAGCGTCGTCCCCGTCCCCGTCGTCGGGGATGGTGTACTCGTCGTCACCGAAGGCAGCGCCGGCTGCGTCGTGAACGACACGACGCCTCCAAAACGAAGCCCATAGGCGTTCTGCGCGATGGCGCAGACGTAGTAGGTCGTCCCCGGGGTGAGGCCCGTGATGGAGCGCGAATACATCACCGCGCTCGTGCCGCTGCCGAGCGCGGTATCCGAAGTACTCACGGTCGGTGCACGCGTGCCGAAGGTGTCGTTGCACGAACCCGGATCGGAGAGCGAGTAGCGGAACCATCCCGTGGTCGTCGCGCCCGACGGGTTGCCGACGGCCTGCAGCGTCGCGCCGCTGCTCGTCAGCGCGCTCGGTGCGTTCGTCGTGACGACCGGCGGCCCGGGGATGGTGAACGACGCGATGGCGCCGAACGCCGTGCCCGACGCGTTCGCGACGATCGCGCAGTAGTAGTAGGTGACCCCTGACGAGAGACCACTCGCGAGGATGGTGTACGGCACCGCGACCGCGCCGCTGCCGAGGTCCGTGCCGCTCACGGCGGGCAGGCGCGCTCCGAACGTGTCGTTGCACGAACCCGGGTTCGTCTCGCTGTAACGGAACCATCCCGTCGTCGGCTCGCCGTTGGGCGTGCCCGTGCCGCTCAGGTTCGCGGAGGACGTCGTGATCCCGCTCGCGGGTGTCGTCGTGGCGGTCGGCGCCGAGGCCCGTGCAGTGGCGAGCGGCAGAGCGGCGAAGGCGGCGAGCGTGGCGACGAGCGAAGCGATGCGCATGGGACGTCCTCGATGCCTGCGCTCTGAGCACGCGCAACGCGCCCCCGGAGGCAGAACCGCGAGGAGGATAAATCAGCGCCCCCGGCGCCGTCGACGCCGATGGTCGTGACCCCGCGCGCCGCGTCCGGCTCGATGACGACCCGCGCCAGGGGCGGCCGTCCGGCTCGACGACGACCCGCGCTAGGGCCCGCCGTCCGGCTCCTCCGCGGGCGCCGCACCCGGTGCAGCGCCGACGCCCGCATCGGGTTCCGCGGCGGCTTCGTCCGCGAGCCGCATCATCTCCTCCATCGTGAGGGCGCGCTGGGGTGCGGCCGGCGCCTCGCCCGCGCCCTCCTCGGCCTGCCGCATCATCTCCTCCATCGTCATCGCGCCGCCATTCGCGCCGGGCGGAGGCGTCGGCGTGTCTCCCGCAGCAGCGTCGGGCGACGGCGCGTCCACGACCGGCGCGGCGCCGGGCTGCGACGTCCCCGCGAAGATGCGCGCTCCGGTGAGCGTGATCGCGGGGAAGTACGTGACGATCATCAGCCCGATCAGCATGAAGGCGATGAACGGCAGCACGCTCTTCGTGATGTGCCCAACGGGCTTGCCGAAGAGCGTGCTCGCGACGAAGAGGTTCAGGCCGACGGGCGGCGTGAGGTAGCCGATCTCGAGGTTGACGATGAAGATGATCCCGAAGTGGATCGGGTCGACGCCGACGGCCGCCGCCATCGGCGCGAGCAGCGGCACGAACACGAAGATGGCGCTCATGATGTCCATGAGGCAGCCCACGACGAGCAGCAGCAGGTTCACCGCGAGCAGGAACTGCCAGCTCGTGAGGTGCATCCCCGAGATCCACTCCGCCGCGATCGCCGGGATGCCCTCGCCCTCGAGGAACTCGCCGAACGCCGTCGCGATCACGAGGATCACGAGGAAGGAGCCGAGCAGCACGCCCGTCTCCTTGAAGATCTTGGGCAGGTCCGCGAGGGTGAACGCGCGGTGAATGAAGACCTCGACGAGCACCGCGTAGACGACTGAGCACGCCGCCGACTCGACGGCGTTGAAGATGCCGAACGAGATGCCGCCGAGGATGAAGCCCGGGAACATCAGCGCCCAGAAGCCGTCACGCGCGGCGGCCCAGAGGCCCGGCAGCGAGAACGTCTGTCGCGGCGTCTTGTCGACGATGCCGCGGTAGAGCGAAACGCCCATCAGGATGCCGCCGATGATCACGCCCGGGCCGAAGCCGCCGCCGAAGAGCGCCTCGACCTGAATGGGCGCCGAGGTGTTGACGATCGCGTAGACGATCATCGGGATCGACGGCGGGATCAGGATGCCGAGCGAGCCCGCGCTCGTGACGAGGCCGTGCGCGAACGTCTCCTTGTAGCCCTGCGCGATGAGCGCGGGGCCCATCATCCCGCCGATGGCGACGACGGTCGCCGGCGACGAGCCGCTGATCGCCGCGAAGATCATGCACGCGAGCACCGCGCTGATCGCGAGGCCGCCCGGCAGCCAGCCGACGAGCGCCTGCGCGAAGCCGATCAGCTTCTTCGAGATCTGCCCGTGCGACATCACGGAGCCGCTCATGATGAAGAGCGGGATCGCGAGCAGCGCCTGGTTGTCGGCGAGCGACGACATGCGCTCGACGAGCGTCGAGAACTGCTGGAGCGTCGTGACGTCGCCCCAGAGCAGCATGCACGCGATGGTCACCGAGCCGAGCACGACGAAGAGCGGCTCGGCGAGGAGCGCGCCCGCGAGGATCACGCTGACGAGCGCGCCGCCCTTGCCGATGAGCGGAAGCAACGCGATGAGGCCGAGCACCACGAAGAAGGTGGTGGGCTTCTTCTTCGCGTCTTTGCCATCGGAGGCGATGGCGTCGCCGCGCTCCCGCGCGAGCCGCTCGGCCTCCTCCATGCCTTCGGCCGCCGCGGGCGCACCGTAGTTGCCGCCGAGCAGCGCCGACACACCGCCCGCGAGGAAGCGCAGCGCCGTGAGCCCGAACGCGAGCGGAATGGCGCTGTAGAGCACCCAGAGCGGGACGCCCGTCTGCGTGAGCGTCGACTCCTGCGCGAAGAAGTCGACCGTGTAGCGCCAGCCGAGCAGCGCGAAGAAGCCGCAGAAGGCCGCAGCGACGAGGAAGGAGAGCGTCTTCACGTACCGCTGCGCGCCCTGCGGCGGCGCCTTCTCGAGGGCCTCGAGGCGCAGGTGCTTGCCCTCGTGCGCGCAGATGGACGCCCCGTAGAGGCCCACCCACAACACGAAGAGCATCGAGATCTCCTTCGACCAGGTGAAGCCCTCCGGAAAGAAGTTGAACGCGAGCCAGAGGAACGCGGGGATGACGACGACGACGTAGGCGACGAAGCGCGCGAGCCAGCCCGCCGCGCGCTTCGTCGCGAGCGTCCACAGATAGGGCCCGCTCGCGAGCACGAAGAGCAGCAGGCAGAAGTCGCGCGAGCGCAGCGTCATCATCGCGTAGCCGAGCGCGGCGACGCCCCCCGCCGCGACGAGGCCCATCACGACGGGTGACGCCTTGCCGAGCGCCGGGACGAGCGGCCGTCCGCGCTGCACATCGCCCGCGCGGAAGGCGAGCATCATCACGAGTACACCAACGCCCGCGCCGAGCCACGGCGCCGCCGCGTCGAGCGTCGCCTGCGTGCCCGCGTCGGAGATGAAGAGCAACTTGCCGATCGCGAGTCCGAGGCGGCTGTCCGGCGCGTCGAGACGGCGGGCGACGACGTCGATGAACATCAGGACGGTCGTCGCGATCAGGAAGATCCCGACCATCGCGTCCTCGGCGCGGAACACGAGGTCGTCGAGCGCGCGGAGTGGGCTGCGCTTCGAGGGAGTCGAGGGGGTCGCGGTGGCCTCTGCGGACATGACGCGCGTGTACAACGATTCGCGCCCCGCGCGGAAGAGCCGCCCCGCCTAACGCATCGCGTCACCGCCCGCGCGCGCCGACGCGCGCAGCGGCAGCGCCCGTTGACACCGCGACCCGCCGCGGGATACGCACCGACGCCTATGCAACGCCTCGCTGCCGCCTCCCTCGCCCTCGCCATGCTCGCGCTCTCGGGCTGCGACATGGCCGCCTTCGCCGCCGGCTCGACCATCAAGGTCTTCCTGCGCGCCTCGCCTGCGCTCCAGCGCTACCGCGATCCGGAACTCGCCGAGGCCGCCATCCCGGGCTCGATCTCGCAGCTCGAGGGCGTGATGATCCTCAAGCCGGAGAACCCGGATCTGCGTGCGCTGCTCGCGCGCAGCCTCGGCTCCTACGGCTACGGCTTCCTCGAGGACCACATGGAGGAGGCCACGGCCGCCGACGATCCGGAGCGCGCCGAGCACTTCCGTGGCCGCGCCTCGCTCGCGTACATGCGCGGCAAAGAGGTCGCGATGGAGATGATGACCATCTGGGAGGGTGACGACGGCGGCGCACAGGGCGCGTACGGCCGCGGCATCGACGCGTGGAAGAGCTACCTCACGCGCTTCGAAGACCCCGAGCAGGTCCCCGTCCTCTTCTGGTGTGCGTACAACTGGGCGCGCTACATCGGCGTGAACCGCGACGACATGGGCGCGGTCGCCGACCTCGAGTTCGTGCGTGAGCTGTCGGACCGCGTGCTCGAGCTCGACCGCAGCTACTTCCACTACGCGCCGGTCGCGATGCACGCCGGCATCCTCGCGACGCTGCCCGCCGCGGTCGGTGGCCAGCCCGAGGTCGCGAAGGCCGAGTTCGAAGAGGTCATCCGCCTCACCGAGCGCAAGAACCTGCTCTATCTCGTCACCGAGGCGCAGCTCGTCGCGGTCGCGCTGCAGGACCGCGCGCTCTACCGCGCGCTGCTGCAAGAGGTGATCGACGCGGGCGACATCGACCCGGACAACCGCCTCGGCAACATCATCGCCAAGCGCCGCGCGCAGCGTTACCTCGCGCGCATCGACGAGCTCTTCGAGCCGGTCGAGGGCGAGGCGCCCGCCGCGCAGCCGCAGGGCAACTGCGACGAGCCCGGCGCGAACGAGTCGTTCGACGACTTCAACCGCCGCTGCACGGTGATGGAAGGTGGCGCTGCACCCGAGGCCGCCGCACCGGCGCCCGAGGCCGCACCCGCGCCGGAGCCCGCGCCCGCCCCGGCACCCGCCGCCGAACCCGCCGCCCCCGCGCGCCCTGCGCGACGCGGTCGCTGATCGCGCTCACCACGACTCACCCCTGCCAGGCCCGCGCGGGTCCACGGTGAATCCCCGCGCGCTCCGGCCGTCCATGCCCCCACGAGGAGACGACGAATGAGAAAATATGCAGTCTGGATGCTCGCCCTCGCCTTCGCGGGGCTCATCGGCCACGGCGCGGGCGCCGCGCAGGCCCCGGCAACGACGACCTTGTCCTTCGCCACGCTCGCGCCCCCCGGCTCGACGTGGATGCGCGTCTACGACTCGTGGACGCGTGAGGTGCGCCGCCGCTCGAACCAGTCGCTGACGCTCCGCTTCTACGCGGGCGGCGTGCAGGGCGACGAGTCGGAGGTCATCCGCAAGATCCGCAACGGCCGCCTCGACGGCGCCGGCGTGACGGCGGTCGGCCTCGGCCAGATCTACCGCCCCGCGCTCGTCTTCCAGATGCCCGGCATCCTGCGCTCCTACGAGCAGCTCGACCGCGCGCGCGACGCGATGCAGGCCGACATGGACGCCGGCTTCGGCGGCGCGGGCTTCCGCCTCATCGGCTGGGCCGACGTCGGCCAGGCGCGCCTCTTCTCGACCGCGCCCGTGCGCGTCCCCGCGGATCTGGCGAGCCGCAAGCCCTTCGCGTGGCGCGACGACTCCGTGCTCCCGACGCTCTACCAGACGATCCGCTCGAACCCCGTGCGCCTCCAGCTGCCCGAGGTGCTCGGCGCGCTCCAGACGAACCGCATCGACACCGTCATCACGCCGCCCGTGCCGTGCGTGCAGCTCCAGTGGTGCTCGCGCCTCACGCACATGATGGACACGCCGCTCTCGATCGTGCTCGGCGGCACCGTCATGTCGAAGGCGAAGTGGGACGCGCTCACGCCCGAGCAGCAGACCATCCTCCGCGAGACCGGCGCGCAGTTCCACGCGCTCGCGCGCCGCAATCTCCGCAACGACGAGCGCACCGCGCTCGGCACCATCGCCTCGCGCGGCATCACGGCCGTCGCGATCACGCCGGCGCAGCGCACGGAGTGGGAGAACCTCGGCACGCGCGTGCGTCAGCAACTCACGGGTCAGATCGCCGACGCGGCGCTCATCGCCCGCGTGAGCGCGTTCGCCCGCTGATCTCAACGCACCGCGTCAACGTACTGCGCACGATTTAGGACACCCGCAGCAGCACGGATTTACGTAGGATGCGCGGCGCGAGGCGACTCGCGTCGCGCCTTCGTTTTTCCGTCTACGGAGAGAGCACACCACCGATGGCTGGAGCCGCCCCGACCGCCAGGCCCGCACCGTTCCTCAAGCCCCTCGACCTCCTCGACCGCGGGATTCTTCTCGCCGAGAGCTCGCTCAGCGTCGTCGTCGTGATCGTCATGGTGCTCGCGGCCGTGCTCGACACGCTGAGCGGCGCGCTGCAGGCCTTCGCGGGCATCCAGCTCAAGTTCGCGCAGGGCGCCGGCGATGTGCTGATGAACGGCACCATCTGGGCCGCCTTCCTCGGCGCGAGCTTCGCGACGCGCGGGCGGCGTCACCTCGCCATCGACGCGATCGGGCGCCTGCTGCCGGACCGCGCGCGCCGCGTCACGGTCGCCATCGCGGCGACGCTCGGCGCGGTCGTCGCGTTCGCGCTCGCGCGCGGCGTGTACGAGGCGCTCGCCGAGCAGGCGCATACGGTCGCGGAGCAACTCCGCGCGAACCTCGACAACGGCATCGCCGACGCGCGCGTCGATCGCTCGTACGAGTACCACTACGTCATCCCGTTCGGCTTCGTGCTCATCGCGCTGCGCCTCTTGATGCACGGCTTCCACGAGTTCCTCGCCGCGTATCGCGGCGGCGCGGCGCACTCGCCCATCGAGCCCGCCTCCGACAAGACCCGCGTCCATCACGCCGAGCCCGAGGACGCCTCGCGCCCTGCCGACGAAGCCGTGCCCGCCGAAGCCGCCGTGCCGGCCGAGCTCGAGAAGCACGTCGCCCCGGTGTCGCAGGCCTCCGGCGCGGAAATCTTCATCGCTATCGGCGCGCTCGTCGCCGTCGTCGCCGCAAGCGCGGGGAGCACGATCTTCGCGCCCGTCTCGGTGATCGTCACCCTGGCCGTGGTCACGCTCGGCATCCCGCTCGTGCTGCGCTGGCGCAACCGCGCCTCAGCGAAGACGAACTGGCTCGACGCGCCCGTGCCGAGCGACGAGAAGCCGCTCACCGACCCGAAGCCCGTCGAGCTCGTCGTCGCGCTCGTGGGCGTCGCCGTGGTCCTCGGCCTCTCCTGGCTCGGCGTCTCGAACATCGCGTCGATCCCGGTGGGCGTCGGGGTCGCGTTCTTCGCCGGCATGGCGCTCCTCGGCGCGCCGCTCTTCACCTTCCTCGGCGGCCTCGCGCTCTTCCTCTGGTTGCACGGCACCGCGGACATCTCGCCGCTGAGCCTGCCGCAGGCCGTCGAGGACGTACTCGGCTCGCACTTCGCGCGGATGAGCGCGCTGCCAACCATCCCGGTCTTCACGCTCGCCGGCTACCTGATGAGCGAGGCGAAGACCGCGCAGCGCCTCGTACGCGTCGCGCGTGCGTTCCTCGGCACGCTGCCGGGCGGCATCGCCGTCGTCTGCATCGTCGCCTCGGCGCTCTTCACGGTGTTCAGCGGCGCGAGCGGCATCACGATCGTCGCGATCGGCGGCCTGCTCTTCCCCGCGCTGCTCCGGGACAAGTACCCCGAGCGGTTCTCGCTCGGCCTCGTCACGACGGGCGGCGCGCTCGGCATCACCTTCTTCCCGTGCCTGCCGCTGATCGTCTACGGCATCGTCGCCGGCCTCCAGGAGCCCGCGCCCGGGCAGGAGAAGGTCGAGATCCAGAAGCTCGCGATCGCCGGGATCGCGCCGGGCCTGCTGATCATCGTCCTGCTCTCGCTCTACGCGGTCTACATCGGCATCCGCCACAAGGTGCCGCGCTCGAAGTTCGAGCTGCGCGAGGCGCTCGCGGCGCTCTGGGACGCCAAGTGGGAGCTGCTCCTGCCGGCGCCCGTCTACTTCGGCCTGATTTTCGCGGGCCCCGGGGGCGCTGCGGCCTTCACCGCGTTCTACGTCCTCATCATCGAGACGTTCGTTTACAAGGACCTCTCGCTCACGAAGGACCTGCCGCGCATCATCCCCGAGTCGATGGTGCTCGTCGGCGCGATCTTCGTGAAGATCTGCGCCGCGACCGTCCTCACCTTCTTCTTCGTGCAGGCGCAGACGGCCGACAAGCTCTTCGAGAGCCTCACGTGCGGCCCCGAGGCGCAGGCCTATCTCGCGGCGCACGACGACGTGCTCGGCACCTGCCGCGAGGCCGTCGCGGCGCTCGCTGCCGAGGGCAAGCCGGCGGGCGGGCTCATCGACTCGCCGATCACCTTCCTGCTCGCGCTCAACGTCTTCCTGCTCGTCGTCGGCATGCTGATGGACATCTTCTCGGCGATCGTCGTGATCGTCCCGCTCATCAGCGGCATCGCGCTCTTCTTCGGGATCAACCCGTATCACCTCGGCATCGTGTTCCTGATCAACCTGGAGATCGGCTACCTGATGCCGCCGATGGGCTTGAACCTCTTCATCGCGGGGTTCCGCTTCAACCGCCCGGTGCCGGACCTCTACCGCGTGGTGCTGCCCTTCATCGGCATCTTCGTGTTCTGCGTCGGCATCACGACCTACTGGCCGACGCTGACGCTGTTCGCGCTGCCCGGGCAGGGCGAGAGCGCCCCCGGCCCGACCTCGCCCACGGGGCCTGCGCCCACGGACACCATCGCCCCGGGGGGTGAAGCCGGCGGCGAGCCCGCGGCACCGGCGGGCGACTGCGCCGAGCCGGGCGCCGACGAGTCCTTCGAGGACTTCGAAAAGCGTTGCCTCTCGGGCGAGGGCGAGGCTCCCGCACCCGGCGCGGAACCCGCACCGGGTGGCGCAGCCGCCATCCCCGCAGACTGCGAGCAGCCGCGCGCCGACGAGGCCTTCGCCGACTTCGAGCGGCGGTGCATGGCCGCGCCCGCAGACGCACCCGCGCCCGCAGACGCACCCGCGCCCCCGGAAGCCCCAGCGCCCGCGGACACGCCTGCACCGACCGAAGCGCCTGCGCCCGCAGCAGCGGCCGCCGACGCCCCCGTCGCGCCCTGAGCGATGGCGCGCGCGAGGCGGAACCGCGGCGCGCCGCAGCGGCCCGGGGGAGGCCGCGGCACCTTCCTCTGGCTCGCGCTGATCGGCGTCGCGGGTGCGCTCGCGCTTGCCTTCGCGCGGAAGCCGCCGCAGCGACCCCGCCCCGCGCCGCGTGAGGAGCTCGTCGAGATCGAGATCCTGACGCCCGACGCGGGCGGCCTCGATGCGGGCCTTCCCGTCGCCGATCCGGCGACGGGCCTGCCGCCGATGACGGGCGGCGACCGGCAGCTGATGGGCTCGCCGTGGCACATCGGGATCTCCGGCGCACGCGACCCCGCAGCCGCGCGGGCCGCGATCGATCGCGCCTTCGACGAGGTCGCGCGCCTCGAATCGCTGCTCAGCGAGTGGCGGCCGACGAGCGAGATCTCGCGCGTGAACGCAGCGGCGGGCGGCGCACCGGTGCACGTCGGCCCCGAGCTGCTCGCGTGCGTGAAGGCGAGCCTCGACGTCGCGCGGTGGAGCGAGGGGGCCTTCGACATCTCGTGGGCGTCGCTGCGCGGCCTCTGGGATTTCAGCCGCGACAGCGCGCACATCCCGCCGACGCGCGAGGCCGTCCGCGCGAAGCTGCCGCTCTGGAACTGGCGCAACATCGTCGTCGACGAGGCCGCGAGCACGATCGCGCTGCGCGAGACGGGCATGGCCATCGGCCTTGGTGGTGTCGCGAAAGGCTACGCGCTCGATCGCGTCGCGGAGATTCTCGTCGGCGCGGGCTTCCCCGACTTCGTCGTCTTCGGCGGCGGGCAGGTGCTCGTCGGCGGCAAGCGCGGCGGGCGCGGCTGGCGCGTCGGCATCCAGCACCCGCGCAGCCCCGAGCGCTACTTCGCCTTCGTCGAGGTCGAAGGCCCCGCGTCCATCTCGACGAGCGGCGACTACGAGCACAGCTGGGAGCACGAGGGGCGCCGCTACCACCACATCCTCGATCCGCGCACCGGCTTCCCAAGCGAGCGCAGCGCCTCGGTCACCGTCATCTCACCGACGGCGCTCTGGGCCGACGCCGTCGACACCGCCGTCTTCATCCTCGGTCCGCGTCGCGGGATCGCGGCGCTGCGCGACGCGCCGGGCGGGCCGCACGAGGCCATCGTCGTCGATCCGTCACTGCGCCTCTCCGCGACGCCTGGCACCGAGCGGCGCCTCGTGATGCGCGCGACGCTCGACGCCGCGCACCGCCTCGGCGACTGGACGGAAGGCGACGTCACCATCGCCGTGCCGTCGCTGCCCCCGCCCGCCGACGGGCCCTGACGATGGACGCGCAGGCCGCGCTCGAGGCGTACCGGGACGCGGGCGGCGAGCCCTGGTCGAAGGCCGCGCGCGAGGCCGTCGTCGCCCTCGCGACGCACGCGCCTGCGTTCTTTCCATTGCTGCTCGCCGAGCCCGCGATGCTGCGCGACGTGCTGTCGCGGCCACTCGCGCGCGCGACGCCGACCGAGCTCGTGCACCGCCAATTCGCCGAAGCCACCGCCACTTTGCAAGATGGTGACGAGCTCCGCCGTGTGCTGCGCCGGCTGCGGCATCGCGCGCTCATGCGCGTCGCGCTGCGCGAGGTGTTGCGGCTCGCCGACGTCGATCGCACGAGCGCCGAGATCTCCGCCGTCGCCGCCGCCGCGACCGACGCTGCGCTCGCTGCCTGCACGCGCACCGCGTTCGCACGCCACGGCACGCCCCGCGCGCACGGCCCCCGCGGCGATGTGGTGCCCTTCACGGTGCTCGGGATGGGCAAGCTCGGCGGCGACGAGCTGAACCTCGGCAGCGACGTCGACCTTTGCTTCTTCTACGAGCACGACGACGCCGAGCTGACTCACGACGCCGCGCCCTCGCAGCCCGGACGCGCGCTCACCGTCCACGAGCTCTACGCGCGCATCGCGAGCGCGACGTCGCAGGCCCTGTCGGACGTCACGGAGGACGGCTTCTGTTTCCGCGTCGATCTGCGGCTGCGCCCCGAGGGGACGCGCGGCCCGCTCGTGAGCTCGCTCGCGAGCGCGGAGCGCTATTACGAGACGTGGGGGCGCACGTGGGAGCGCGCGGCGCTGCTGCGTGCCCGGCCCATCGCCGGCGACCTCGCCTTCGGTGCACGACTGCTCGACGCCGTGCGTCCCTTCGTCTTCCGGCGCGAGGTGCGACCCGTGCTCGCACAAGAGCTCGCGGGATTGCTCCAACGCTCGCGCCGCGAGCTCGGCGCAGACGCGGAGCGCGACGTGAAGCTCGGCCGCGGCGGCATCCGCGAGGCCGAGTTCTTCGTGCAATCGCTCCAACTGATCTGGGGCGGGCGGCACCCGTCCCTGCAGGTCCCCGGGACCATGCGCGCCGTCGCCCGGCTCGTCGCCGCGGGCATCCTCACGGATCGCGAGGCGCGCGAGCTCGCCGCGGGTTGGTCGCTGTTGCGGCGCATCGAGCACCGCATCCACATGAGTCGCGGCTACCAGACGCACGCCCTGCCCGAGCGCGGCTCCGACGAACACGAGCGCATGGCGCGCTCACTCGGTTTCGGAGACGGCGCGGTCTTCGCGCGGGCGCTCGATGCGGCACGTGCACGCATCACCGCGCTCTTCGAGAGTCTGGAGATCTCGGAGGCCGCGGAAACTGCGGAATCCGACGAGGTCGACGAACTGACCGACCTCGTCGCGGCGGGCGCGACGGCCGACGTCCTCGCAGCGCGCGTGCAAGCCGTGCTCCCCGTCTCGGATCCGGACGAGGCCGCGGCGCATCTCCAGCGACTCGCGCGGCGCGGTGGCGCACCGCTCGGTCCGCTCGCGCGGGAGCGCGCGCCCGGGCTCGGCGCCGCGCTGCTGCGTCAGGTGCGCGAGGCCGCCGACGTGGACGCCGCGCTCTCGTTCCTCGCCGACTTCTTCGCGCGGGTCGGTGCGGGCTTCGGCTACGACAAGCTGCTCCTCGCGGAGCCACGCCTCGCGCGACGGCTCGTGGGGCTCTTCGGTGCGAGCGCCACGCTCTCGACGGCGCTCGTCGGCCATCCCGAGGAGATCGACCGCATCCTCGCCTTCGGCAGCCTGCCCGACGAGGCCGAGATCGACACGATGCACGCGGCGCTCGACGCACACGACGACGACACCGAGCGCCTCGTCGCGACGCTGCGGCGCTGCAAGCGTGAGATCACCCTGCGCGTCGGGCTCGCGCACGTCGCGGGCGAGGCGGACGCGCTCCGCGCCGAGCGTCTGCTGACCGCGCTCGCCGAAGCGCAGCTCCGCGTCGTCCTCGCGAAGGCGACGCATGACCTCGGCGCCGCATCCCTCCCGCTCGTGGTGTGCGGACTCGGCAAGCTCGGCGGGCGCGAGCTCGGATTCGGCAGCGACCTCGACGTGCTCTTCGTGTACCGCGAAGCGGGCGACATCGACTTCGAGGCGCCGGAGCGCGCGACGCGCATCGCGCAACGCACCATGCGGCTGCTCTCGCAACCGGACGGCGAGGGCCCCGGCTACTCGACAGACGCGCGTCTGCGACCGAGCGGCTCGCACGGGATGCTGGTCGTGTCGCGGGGCGCGTTCGAACGCTATCAGGCGCGAGACGCGGCGCCCTGGGAGCGACAGGCGCTCGTGCGGGCGCGCGTCGTCGCCGGGGACGCCGCCCTCGGCGCGGAGGTTGCCGCCATCGCCGCGCTCGCGGCGTTCGAACGTGGAGCTCCCGAGCCCGCCGAGCTCGCGCGCCTGAGGCGGCGCATGGAGGCCGAGCTTGCAGGCGAGAAGGCCGGTCGATACCATCCGAAGCTTGGTCACGGTGCGCTCGTCGACGTCGAGTTCGTCGTGCAATTCCTGCAAATGCGCCACGGAGGGGACGCCACGGTGCGACTGACGACGACGCTCGACGCGATCGGCGCCCTCCGTCGGGCTTCTCATCTCAGCGCGGCCGACGCCGAGGCCCTCGCGGAGGCGTGGGTCTTCTTCCGCGGCGTCGAGCAGGTGCTGCGACTCCTCGACGAGACGCGCGAGCCGGTACTCCATTTCCCGGGCTCGCGGGCCGACATCGCCGGGGGCCGACGCGCCGAGCAGGTCGCGCGGCGGCTCGGCGTCCGCGACCGCGACGGCGTCCGCCGCGTCGACGTGCTTCACGCGACGTACGTGCGCACCGCGCTCGAAGTGCGGCGCATCTTCGAGCGTCTCGTCGCGCCCGTCGGGCTCGACGCGCCCTTCCCGCCGACGCTGACGGAGACGGGCGCGTGAACGGCGTCACCGCCTTCCCGACTGCCGGGGACGTGCTCGTCGTCCACGCCGACCCGCTCTTCGCGGAGCAGGTCGTGCGTGCCCTGCGCGGTCACGGGCTCGAGGCCGAGCGCGTCGTCGATGGGGAGCACGCCATCGATCGCTTCGTGCAGCGCCCGGCCCGCGCGCTCGTCGTCGGCGCGGAGCTGCCCGGACGCGATGGCGCGGCCACCGTCGAGTCGATCCGCTGGGCGCCCGGCGGCGCGCGCGTGCCCATCGTGCTCGCGGCCGAAGCCGGCAGCGCAGCGAAGCTGAGCGACACGGGGCGACGCCTCGGCGCGGCCACGCTGCACGGTGCCGACGCGCGTGATGCGGAGCTCGTCGCGCGACTGGTCCGCCGCGCGCTCGGGAGCCCCGCACCTGCACCGCCGCGGCACGAGACGGCCACCGCGACCGCCATCGCCGCGACCCACACCTCCCCGACCCTGAGCGCGCTCGGCGAGCCCGCGCGCAGCACGGCGCGCATCGACCCGTACGACGACGACACGCTCGCCCCCGCGCCACCTGCTGCGCGCGTGCGCGAGACCGTGGCCACGGACACGCGCTCGCCGGCCTTCACGGCCCGCGCGAACGAACGCGGACCGAGCCTCCCTCCGCCCGACGACGCGGACTTCCACCGCGGCGACGACCCCGACGCCGAGCGCGAAGGGCGTGTCGTCGACCGACACGCGGCCGAGGTCACGCCGGGCGCGGCCGCGCAATCGGGGCACTTCGCGGAGCTGCCCTTTCCGCGTGTGCTCGCGCGTCTCGCCTCCGAACGCGCGACCGGCACGCTCGTGGTCGTCGCGCCGGACGACGAGGCGATGCGGACGACGACCGGCGAATCTCCGAAGAAAGTCGTGTACTTCCGCAACGGCGTACCCGTCTACGTGCGCTCGAATCTCGTGCGCGAGTGCCTCGGCCAGCTCCTCGTCGCGAACGACGTGATCACGCCCCACGCGCGCAACCTGTCCGTGCAGCGCATGCGCACGGGCGAGGGGCGCCAGGGCGCGATCCTGCTCGCGATGGGCGCGCTCACGCCGCAGCAGCTCCGCGATGCGCTCGAAGACCAGCTCCGCGTGAAGCTCTTCGACCTCTTCCGCTGGGACGACGCGGAGTTCCGCTTCACGACGCGCGTCGCGCAGCCGCCGGAGATCGTGACCCTCGAGCTGGGGCTCGCGGAGATCGTGTTCGAGGGCGTGGTGCGCGGGATGACGCCCGCGCGCCTGCTCGCCGTCCTCGAGCCGAAGCTCGACGCCTTCGTGGTGCCGATGACCGAGCAGATGACGCGCTTCGTGCGCCTCGACCTCGTCGCCGAAGCGCGCCACGTCCTGCGCAACCTCGACGGGACGAAGCGCCTGCGCGACCTCTTCGTGTTCGCTGGCCAGCGCCCGGGCGCCGCAGCCCAGCTCGTCTACGCGATGGAGTGCCTCGGCGCGGTGCGCTTCAGCGATCTGCCCGTGCCGGTGGGACGACTCGACGGCGAAGACGATGCGCTCCGCGGTGACGACGAGACTCGCCCGTTTCCGACGGACGAGGTGACGTCACGCGGGCCCGCTGCGGCGTTCCAAGGAGGACTCGCCGCCCGCGCCGAGGCGCGCGACACGCGCGGCACCGCACCGCTGCAGATGCCGCCCGCCGCGCCGAGCGTCCCGCCCGCCTCACCTCGGCTCGCGGCGCAGCGCCCGCCCGAACCGGGGGATTGGGACGACGAGACGAGCGAGGTGAGCAGCACGGCCCATGCGGCCTGGCTGCTCGGAAGCCCGCCCGCGCCGCACGCGGATCGCCCGCATACCTTCCCCCCGACGCACGACATCGCGCCCCCGGCAGCAGCCGCCGCGCTTGCGCCTCGCGCAGCGCCCACGGAGTCGCGCCCACTCGCCCCCGCCGCGACCGCTCCGAGTGATGCCCCCGCTGCCGCACTCGATGCCCGCATCGAACGCATCGCCGAGGCGGAGCGCCACTGCCGACGCGGCGAGCGCGCGCTCGCCCGGGGGCGGCTCGACGACGCCGAGAGCGCGTTCGCGCGGGCGGCCGAGCTCGTGCCGGACGACGCCGAGTTCGCAGCGCGCCTCGCCCACACGCGCATGCTCGTGCACGCGGACGACGCGACTCGCGTCGAGACGTGCCTCGCGGCCCTCGCACGCGCAGCGCGGCTCACTCCGCAGCGCGCCCTCCCCCATCTCCTGCTCGCTGATGCCCACGAGCGGCGCGGCGACGTACGCGCCGCGCGCGACGCCTTCGAAGATGCGTTGACGGCCGACCCGAACTGCACCGAAGCCCTCGAGCGACTGCGCAGCCTCCCCGCACGCAGCACGCGCTGACGCACATCGCGTCGGTGACGCGTCGCCCTCAGTCGCGTCGGAGACGCGTCGCCCTCAGTCGCGTCGGAGACGCAGCGGCCTCAATCGCGTCGGAGACGCAGCGGCCTCAATCGCGTCGGAGACGCAGCGGCCTCAATCGCGTCGGAGACGCGTCGGCCTCAGTCGCTCTCGGGAAGCGCGTCGACGAGCAGCGCGCGGAGGAAGACGAAACGCCGGCAGTGCGGGCACTGCGCGATGTCGGCCTGCTCGCCGCGCTGCATTTCGATGATCATCTGCGGCGCGAGCGCCATGCGGCAGCCCGAGCACGTCCCCCCGACGATTTCCGCGACGCCGAACCCTCGCTTCTCGCGGATCTGCTCGTAGAAGCGCAGCGTCGTCTTGTCGATCAGCGCGGCGTGAACGCTACGCCCCTCGGTCACGCGCGCGCGCTCGGCGCGGAGCGTCTCGGCCTTCGCCTCGGCCGCGCGCTCGTCCGCAGCGAGCTCGTCGCGCAGCTTCGCGAACTCGCCCTCGTGCTCGGTGAGCGTCTTGCGCTGCTGCTCGATGGCGGCGCTGAGCTTCTCGCGCTCGGCCTCGCGCTCCTTGATGGCGCGACGCGCGCCCTCGACCTCACGCTCGACGGCATCGGCCTCGCGTGCGTTGCGCGCCTTCGCGGACTTTGCGCGCGCGCGGCCGAGCGAGTCGTTGTGCCGCGCGATCTCCTCGCCGTGGCTCTGCTTCAGGCGCTCGGCCGCCGCGAGGTCGGCGCGCTCCCGGGCGAGCAGCGCCTCGAGGCGGGCGACGTCCGCCTTCGACTCGGCGATGCGCGCCGGAATCTGCTGGAGTTGTCGATCGAGCTCACGCGCAGAGGAATCGATCTCGGAAATCCTCACCAGCGCCCGCAGACGTTCGTGCAAAGCCAGCCTCCTCGATGCGGCCCCGTGTACCCCGCGCGACCACGCCGCGCAAGACTTCCGCGGCGATTCGCAGTGCGGTGGGCCCACCAGGACTCGAACCTGGACACACCCGGTTATGAGCCGGGAGCTCTGACCGATTGAGCTATGGGCCCGGTGGGAAGCGGGGACCCGAGGGCCCCCGCACGCGCGCCTCGCGACGCGCGCTCAGGTCTCGATGAACGCGCGCAGCTGCTTGCTGCGGCTCGGGTGGCGCAGCTTGCGGAGCGCCTTCGCCTCGATCTGGCGGATGCGCTCGCGCGTCACCTCGAAGTCCTGGCCGACCTCCTCGAGCGTGTGGTCGCTCTTCTCGCCGATGCCGAACCGCATGCGGAGGACCTTCTCCTCGCGTGGGGTGAGCGTCGCGAGGACCTTCCGCGTCTGGTCCGCGAGGTTCACGCTGATCACGCTCTCGCTCGGCGAGATGATCGACTTGTCCTCGATGAAGTCGCCGAGGTGGCTGTCCTCCTCCTCGCCGATCGGCGTCTCGAGCGAGATCGGCTCCTTCGCGATCTTCAAGACCTTGCGGACCTTGTCGAGCGGGAGCTCCATGCGCTCGGCGATCTCCTCCGGCGTCGGCTCGCGACCGAGCTCCTGCACCAGGTAGCGCGTCGTGCGGACGAGCTTGTTGATCGTCTCGATCATGTGGACCGGGATGCGGATCGTGCGCGCCTGGTCGGCGATCGCGCGGGTGATCGCCTGGCGGATCCACCACGTCGCGTACGTCGAGAACTTGTAGCCGCGCTTGTACTCGAACTTGTCGACCGCCTTCATCAGGCCGATGTTGCCCTCCTGGATGAGGTCCAGGAACTGGAGGCCACGGTTCGTGTACTTCTTCGCGATCGAGACGACGAGGCGAAGGTTCGCCTCGACGAGCTCGCTCTTCGCGCGGTCCGCCATCCGCTCGCCCTCGTGGAGGTCGTGGTAGGTCGAGCGGAGGTCCGGCGCCGTCGAGCGGGCCTCCTCCTCGATGAGCACGACCTTCCGGGAGGACTGCTTGATCAGCTCCTCCATCTCCTCGAAGTCGGCGACGGTCATCATCGTCTTCTTGCCGACCGCGCGCGCCCGCTGCGGCGACGCGCGCATCTCGCGCAGCGTCTTCCGGATCTCGCTCGCCGGCATGCCGGCCTTGCGCTCGCACTCGCGCACCTCGAGCTCGGCCTTGTCGAGCTTGATGATGATGTTCTTC
>Ga0172372_10005403_pt1 | contig 17771 bp, 13 predicted proteins | sample LakKiv5m_2_FD_114544 | JGI IMG/M metagenome (GOLD analysis project Ga0172372, IMG submission 114544) | Freshwater microbial communities from Kabuno Bay, South-Kivu, Congo - kab_092012_9.5m | ecosystem: Environmental > Aquatic > Freshwater > Lake | place: Democratic Republic of the Congo...
GGCTTATTGGCCTTCGTCATGTTTATTGCTGCTTCTTTCCGCTACTTAGTAGCTGGAGGCAACTCCAAAAATGTTGAACTAGCCAAAGGTACTATGACCTATGCCATCGCTGGCATCGTCGTTGCCTTGTCATCTTTTATAATTTTGAACTTAATTACACAATTTACTGGTGTTGATGTTTCTAGATTTGTTATTCCTGAAGCCACAACCACTCCATAGGAGTTGGAATAACAAAATAGCCTCACACTAGCAGGGAAAAGTAAGTTAAAATATAGATATGAAACTGCGAGTATTGCTACTAGCATTTGTTTTGGCTTCAGGCCTATTCTTTTCATCTTTTTCTGTCAAACCTACCTATGCTGCTTTTGATATTGGCAAACTCATCAAGGAAGTTGGTGACTTAATTGCTGGCGTTAGCAGAGAAAAACAACAAAACAAAGACATCAACAAAATGTCTGTTGATAAAGTCTCCGGCGACAACTTTGCTTCTTGGCTCTTACTTCAAGGTACTGGTAGCGAAGAAGCTGGCATCGTTGGTGCCATTCCTACTACCAGTAATGCTATTGCTGCTGTCTACAAAAACGCACCTGCCAGTGGCCAAACTTACGTCGCTGACTTACTCCACAACATGAAAATTGGTCCAGCTCAACCAGCCTACGCTCAGGTCGGAGGTCTTGGTTTTGCGGCACTTGAACCAATTTTAGGAGCTTGGAAACAATTTAGAAATATTGCCTACATGTTCTTTATCATCATCACTTTGGTCATTGGCTTCATGATTATGATGAGACAAAAAGTTGGCGGCCAAGCTGCTGTCACCGCTCAACAAGCTATTCCCAACGTGGTGATTGCCTTAATTGGTGTAACCTTCTCTTATGCTGTCGCTGGCTTCATGATCGACTTGATGTACGTTTTTATGTACCTTATGGCCGGATTATTCAGTGACACTGTCAGTTCTGATGCTATTACCAAAAACATTCTTGAACTTGGTTTTAGTCTTTTTGTTGATGGAAATGTCTTTGGAAATTCATATGAAGCTGTTGGGTCATTTGTCGAGAATGCCCTCGGCGGAGGTGCTGGAGCAGAGATTGCCAAAGTTGTCACAGGTTTAAGTTTTGCTATTATCATCGCCTTTGCTTATCTCTTCGCCATCATTTCACTTTACTTCGAACTACTTAAGACTTACGTCTCTATCATCATCAACATTGTTCTTTCACCATTATTGTTAATGCTTGGTGCTTTACCAGGTCGCAATGACGTTTTTCAAGACTGGGTCAAAAGTTTGCTCGGTAACTTAGTTGCCTATCCGGTAGTTTTACTTTTGGTTATTATTCATAAACTACTAACTACTGGTACAGCTGTAGATGGCGGGTTCTTGCCTCCTTACTTAATGGGTCGTGGTAATGGTGGCGCTATCACCACCTTGGTTGGTTTGGGCGTTATGTTGATCGCCAAAGATCTAGTGGTACAAGCCAAAAAATCAGTCAATCCAAAAGGCTCAGGCATCTTCGAGCAATTTGGCTCTGCACTCTCTCAGGCTGTTTCCAAAGGTTGGAAAGGTGGCGAGCTTATTCCTGGAGTTGGTCTTACGGATACGAATAAGATTCCTGGAATTGGAAAATTTGTTGGTAGTGGGCAAAAACTTACATCACTTGGCTTAGGTGGAGCAGCTGGTGCTATATCAAGTGTTCCTGCTGGTGTTTTTGGAGCATATAGAGAGGGTGGATCTGGAGTATTACCTGGTATGGCAAGAGGCTTTAAATTTGGAATGAATAAAACAAATGATCTTTTAGGTGGCCCACTGCCTTCTAAGAAAAAAGAAGAAAGTGATAGCAAGTCTGGCTCAGGAAAAACACACAGAGGTGGAACTCATAGGATTTAGATCATTAATTTAATTCAAACTAATAAAAAAGTGCTTTATCATTAAAAGCACATCTTCAATCTCAATTATTTATCTGATTTTTCTCTTTGAATTAAAAGGTAGGGCGGTTTAATTTCGTCGGCCAAAGCATTTGGCGCAAATACACCACTGACACTCTTCTTAAACTTATCAACTTTTGTTCTAAGACCTGGATATTTGTGATGCTCGCTCATTTCCATCACATAATTATTTATTTCAGCCCTTCTAAAAGTTCTAATCAAAAGCTTTGGTGCTGCTGAGTTAATTTTTTTAATTGATGTTTCCAGAGATTTTTCCTTTATTTCCCTATCAATTTCATCTTTTCTCTTTTTTATTTCATCCACTCTTTGTGGTAAGATACCTGATCTCTTTAGCTCTTTGTTCAAAGATGCAAACTCTTCAGTTAGCTGTTTATATCTATCATCACTCATTATAAAGTCGGCGCCCAACAACTTCATTAATTCTCTCTTAATGGCATAACCACCGAAATCTATACCCATATAACTAATAGTTGAGGATCTTTCCTGTATAGATCTTACTAACCCATATCTCAAATCTTGTACATCATCACTTACATTTCCAACCAAGCCATCAGGAATATATCCAACTAGCTTTCTTCTACCCAATGAAATCTCAGTGTTTCCTTCAAAAGCAGCAAATACTCTAGAGTAATAAACTCTAGTAAGATCAACAAAATTTTTCATTGATAAGGCTTGTGAAACCAATTTTGCTCTTCCCAAACCTTGCTTCGCCCATGCACCAAGTTTTTCTTCCACATCATGCTCACTCAACTCACCCAATGGCTTAAATAATTCTGACCACAAATAATCCCAACCGGCCAACTCAACATTAAAGTACCTATCCGACTGAGATAAACCGAATTCCAAAACTGACCTGGCAAAATTTGGAAAGCCCCTAAGGCGATCAAATTTTCCTAACAGTTCTTCTTGATCAAAAACAGTGTCTACATAAGACTCAGTATGATGTCTAATTTCCTCAGTACCACTGGGTACGACAGGAGATTCTCCCTTTTTTTTGGTAAGACTATAATAGTCTAAAAGTGATTCTTCAGTAGCCATAGCAAGATTCATACTTGTATGGGAAATTATTGCCTGAGTGTTCTCTACAGTGTAACCAGCCGATGAAATCGGATAAACGATACTCCACAAAGCTTTATTTTCACCATTAACAGAAACCATAGTAGGTTTGTGTGCCATGCTAGATCCCTTTATTGCCTTGGCAGCATATATATCATCAAGCAAGTTTCCGATGTCAAACATTTGCTTAATTTGAGTTCTTACCAATCTAAATCTAGCGCTATTTTCATCGCAGCCATGTCTTTTTTTGAAATAAGCTATGTATTTTTGTCCTTCTTGTGTTTTTAAATATTTGTTTATAACAAAATCATAAAAATCACCCATTCTGTTTGCCAAGTCATCTCCATAAGTGTACTTTTTCTCCTCATCACTTTGTGGATTTGCTGAAATTTGAACAGCCATATCCCACATATCCCAATATGGCCCTTTTACTGTTCTAAATGTCTCTTTGCTTTCGATTCCAAATCGAGCGCCAACTCCATCTTTGGAGTCAACCAAACCATAGCCATCCTTATCACTCCCCTCACCTTCATCAAAGAAAATTCTTCTCCAACGCTCTGGATCTACTTTAATATCAATTGTTTCCACATTATGAATTAAACCGAATCCGTTCTTCATACATGCGAATTGATATTCCCACCCACCTGCGATATTCTGTATTAAATCCTCAGATTTTTTTAGTCGTCTCTCAATTTTTCCTTTAGTAACCCTTTCCGTATCTGTTCCAGAAGGAAGCCTATCCTTCTTTGATTTAACATCCTGATAATAGTTATTATAAGCATCATAAGCAGATTTTACCTCTGCATCCATACTATTATAGTCAATGTTCGTTAATGCTGCGGCACGAAGTTTGCCCATTACTAAGTTGATATACTTTTCAAACAATGCCAACAATTTATCGTCGAAATCAGGATCAAGCTCTTTTGAAGCAGTTTTTTCGGATGAAGCTGTACCATTAGATCCCGCATCATTTCCATCAACAGAAATACCAAGTACTTTTGCTGCTTTTTTTGGAATCTTCTCTGCGAAATCAGCAAATTTTCTTTGATTACTATTATTTATTCCGCCATTCTTTATTTTAAGTCTAATTACTAAATTAACTGGCTTTTCATTTGGCAATTGTTTTAAAACGTTTTCCATTAATTCTAAAATTGCTTTCTTAAAATTTTCATCTTTTTCATTTTCCAGTTCGTGGATAAGCTTTTCCAGTTCAAAAAAAGGTTGCAATTCTTTAAGAATCTCACCAGATAGAACTTTTCTCTCTTCATCAGTTATCTCATCATAATCTAAATTATCAACCTGCTTGACCTCTCCCTCCTCCGCCACCTGTCCAATAATATTGGTAGCGTGAGTTTCAGCAAATCCTTCGGTATCAGGTAGTGGATGCAAGCCTTCGTTATTCATACGTTTGTGTACTAAATGTAGTGACAATATTCTACCAAATTTTCCCTCCGAAAACTAGCAACTCTGCCAGATATCAAAGGCCTAGTTTATACAAAAGCCCCCGCGATTAGCGGGGGTCTTAAATTTCTTATTTACTCAATTCTAATCTCTCGATTAGTTTTTTGTATCTTTCTTCACTCTTCTTCTCTAAGAAGTTCAAAAGTCTTCTTCTTTTGGCCACTTGTTTGAGCAAACCTCTTCTAGAGTGGTTGTCTTTTTTGTGAGCTTGAAGATGACCAGTCAATTCTTGAATAGAAGCGGTCAAAATTGCAATTTGCACCTCTGGTGAACCAGTGTCACCCTCAAAGAGTTGAAAGTCTGTAATAATTTGTTGTTTTTGGTCCTTAGTCATGGCCATAGTGATCTTTCTTGCCTTTAGTCCGCTCGTCAAACAACTAACCAGCGAATAAAGTAGGCATATTTAATAAGTATGGGTATTATACCACGTCTGGTAAAAGCAAAATCCCAATCACTGAGGATTGGGATTTGTTAGTCGTTTGAGGTTTGAAAAAAATCCTACTCCACTCGAATCATGCCGTTTTTCTGAACCCAAAACCAACCTACTGGTAATTTGGTTAAACGGTCAAACTTAGCCCCTTGCAGTGAGTTGTTTCCACCCGCTTCATTGAAGGTAGAAATATTCGCTCCACAAAGATTGGCTCCATGAAAAATTCCGTCAACGAAAGTTGCCTTCGACAAGTCTGCCTCACGTAAGTCAGCGTCAGTAAAATTTACTTTCCTGAAGTTGAGCTGAGGAAAAACCAGCCCACGCATGTCTGCGCCAGTGCAATTTGCATTCCTCATGTTAACGCTACCCATGACTCCTTGAACCAAATGATTGCTCAACTTTTTATCGTTCAAGTTTGTCAGGACGGCTCCACTTAAATCGACATCAACGAGGAGGGTATAGTTGCCTATACTGGCACCACTCATGTTGACATGGCGCATATTTGCACCAGTGAAATCGGAGTCCTCAATATCTGCTCCTTTCATCACTGCCCTCTCGAGATTCGCTGTTTCAAAGTGAGCATATCTGAGTATGGCTCCAGTCAAATTGGTCCCGACCAAGCTAACTCCTTCCAGGTGTTGCCAACTGAGATTGGCACCAATGAGCTTGGCTTGGTCAAATCTTATCGGCTTTTCACCTTTTTTGACAAGGATAATATTCTTCAAATCGACTCCTGTCAAATTGGCGTGGGAAAAGTCTGCTCCAGACCAATCTGCTTCATGATTTCCTGGAGGTCTGCCTACGGTTGCGTCAACAAAAATCGAAAAACGCAGCGATGCATTGGTGAAAATTGATCCATAAAGGTCGCAACCTCCGAAATTTACATGCTCAAGATTGAGACCACTGAAATTGACACACGATAAGTCTAGCTTCGACAAATCTAAACCACTTAGATTTAAATCCGGATGTAGACTCTTGAGCGAAATATTCTGGCGATCTCCACCTCTCGGCAACTTGTTAAGCACTTGCACGAACCAATCTCTAGTAACGTTTGCCATGTTTACCTCCTGGCACTGGCGTTGAATTGTTAAATATCCCGAGCAAAATTGCTCAAACCAAGCAAAATTATATATCAATTTAGTCTTAGAATCAATAATTATAAGACTTTAACAAACACACATAGTCAAACAAATGAAAAAAATAAGCTAGCCTAGCATTGTGAAAACTAGCATAGTTTAATAGCTACAGTATATGTCTTACACCGACTACTAACATCGCACTCTTAACGTTTTCCTCAAAAGAACAAGCAATCTTTGGTATTTCTCTCCTTGCCAAGTCAGCCCATTTTTTAGCTATAGCCGAATCAATCAATTCAAAATTTTTTCTTAGAAAATACTCGTTATAAAACAACCAATATTTGTCTCTCAAATCATAAGAATCAAAAGCAAAAGTCAATTTTTCACTTTTTATCGGCTCCACCTTCAAAATTTCACTAGAATAAACTTCTACCGCTTTTCTAGTAAATCCGTAGAACAGCCCTCTTAGATAATGACCTTTAAAGTCATCTCTCATCTCGTATTTTTTATTTAAGTCCAAAGCTTTTTTCTTTTTTGAAATATGCAGTGTATTGGGAAATTTTTGTGAAACAAAAAACAAAATTTTTGCTTTTTCAAACCAATTCAAGATTAATTTTTCTTTGTTTTTATCTTCACCCCAATTAAAATTCAAAACAATTGAAGCCATTGGCTTGGCATTACGAAAAACCAACCACAAATTTACTTTGCCAACTTCCAAAGGAAGAAACTCTAGTTCTTTTCCTAGAGATTTTCCTTTTTTACTAAGTTCAGACATTTCGTGAGAAATTACTCCTCTTCCTCGTAAGCGACCAACACATCTCCGACTTGGAAGTCTTGTTTTTTGTTTTTGAAAGTCAAAGCAAATTCACTCTTAGCTTTAACTTCGTTAATCTCATCTTTACCATGCATCATGGAAGCAATTTGTGGATTAGCAATAATCTGTTCACCACGCTTCAAGTGCAACTTATCACTCTTTTTAAGTTCTCCGGTTTTGACACGACAGCCAGCAATTTTCATACCTTTCATGTCAAAAATTTGCAGAATTTCAATTTCACCAAGCACTTTCTCATCAATTGTTGGTTCAATAAGCTTCAATATTTGTTTTTGGATATCTTCAATCAATTCATAAATCACTTCATATGACTTAAGTCTGACTCCGCTATCCTTGGCCAATTGTTTCAAACGACCGGGGATTTTAATCTTGAAAGCAATAATTTTGGCACCAGCGGTTTTGGCCAGCTCAATGTCTGTTTCAGTAACCTGACCAACGCCCTTAGCCAAAACGTTCACACTGTCAGAATCAAGGTTTTGCTCAATCACTTCCAAAGTACCTTCGACATCAGCCTTCACAATCAAATTCAATTTTTCTTTGTCACCAAAAGCGGCATCAAAATCTAAGTTAGCAAAGGGATCTAGTTCTTTGGGTAACTCTGGAGCAGCTGGAGCAACATTAGGATATTCTCGATTAGCTTCTTTCAAGATAGAGCCAACACCAGGTACTTCTTTGAGTCCAACAATTTCTGCTGGAGAACCAGGTTTAACATCGTTAAGTTGTTTGCCATTCTCATCGGTCAAAGATTTAACTCTGCCGTCAGTACCATCACCATAAATATCTTGTCTTACCGACAAAGTTCCTTGTTGAACAATCACACTCGCCAAGCTACCACGATGGGGATCTTTGGTAGATTCGATAACCACAGCTTGAAGTGGAGCTTCTGGGTCGGCTTTATAGTCAGCCAGCTCAGCCATAACAGTCAAAGTTTCGAGAAGTTTATCTACACCCTGACCAGTTTTTGCTGATAATTCAATAGCTTCAATATCACCACCAAAATCGTTAACCAAAATTCCATGCTCAGCCAACTGACCTTTGACCATATCTGGATAAAAACCAGGTAAATCTGCTTTGTTAATAGCAACAATTACTTGGGCTTTGGAATTTTTGATATGACGAATAGATTCGATAGTTTGTGGTTTAACACCGTCGTTCAAAGCCACCACCAAAACAATAATGTCAGTAATATGAGAACCACGCTCACGCATTTTAGAAAAAGCGGCGTGACCGGGAGTATCAATGAAAGTCAAAGGTTTACCTTTGTATTGGATTTGATAGGCACCAATGTGTTGGGTAATACCACCGGACTCACGAGCAGCCACACTTGTTTTGCGGATATAGTCCAACAAGGTGGTTTTACCATGGTCGACATGACCCATGATCGTGATAACTGGTGGTCTGGTTTGTAGTGCCATATTGCTTCCAACCTTTCTACTTACTCAAATACGTTATTATTCAGTTTTTGCTTCTCTCTCAGCATACACCCTTGGCTCTTGAGCAGCTAATTCTGCTTCAAAAGCTTCGACTCTCTTGTTCAAGAATTCTTTTTGTTCATCTGAAATGTCTTCAAATGCTTGCCATTTGGCTTTGAATCTTGATAAGTCACCAAGAGTGGTCAATTTGAATTGAACCAATTTTTCTCTGGTTTCGGCAGTTAAGCCTTCAAAAGTATCAATTTCGTATTCTTCTTGACCAGTAACTTCTGACTTAACATCACCACTTGCAGATTTAACAGTGATCATGAAACCAGTTAACTTCGAAGCTAAACGAACGTTTTGGCCACCTTTACCAATAGCTAATGACAATTGATCGTCTGGAGCAATAACAACAACTTTTTTGCTGTTTTTGTCGATTTCGATTTTCAAGCCTTCAGCTGGAGCTAAAGCAGCTTGCATGTAGAGTCTAGCGTCATCGGTATAAGGAATAATGTCAATTTTTTCGTTGTTCAATTCGTTAATCACTTCCTGAACACGAACACCTCTTTGACCAACGCAGGAACCAACTGGATCAACGCCATCTTGAGCAGCTTTAACAGCCAACTTGGTACGAACACCAGCTTCACGAGCAATAGCAACAATTTCGACTGCGCCAGAAGCGACCTCTGGGACTTCGCGTTCAAAAAGCTTACTTACCAAAGCTTTATCAGCTCTGGAAACAATAATTCTTTTACCTTTGTGGGTTTCGCGAATGTCTTTGATCAAAACAGCGAGACGCATGTTCATTTTGTAGAACTCACCTCTCATTTGCTCTTCTGGTGGCATGTAACCTTGGCCACGACCAATATCAACCACAACCATACGACCATCCATACGCAAAACTTGGCCCATCAATAAAGTACCTACTCTATCTTGGTAATCATTCAAGATTTGTTCTTTTTCTGATTCACGGATTTTTTGCAAAATTACTTGCTTAGCAGTTTGAGCGGCGATGCGACCAAAACCAGCTGGAGTAACGTTTTCACTTGATTTTTCATCCCATTCCAAAACTTCCAGAGTTTCTTCATCTCTTTTCAAGACTTTGGCTTTGAAGATTTGACTTTCGCCAGTCATTTCGTTCAAGGTAGCGTAGTAGTGGAAATCTTCTTCCAAATCGCCCATCTGTTTTTTGTAAGCAGAAACTAAAGCTTGCTTGATAGCGGTGTGAATAGATTCAATAGGAATATTGCGCTCACTAGCAATTTGAGCGATAGCAGCGGCAAATTCTGTACGAGCAACATTGGTATTAGACATAATGTTATTTTTAGCCAAAATGATTTTTGTGGCTTTAATATTAATTAAAATTTTAATAAAAAAGGACGATCTTCATCGCCCCTTGTCAACTTTACACTCAAAGTGAATTATACCAGATAAAACCTAGTTTTCCAAGCTCTCGAGCTCTTTAAGAAGTCTTTTTTGCTCGCCGCTCAATTTTTCTGGCACTTCAACAATCATTCGTACGTACAAATCGCCTCGACCTTTGCCCCTCAACATTGTCACACCCTCACCTTTTAGTCTCATCAAAGTGTGAGATTGTGTTCCTGGGCGAACTTTAATTTTGATTGGCTTATCTAAAGTGGGCACTGTGATGTCTCCACCTAGAGCGGCAGTCGCAAAACTGATTTTTTTATCGACAAAAATATCGTAGCCTTCGCGCTTAAATTCTGGATGTGGCTCAACTTCAAAAATAATGTCAAATTCATCAAATCGCAATCTGGTACCAGTATTTGCACCAGCTGGAATTTTGATTTTACGCTTTTTACCTTCAACTTCTACAGTTTGATCGCCACCCCTAGCCGCATCCATAAAATCTACAGATAAACGATATTGAGATCGTCTTTGCGCTTGGCCAAAACCGCCACCGAAAAATTGATTGAAAATATCGAAAGCATCGTCAAAGCCACCTTCAGCAAATGGATTGCCACCGCCACTGCTAGTGTAAGACCAAGTGAATGGACCCTGTTGTCCACCAAAACCGCCCGCAAAAGGGTTGCCGCCACCAGCGCCACCATTTACACCAGCATGACCAAACTGATCATAAGCAGATTTTTTCTGGTCATCAGATAAAACTGAGTAAGCTTCATTGATTTCTTTGAACTTGCTTTCGGCATCAGCAGCTTTATTTTTGTCTGGATGGTACTTCAAGGCCATCTTACGATAAGCAGACTTAATTTCAGCTTTTGATGCGCCTTTTTTAAGTCCGAGGATCTCGTAGTAATCTTTGTTGGTTGCCATAGAGGGATAATTTTACCAGAGCAAATGAGCTTTGTTAAGCAGTCAATTTGCTTGATTGCTAACAATTGCAGACTCAGTGGCAATATTACACAACATATTAGTATCAATTAAATTTTTCTTGATTCGAGAAGCAATATCCTTATGACCATCAATATTTGGATGACCGTCAATATACTTGTAATTTTTATTATTGGCCATAAAACCCAAGTCGCTAATAAAGTTTGCCTGAGGATATTTATTTCTCCATTTTTCTAAAATAGGCATGTAATCATATCCGCGCTCTGTCCAATAAAAAGTGTAATAATAGAAATTTATATGCTTAACACCATCTAAATCAACCAATCTGTTGAATTGTTTTTCCATCATTTCTACCCTTTGCTCCAAAGTATAATTGTTCAAAATATATTCATAACCCTGAATCCAACACTCACTCACTTTTTTTTCGTCGTTTGAATTATGAAGATTTAGTTTTTCGTCTCCTTCTTGCAAACAGTCAGATATTTTGGGTTGCATAATCTCATTAAATCTTACGAAACCAGACCCGCTCTCCAAATAAATAACTAAGTCAGGATTATATTTTTGACCAATTCTTTCGTATCGCCTAACAATTTCTTCGACATCAAAACCAGGCATGCCAAGGTTAATCACTTCAACTTTTTTAATCGGACAAGCAAAAACTTGATTAGCAAGTTCTTTTTCTAAAACTTCTGACCAAATTTTGTCGGTTTCCACATTTTGGCCAAAAGTAAAAGAATCCCCCAAGGTAATGATACGGAAAACACCCTCGTCTTTGTTTACATCATAATCAAAAAAATCATTTAAACCATCAGCATTAATATTATGTGATATATCATTTTTTAGCCAAGAAACACTGTCTAAATATTTTTGATTTGGTAAAAATTCATAATAATACTTTAAATCCTCTAGTGTTGGCTGAACAATCTTGGTTTGATCTATTTTGGCTATTTTTGCGCTGTTTGCCTTTTGATTAGGGGCAATTTTAAACTGGTAGAAAATCCACAAACCCAAAGACCCAACTATTATTTCCAAAAAAACAATGAAGAATAAAAAAGCTTTTTTCATATACTGAACTCTGATTATGACATAAAAATAGGACTTGTTTGAGACCGTTCTACAGGATTTTAGTGCTCATCAGCTTATATATCCACTTAAACTTTGATGGATAATGTTTCCTGTGTTAAATTTTATATTATAGGTCTATTTTATCAAGTAGAAACACAAAATTTATCCCAACAGTTACTCAATTGGTGTGGCATAATTGAGCTAGATTCTATGAAAAAGAAGTTGCTTTTGGTTTTTTTAATGGGTTTTGAGTTTGTCATCGGCTTTGGGTTTTTGTGGATATATTTTCAACATAAAAAAACACAAAGTCAGGTTTTGGGTACCACAATGGTAGCAAAAATAGATGAAACTAAGGTTATCAAAAACCTCGATAAAGAATTATCGCATTACTGGGAATATAAACCTAATGAGGTTGTCTCAGATAATCCTTTATGGCTCAAATCACCAATTACTTACGCTATAAATAGTGATGGACTCAATGATCAAAAAAATTATGAAATAGAAAAAAATGCTCAAAATTATAGAATAATTACCCTAGGAGACTCTTTCACCTTTGGCCACTTTGTTAATACAGCTGAAAATTGGACTGAAGTTTTGGAAAAAATGTTTTCTACTCAATCGATTGAAAAATGTGGTTTAGGTAAAATCGAAGTTTTAAATTTAGGCATGCCCGGTTTTGATTCAGAGGAAATTGTGAGACGCTACCAACGAATTGGCCAAAAATATAATCCCGACTTAGTAGTTTGGTTTGAAAGCGGCTCTGGGTTTTATAGAAATAATGAAGTAATGCAACCTCTTATTGAAGACTGTTTTAATAAAAATTCAAGCGAATCTGCTGATTCGGAATCTATTTATAAAATTTATGGCAATTGCTGGACACAAGCAAGCTCATACATGTCAGAAAACTACACAGAAAATCAACTTTTACAGCAACTTGAAGTTAACATAAATGACCTATTATCGCTTGTCAGTCAAGATAAAATGGCATTTATATATAATGATGAAGGTCAATATTATAAAGAGTCGTATATTAATAACTGGCAGAATAAATATCCTCAGGCTTCTTTTTATTTCCCCACCCTAAAACTTGATGAAGAAATTGCTCACTTAGCTGATGGTCACCCCAATCAACTTGGACACAAAAGAATCGCTCGGGCTGTTTTCGACTTTATTCTTGCCAACAAACTACAGTGCCTTAATAATTAACAAAAAAGCAGACAGCTTTCACTGTCTGCTTTTACCTAAAATTCTTAGGCTTTATTCTTCCACTACTTCACCTTCTTGAGCTCCTGATTTGTCAGTTTTTTTGTCTGACTTTTCATCGGCTGCAGCGCTACCGGCCTGTCCAGCCTGCCCGCCTTGGGCAGCGTTCATTGCTTGAGCAATGACTTGAGCGCTATTTAAGGTTTCTTCAGTGGCTTTTTTAAGATCTTCAGCAGAAGAATCATCTTTGTCAGCCAACTCTTTGAGTTTTTTGACATTTTCTTCAATCTTAGCTTTGTCTTCGGCCTTCAATTTGTCACCGTATTCACCAAGTTGTTTTTCCATCTCGAAAGCTACAGAGTGAGCTTGATTTCGTGCCTCAGCAGTTTCTTTTTTCTGCTTATCTTCTTCAGCGTGTTTCTCTGCATCTGCCTTCATTTTTTCCACTTCTTCATCAGAAAGATTAGTGGAGTTGGCGATGGTGATTTTTTGCTCTTTATTAGTGTTTTTGTCCTTAGCAGTAACGTGCAAAATACCATTAGAGTCAATATCAAAGGTCACTTCAATTTGTGGGACTCCACGAGGTGCTGGTGGAATTCCGTCCAAGATAAATCGGCCAAGACTCTTGTTATCAGCAGCCATTTCTCTTTCACCCTGCAAGACATTAATTTCCACTTGAGTTTGGTTGTTAGCAGCGGTTGAGAAAACCTGAGATTTACTAGTTGGAACGGTAGTATTTCTATCGATTAAAGCAGTGCGCACTCCGCCCAAAGTTTCAAGACCAAGGGTCAAAGGAGTAACGTCTAACAAAACGACGTCGGTCACATCGCCACCAATCACACCAGCTTGAACGGCGGCACCAATGGCCACCACTTCGTCTGGGTTAACACCTTGATGTGGTTTCTTGGAGAAGAATTTCTCTACCTCACTCACCACTTTAGGCATACGAGTTTGACCACCCACCATAATAACTTCGTTAATATCTTTGGCGGTCACACCAGCATCTTTTAGAGCTTTTTCGACTGGCTTGAAGGTTCTCTTGATCAAAGGATCAACAATTTCCTCCAATTTAGCGCGAGTCAAAGTCAAAGTTAAGTGCAATGGCTGACCATCGTCACCTTGAGTAATAAATGGTTGATTGATTTCGCTTTGTTGAGCAGAAGAAAGTTCAATTTTAGCTTTTTCAGCTGAGTCTTTGACTCTTTGCAAAGCCTGAGGATCTTTACTCAAATCTTTACCATTTTCTTTTTTGAATTCTTCAACAATCCATTCAATAATGGCGTTATCAAAGTCATCTCCACCAAGGAATGTATCACCATTAGTAGACTTCACTTCAAAAACACCATCGCCGATTTCCAAAATGGAAATATCGAAAGTACCACCTCCTAAGTCATAAACCGCAATGGTTTGTGAAGATTTTTTATCTAAACCATATGCCAAGGCAGCAGCAGTTGGTTCGTTAACAATTCTTTCAACGGTTAGTCCAGCAATTTCACCAGCCTGCTTAGTAGCTTGACGTTGTGAATCATCAAAGTAAGCAGGAACAGTAATCACCGCTCTGGTTACTTCTCCACCCAAGTAGGCTTCAGCATCAGCTTTAGCTTTGGCCAAAATTTTGGCTGAAATTTCTTGTGGAGTATATTTTTTGCCTTCAATTTCAACGACAGCCATGCCGTCTTTACCTTCGACGATCTTATAAGCAACGTGCTTAGTAGCATCTTGAACAGCAGCGTCTTTGAGTTTACGGCCCATGAAGCGTTTAACTGAGTTAACAGTGTTTTTAGAGTTCAAAACCATTTGTCTTTTGGCGTTGTCGCCGACTTTGATTTCCGAACCTTTGAAACCCACAATTGAAGGGAAAGTGTTGCGGCCTTCTGCGGTCGCAATAATTTTTGGTGAACCACCTTCCATCACTGCCACAGCAGAGTTGGTGGTACCCAAGTCAATACCGATAATCTTGCCTGTATTAGCCATAGATCTCCTTGTTTCTAACTATTTTTGTACTATATTGAAATTTATTTTAGCACTCAATTTATGGGAGTGCTAGTAGCAAATTAGCAATCAAAGCTACCATCCTGCTAATCTGACTACTCGACGATTACCTTGGCGTGACGCACTACTTCGCCATTAAGCTTGTAACCTTTGGCTACCACTTTTGAGACTTTGTGAGTCTGTTTTTTTTCGTCTTTTTTGGTTGAATTTTGTTCGTCTGCACTTTCCTTGCTTGGATCTAAAACTGCCTCCATGGTATTAACATCAAATAATTGACCAACTGGATTAATTTCTTCCAAACCCACTTCATTTAATTTTCTCCACAACTGATCAACCACCATTTTTAATCCCTGATCATTGAGCTGATTACTAGCGAGAGATAAATGAGAAAGTGGGTCAAGTAAAACTTCGATGAAATCTAAAGCTGCCAACTTGGCAATTCTAATTCTCTCTTCTCCAGAGCGTCTAACCAAATTTTGATAATCAGCGACAGCGCGTCTTTCTTTTTCTTTAGCCAATAAAAGTTCGGCTTGAAGTGTTTCAATTTGCTTCACTAGATCCAAATCGTGATCGGCTTGCTTAGGCTTGTTCATATTTTTAAATTTCTAAAGGCAGGTTATTGAGCGGTCATCTCTTCAATCAGACCACCAAAGTATTTCATTAACGGAATAATATAATCGTACTCAAAACGAGCGGATCCCAAAACACCAATCTTACAAGGCATACCCCCAGCATTGATATTCATATATAAAACAGCAATTGGCTCTAAGTAGCGATTGCCAAGGTCGGGGCCAAAAACTAACTGAATTGGGTTTTCAGAATTACCCAATCCGAAAACTTCTTCCAAGAGCGAAACTTCTTCGATCAATGACAAAACGTGACGAATCACGTTGATGTCATAAAATTCTGGCATGTTAAGCAAATTGGCATAGCCAGCGTGATATAAACGTTTGTTAGCAGTCAAAGCAATGCCAACAGCCCTGGATTTTTCAGCCAAAATAGTAGTAGCTTCGTGAAGCAAGTCTTCTCTAATGTCCTTGTTGCGCCAAATTTTTTCTTTGGCAGAAACTTCGTCAGCTACCGATAAATCGCGCTCTTTCATCAATTCGTTGACATACAAACGCATAGCTAATGGCGTAGGCAAACGACCAGAAGAAGTGTGACCTTTTTGCAAATAACCCTGCTTGGTCAAATGAACCATTTCATTACGAATAGTCGCAGGCGAAACACCGATACGATATTTTTTATCTACAGTCTCCGACCCCACTGGTTGAGCCGTAGTAATAAATTCCTCAATAATGGATCGCAAAATTTGAACTTGTCGGGCTGTTAGATCGATCATGTTTTTAGTTTACACCACAACCTAGATTATTAGCAAGTAGTGGATGTGAGTGCTAAACCTTGACCAATCGCTCAAACACCTACACCCACTTGGAATAAATTATGATAATCTTAATTTATGGAATTTTCCGCCAACCCCATCGAGCAAAAAAGAGCATTGCGCAAAAAGAAGATGATGATTGGCGGCCTAGTTACTTTAATCATCACTGTTGTTGCCTTAGTCGGTGTTACCCAATTAGATAAAATTAGAGAATTCTTCTCCAGAGCTTCTGGCGAAGAAGCTAATATAAGAGTTGACACTCAAGCTGTCATTGGCACTATGCCCAGACCTTGGCGAAATTTAGCTCAAGGTGGTGAAGGTTTTGATTGGAGATTACAACCATTAGTCGGACAGGTCAGGGCTTTGCAACCAGACTATATTAGAATTGACCACATTTATGATTTTTACCAAATTGTTGGTGGCACATCTGGCAACTTAACCTTTGATTGGTCTAAACTTGATCCAATTCTTGATGATATCAAAGCTACAGGTGCCAAACCCTTCATTGCTCTCTCCTACATGCCCTCTGTCATCAGTAGTGGCGACATCGTTGCCGAACCCAGCAATTACTCAGATTGGCAGGTTGTCGTTCAAAAAACTATCGAACATGTTTCTGGTACTAAAGGTATAGCTGACGTTTATTACGAAGTTTGGAACGAGCCAGACCTTTTTGGTGGCTGGAAATATTACGGTGACAAAAACTATTTGGAACTTTATGGCGCTGCAGCTAGAGGCGCAGCCAATGCTCGCGGAGTCCAAAGATTCAAAATTGGTGGCCCAGGCATCACCGCTTTATACAAAAATTGGTTTGATGCTTTAGCTAAATATGCTATTAGCAATAATTTAAGATTAGACTTCTTTTCTTGGCATCGCTACAACCTCAAAGTTGATCAATTTAAAGATGACATGACTGATGTGAGGAATTGGCTTCAACAATATCCAACCCTTGATGGACAACTAGAACTGATGATTACAGAGTGGGGTCACGACAGCAATAATCACGCTGGGTATGATTCAGGCTTTGGAGCAGCGCACACTGTGGCGGGCGCCATTGAAATGGTGGGTGTAGTTGATCGTGCTTTTGTTTTCGAAATTCAAGATGGCAAAGATCCAGCCGGTCAAAGTTACTGGGGTCGCTGGGGCATGTTCACTCATAAAGATGCTGGAGCCAAAGCTAAACCACGCTATTACGCTTTACGATTACTCGACAAAATTAGCAATCAAAGATTGCAACTTATGGGCAAAGGCTCATGGGTCAAAGGCTTGGCAGCCAAAAATGAAAACAATAATGTCGAAGTAGTATTGGCCAACTATGACTCATTTGGTAAACATTCTGAAGTTGTCCCCGTTACTTTTACTAACATTCAGCCCGGCACTTATACTGTGACCAAGGAATTTTTATCTGGCCAAAAAAATGCTGAGAAAGTCGCCACCACTGCCGGAGAATTAATGGTTACTATACCGATGCCAGCCAACTCTGTTTCCTTCGTCACCCTGACTCCAGACTTTGATGTAAATGCGGGCGGCACAGTCAACTCAATTGGACCAGACGGCTTTGCAGCACCAGTTGCGCCTACAGTCACGACGCCAGTGGTAATTCCTTCAGGAC
>Ga0172372_10005404_pt1 | contig 17771 bp, 15 predicted proteins | sample LakKiv5m_2_FD_114544 | JGI IMG/M metagenome (GOLD analysis project Ga0172372, IMG submission 114544) | Freshwater microbial communities from Kabuno Bay, South-Kivu, Congo - kab_092012_9.5m | ecosystem: Environmental > Aquatic > Freshwater > Lake | place: Democratic Republic of the Congo...
AATCCCAGCTGCTATGCGTGGCGAGAGCCGGCCGGATGAATCTCGAATGATCGAAGCCATCCCTCGAGCTCGCGCGTCCTTGCTGGCGACCGGTTGCGGCGTTCTCCTCCGCCCACGCGTCGCTCAGCCGATTCGAGATTGTGAAGAACGGCGGCTGTGTCGCATCGCGGTCAGTGCAAGAGCCTCGCGGTGCGTGCAAGGCGTGCGCGACGACTCTTATAGGCGCTCGATGATGAGCGCGAGACCCTGGCCTACGCCGATGCACATGGTGCACAAGCCATAGCGACCATTACTGCGTTCGAGCTGGCCAATCGCTGCACCAACCAAACGCGCACCCGATGCGCCCAGCGGATGACCGATCGCGATCGCGCCGCCGTTCGGATTCACGTGCGGCGCGTCATCGGGCAAGCCAAGCGAGCGCGTCACTGCGAGGCCTTGTGCCGCGAAAGCTTCGTTGAGTTCGATGACATCGAGTTGTCCAATCGACAGCCCCGCTTTCAACAGCACCTTGCGCGTCGCCGGAGCCGGAGCGAAACCCATGATGCGCGGCTCGATACCGACCGCCGCACTCGCAACGATCCGAGCACGCGGGCGCAAGCCGTTCTTCTTGATCGCGGCCTCGGACGCGAGCAATACCGCGCTCGCGCCGTCGTTGACCGGAGACGCGTTGCCCGCCGTCACCGTGCCGTCCGGACGCACCACGCCCTTGAGCTTGGCGAGCGCTTCGATCGTGGTATCGGGGCGTGGCGGCTCGTCCTTAGAGAGCACGCGCGGCTCGCCCCTCTTCTGGCGCACCGACACCGGAACCAGATCGCGATCGTAGAAGCCATTCGCGAGCGCCTTGTCGTAACGCTGCTGGCTGCGAATCGCGAAAGCATCCTGATCGACACGTGCGATCTTGAATTCGGTGGCGACGTTCTCGGCGGTTTCTGGCATCGAGTCGATACCGTACTGCGCCTTGAGCAGCGGATTGACGAAGCGCCAGCCGATCGTAGTGTCTTCGATCTTCGCGACGCGCGAGAACGCAGAGTCGGCTTTGCCCATCACGAACGGAGCGCGGCTCATGCTTTCGACGCCGCCGGCGATCACCAGGTCGACATCGCCCGAGCGAATGCCGCGCGCCGCCATGATCACCGCATCCAGGCTCGATCCGCACAGGCGATTGATCGTAGTGCCCGGCACGTTCTGCGACAGCCCGGACAACAGCACCGCCATGCGCGCGACGTTGCGATTGTCTTCACCGGCCTGGTTCGCGCAGCCGTAGAGGACGTCATCGACGCTTTCCCAGTCGACGCTAGCATTGCGCTCGATGAGCGCACGAATCGGAATCGCGCCGAGATCATCGGGACGCACGTCCGCCAGTGCTCCGCCGTAACGGCCGAAGGGCGTGCGCACGGTGTCGCAGATGAAGGCTTCCAGCATGGTGATGTCCTTACTCTTGTTCAATCAAGCTGCAGCGGTCGCAGGCGCTTCTTTCGGGCGCTTGTCGATAACGTGCTTGGCCTTCCCTGCCGAACGCTCGAGCGTCTGCGGCGGATGAATGGTGGCTTTTACGCTGATGCCGACGTAGGTCTTGATCAGATGCTGCAGCTTGCCGCGCAGCTCCTTGCCTCCATCGATGCCGATGTCACGCGCCGCATCACCAAGCTCGACGCTGACTGCGACTTCGTCGAGATGGCCGTTACGGCTCACTTCGATCAAATAATGCGGAGCAAGCTCCGGGCAGCGCAGGATCAGCTCTTCGATCTGCGTAGGAAACACGTTGACGCCGCGAATGATCAGCATGTCGTCCGAGCGACCGGTGATCTTGCCGATACGGCGCATCGAGCGTGAAGTCGGCGGCAGCAGCTTGGTCAGATCACGCGTGCGATAGCGGACCACCGGCAGCGCTTCCTTGGTCAGCGAGGTGAACACGAGCTCGCCCTCGGAACCGTCCGGCAGCACTTCGCCGGTCACCGGATCGATGATCTCGGGATAGAAGTGATCTTCCCAGATCACCGGGCCATCCTTGCTCACGACGCATTCGCTCGCGACACCTGGCCCCATCACCTCGGACAGACCATAGATGTCGACCGCATCGATGCCGGCGCGCTGCTCGATCTCCTGGCGCATCGCATTGGTCCACGGCTCGGCACCGAAGATGCCGACACGCAGGCTGCTCGCCGCCGGGTCGAGTCCCTGGCGCTGGAACTCTTCGATGATGTTGAGCATGTACGACGGCGTGACCATGATGATGCTCGGCTTGAAATCGCCGATCAGCTGCACCTGCTTTTCGGTCTGGCCACCCGACATCGGCACCACCGTGCAACCCGCGCGCTCCGCCCCGTAGTGCGCGCCGAGTCCGCCCGTGAACAGGCCATAGCCATAAGCGATATGCACGATGTCGCCCGGCCCGCCCCCCGCGGCCCGAACGCTGCGCGCCACGACATTCGCCCAGTTGTCGATGTCGTTCGCGGTGTAGCCGACCACGGTCGGCTTGCCCGTGGTGCCGCTCGAAGCATGCAGGCGCGCGATGCGATCCTTCGGCACCGCGAAGAGACCGAACGGGTAGTTGTCCCGCAGATCCTTCTTGGTCGTGAACGGAAACTTCGACAGATCCGAAAGACTCTTCAGATCATCCGGCCTGATGCCTACCGCATCGAAGCTGCGGCGATAGTGTTCGACGTTGTCGTAAGCGTGCTGCAGAGACCACTTGAGCCGCTGTAACTGCAGTGCCACGATTTCGTCGCGGCTTGCGGTTTCGATCGGGTCCAGCACGTGCTTCCGCGGCGTAGTGTTTGCACCAAGCATGAATCCTCCTCCCATCCGAATGCCTCTTGGGCTCGACTGTGACTTTCACCCGACAGCCCCATCGGCCGCATGGCGCGGCGTGCACACGGCTTGCGCCGCGTGCATTGCGATTCAGTTCGTGATCGAGCCGCTTTCGAGCGGAATCACTCCGCCCTTGATTCGATGCGACCGCCCGCGGAACAGCGCAACGAGCTGGCCTTCCTCGTTGCTCACGGTGACGTCGTAAACGCCGGTGCGGCCCGGCAATGCGCGCTCCTGCGCGACCGCAATCAGCGTCTGCCCGGCGATCGCCGGACGCAGGTAATCGATGGAGCAGCCGGCCGCGACAGTCGCCTCATTACGGCTATTGCAGGCGAACGCGAAAGCACTGTCGGCAAGGCTGAAAATAAAGCCGCCATGGCAGGTCAGATGGCCGTTGAGCATCTCGGGCTTCACCTTCATCGTCACCGTGGCCCGGCCGGCCGCAGCCTGGATGATGCGCATGCCGAGATGATTCGACGCGGCATCGCGATCCATCATCGCGCCGACGACGAGCTCCGCGAGCCGCTGGCCTTCCGTGCTTTCTTCCTTGCTCTCTTGCTGCATGGCTCTCCTCCGTATTGTTTTGCGATGCGGCTGGGTCTCACGTCTCCCTACGGCGACCTGGTGTCAGCTTGAAATCGTGACTGCCTCAACCGCGGCGAGGCCCGATAGCGCGGCTCGCGATAGAACTCGAACAGGTTGTCGAGCACTTCAAGCACACGGTGCGTACCGATGACTTGCGCCCATTCGAGCGGCCCCTTCGGATACGCGACACCGGAGCGCATCGCGATATCGACGTCTTCCGGTGAGCACACTTGCTGATGCACCGCATCGTTGGCTTCGTTCGCGAGCATCGCGACCGTGCGCATGACGGCGAGGCCCGGTGTGTCGCTCAGGCGCGAGACGATGAAGCCGGCCGCTTGCAGCAGGCCGAGGATCGAATCCCAGCCGGCGTCGCTGCACTGCAGTGCTCGGGCGACCGCGACACGGCCCGCGTCTTCCGGTGCCAGCATCAGGTCGATGACGACGCAGTCCTTGCGCTGCACCTTTTCTGCGAGTGAGGAAGCCGTACGTCCATCGGTGACGAACAGCTGCGCCTCACCGATCGCGGCGATCGCCTGAGAAGGGCCTTCGCCGACCCGTGCTTCGAAGGCAACGCCATGCGCTTCCAGGCGCTTCGCAAGCGCAGCGCCGGTTGCACCGGCAGTCCAGACGATCGCGCTGGTCGGCACCGCAGTTGGCGGCTCGTCGTCCGGAGTCGCGTGCTGTGCACCTTCGCGATAGTCGTAGAAACCACGGCCGCTCTTGCGTCCGAAGAATCCGGCCTGCACGAGTTCGTATTGCAACAAGGAGGGTGCGAAACGCGGATCGCCGTAGAAGGCATCGAACACCGAACGCGTGACTGCGTAATTCACGTCGTGGCCGATCATGTCCATGAGCTCGAACGGCCCCATGCGAAAGCTGCCGGCCTCGCGCATGACCGCGTCGATCGTTGCATAGCCCGCCGCACCTTCCTGCGCCAGGCGCATGCCCTCGGCGTAATACGGACGCGCGACGCGATTGACGATGAAGCCCGGCGTCGAGCGCGCATGCACCGGCTTCTTGCGCCAGGCCAGCGACAGCGCATAAATCTGCTCGGCGACCGCCGGCGACGTGGCGACACCCGAAACCACTTCGACGAGCGGCATCAGCGGAGCCGGATTGAAGAAGTGCATGCCGACGAGCTTTTCGGGCCGCTGCAAGCCGGCGCCGATCGCGGTCACTGAAATCGACGAGGTATTCGTCGCCAGGATAGCGCTCGCATCGACGATGGACTCGAGCTTGGCGAACAGCTCCTGCTTGGTCTTGAGGTCTTCGACGATCGCTTCGATCACGAGTCCGCAGCCGCTGAGTTCATCGAGTGCCGACGCTGCCACAAACTGCGACATGATGCGCTCGAACTCCTGCGCACCCAGACGATCCTTGTCGACCAAGCGACGCAAGGTCGAGCGAATGCCCTCGATCGCGCGCTCCGCTGCTCCGGCGCGCGTATCGTGCAGCATCACGCGATGGCCCGCGGTAGCGGCTACCTGCGCGATTCCAGAGCCCATCGCACCGGCACCGATGACGGCAATGTCGATCTTCGGCGAACTCACGGCACTCATTCCCCAATGAAGTGCGGAGCACGCTTTTCGAGAAAGGCGGCGACGCCTTCCGCGTAGTCGTGGCTGTAGCCGAGTTCGCGCATCGCATCGCGTTCGAGCACGAGTTCTTCTTCGAGCGTCTTCGAATCGCTGTCGTTGATGAGTTTCTTGGTCAGCGCCAGACCTCGCGTCGGCGCTTGCGCGAAGTGCTTCAGCAGGGCTTCGATTTCATCGGCGAGCTTGTCGTCGTCGACCGCTTTCCAGATCAGGCCGATGGTCTGCGCCTGCTCTGCCGAAACCTTGTCTCCGAGCATCGCCAGGCCCATCGCACGCGCGCGTCCGACCAGGCGCGGCAACACATAAGTGCCGCCGGTATCCGGAATCAGGCCGAGCTTGCAGAACGGCTGGATGAAGCTGGCCGAGCGCGCAGCGATGACGATGTCGCAGGCATACGCGAGATTGGCACCCGCACCGGCCGCAACGCCGTTGGCCGCGCAGACCACCGGCATCGGCAGCGACTTCAGTGTGAGCACGAGCGGCGCATACCAGCGTTCGACCGATTCGCCGAGATCGACTGCGCTACCGCCCGGAGAAACCGCGCGATCGCCGAGATCCTGCCCTGCGCAGAAGCCACGACCCGCGCCGGTCAGCAGCAGCACGCGGACACTGCGATCGGCCTTCACCCGATCGAGCGCATCGCGCACTTCCTGATGCATTGCGACCGTGAAGCTGTTGAGCTTGTCCGGACGATTGAGCGTCAGGCGCGCAATGCCGCCTTCGATCGAGAACAGAATGTTCTCGTAGGTCCTGGCGGCGCTCATGCCGACTCCACCTTCGGCGCCTTCTCGACCATCGTCAGCACGTCGTACTGCGCGACAACCTTATCGTCCTGGTTCGTGACCACCGCATCCCAGCGCACTTCGCCATAGTTCTCGGTGATGCGCGGGTTCTTCTGCTTGCAGGTCAGCACGACCTTGAGTTCGTCGCCGGGGAACACCGGCGTCAGGAAGCGCAGGTTGTCGACGCCGTAGTTGGCGAGCACCGGACCCGGATTCGGTTCGACGAACAAGCCGGCCGCGATCGAGACAATGTAGTAGCCGTGGGCGACGCGTCCGCCGAAGAACGGATTCGCCTTCGCCGCCGCCTCGTCCATGTGCGCGTAGAAAGTGTCGCCCGTGAAGTGCGCGAAATGCTCGATCTCCTCGAGCGTGACCTTGTGCGAGCCGGTCTTCACGCAATCACCGAGTTGCAGCTCATCGAGATTCTTGCGGAACGGATGCACGCCTTCACGACGATTCGCACCGCTGATCCAGCGATCGGTGATGCGGCTCAGCGTTTCGGGCGAACCCTGCAAGGCGGTGCGCTGCAAATAGTGCATGACACCACGAATGCCGCCCATTTCCTCGCCACCACCGGCGCGACCGGGGCCACCGTGCACGAGCACCGGCAGCGGTGAACCATGGCCGGTGGATTCCTTGGCGCTGTCGCGATTCAGCACGAGCATGCGACCGTGATAAGCCGCGGCACCGAGCACCACTTCGCGTGCGAAGTCGTTGTCGTAAGTGACGAGTGAGCCCACGAGGCTGCCTTCGCCGCGACGCGCGAGATCGATCGCATCCTCGGCCGTTTCGTAAGGCATCAGCGTCGCAACCGGGCCGAAAGCTTCGACCTCGTGCACGACTGTGTGCTTTTTCGGCTCGGAGCAGCGCAGCAGGATCGGAGCGAGGAAAGCACCCGTCGCGATGTCGCCGCCGGTGACGCTGAAATTTTCGAGATCGCCGTAGACGATCTCGGCGCCTTGCTGCAGTTCCTTCACGCGCGCACGCACTTCGTCGCGCTGGCTCAGGCTCGCGAGCGCGCCCATCGTCACGCCTTCGACCGAAGGATCGCCGACGACGACTTTCGACAGTCGCTTGCTGAGCGCTTCGGTCACCGGCTCGATCAGCGCCTTCGGCACGAACACGCGGCGAATGCAGGTGCACTTCTGGCCAGCCTTGCTCGTGAGTTCGCGCGCGACTTCCTTGATGAAGATTTCGAACTCGGGCGTCTCGGGCTTGGCGTCCGGGCCGAGCATCGAGAAGTTCAGCGAATCGGCTTCCATGGTGAAGCGAACCGAGTTGCGCAGGATCACCGGGTGCGACTTGAGCTTGCGACCGGTCGAGGCGGAGCCCGTGAACGTCACCACGTCCTGCGATTGCAGATGCTCGAACAGATCACCGACGCTGCCGCAGATCAGCTGCAGCGCGCCTTCCGGGAAGATCTTCGATTCGATCATGTCGCGGAACATGAGTTCGGTCAGATACGCGGTCTGGCTCGCCGGCTTGACGATGGCCGGCACGCCGGCGAGCAGGTTCACCGACAGCTTTTCGAGCATGCCCCAGCATGGGAAGTTGTAGGCATTGATGTGCACCGCCACGCCTTGCAGCGGCGTGCGAATGTGCTGGCCGACGAAGGTCCCATTACGCGAAACGATTTCGGGGTTGCCGTCGATGATGAAGCTCGCGTTCGGCAGTTCCTTGCGGCCCTTGCTCGAGAACGCGAACAAGGTTGCGATGCCGCCTTCGATATCGACCCAGGAATCGGCGCGCGTCGCGCCGGTGGCTTTCGACAGCTCGTAGTATTTTTCCTTGCGTTCGGCCAGATACTGCGCGAGCGCCTTGAGCATGAGCGAGCGCTCATGGAAGGTGAGCTTGCGTAGCGCCGGGCTGCCGACCTTGCGGCCGTAGTCGAGCATCGCAGCGAAATCGACGCCTTTGCTCGAAATCGTCGCGACGGCTTCGCCCGTGATCGCATGACGAACCGTTTCGCCGCCTTCACCACTGCGCCATTGGCCGGCCGCATAACTCTGCAATTGCATCGGTGTCTCCTGATCGGATTCGAGCTCAGCAGCTCTTGAACTGGGGTTTGCGCTTTTCGAGGAAGGCGAGCATTCCCTCGCGCCGGTCCTCGAGCTTGAAAGTGGATTCGAAGCTTGCCTGCTCGAAAGCGAGGCCATCAGACAACGAGGTTTCGAGCGCTTGGTTCACCGCGTCTCTGGCCATGCGCACGACCGGCGGCGACAACTCGGCGATCGCCGCCGCGGTCTTGAGCGCCTCAGTGATCAGATCGGCTTGCGGAATCACGCGCGAAACCAGGCCGCAGCGTTCGGCTTCGACCGCATCGATGATGCGCCCCGTGAGCACCATCTCCATCGCCTTGCTCTTGCCGACAAGCCGCGTGAGCCGTTGCGTACCGCCCGCACCCGGAATGGTGCCGAGCTTGATTTCGGGCTGGCCGAAGCGCGCATTGTCCGCGGCAAGAATGAAGTCGCACATCATCGCGAGTTCGCAGCCCGCACCGAGCGCGAAGCCGGAAACCGCGGCGATGATCGGCGTCTTGCCTGCGCTCAATTGATTCCAGGCACCGCGCAGCTCGGTCGACGCTGAGACGTCCTGCGGTCCCCAGCCTGCGAGCGTCTTGACGTCTGCTCCAGCGGCGAATGCTTTCTCGTCGCCCGTGATTACCGCAGCGCCGATGCGCTCATCGGATTCGATCTCGACGAGTGCAAGTTTCAACTCTTCACGCAGCGGCAGCGACAGCGCATTGAGCGCTTCGGGCCGGCGCAGACGAATCAGCGCGACCTTGCCGATCACTTCGAGCGTGAGCAGTTCGTAGGCCACGCTCAGCTCTCCTGATCGAAGTCGAGCACGAGTTCGTCGGCAATCGGATAGCTCTGGCAAGTCAGAATGAAACCACGCGCGACTTCGTAGTCTTCGAGCGCGAAGTTCACGTCCATATCGACCTCGCCCTGGGTCATCTTGCAGCGGCAGGTCGAGCAGACGCCGCCCTTGCACGAGTACGGCAGTTCGATACCTTGTTCGAGCGCCGCGTCGAGAATGGTTTCCTTGTTCTTCTCGATGAACAGCTCACGCGTGCGGCCATCCTGAATCAGCGTGATCTTGCACTGTTGCGTGCCCTTGGCGGTCACCGCCGAGGCCTTGCGCGGCAGCTTCGGCATCGCACTCGCGAACAGCTCCATCTTGATCGAGGTTTTCGCAACGCCATGAGCCATCAGGCTTTCGGAAACCGCTTCCATCATCGACTGCGGGCCGCAGATGTAGGCGACGTCGATACCGGCCGGATCGATCCAGCGATCCAGCAGCTCGTCGCATTTCTGCTTGTCGATGCGGCCGTTGAACAGCTCGATGTCCTGCGATTCGCGGCTCAGCACGTAGACGAGATTGAGCCGCGTCATGTACGAGTCTTTGAGGTTCGCGAGTTCTTCCTTGAAGATCACGCTCGACGAGGCGCGGTTGCCGTAGAACAGCGTGAAGTGGCTGTTCGGCTCGGCCTTCAGCGTGGTCTTGATGATCGACAGCACCGGCGTGATGCCACTACCCGATGCGAACGCAACATGGTGGCGCTCGGCTTCAGGCACTAGAGGCACGTTGAAATGCCCCGACGGCTCCATGCACTCGATCAGATGTCCCGGCTTGAGTTCCTTGTTCGCCCAGGTCGAGAATAAACCGTCTTCGACACGCTTGATCGCGATGCGTAGCGTGTTCTCGTGAGGAGCCGAGCAGATCGAGTACGAGCGACGAATCTCCTCGTCTTCGAACTTCGACTTGAGCACCAGATGCTGCCCTTGCACGAAACGAAAAGCCTCTCGGCTTTCCTCCGGCACATCGAAGGTTACGACGACGGCGTCACGAGTCTCGGGCTTGCAGCTGGAGACACGCAGTTGGTGAAACTTGCTCATGGGTTCTGAACGCCTAGTGGCATTTGAAATAGTCGAAGGGTTCGAGACAGTCGAGGCAGCGATACAGCGATTTGCAGGGCGTCGATCCGAACTGGCTCGTAAGCGCGGTGTGCGTCGAACCGCAGCGCGGACAATCGATCTGCAAGGGCTTCTTGTTCGATGCACGCAATCGACTGATATCGACGACATGCTCGTTGCTCGCGAGCCCGACCGGCGGTGCGATGCCGTAATCGCACAATTTTTCACGTGCCTGTGGCCGCAACCAATCCGTGGTCCAGGCCGGTGCGAGTCGGATCTGGACGCGCACCTTTTGAACACCGTGCTCGTGCAGGGCCTTGCTGATGTCGTCCGAGATCACGTCCGTTGCCGGACAACCCGAGTACGTCGGCGTCACCGTGACGAGACATTCGTCGGCTTCGCCGCCGTTCCACTGCACGTCTCGTACGATGCCCAAATCGAGCACCGACAGCACCGGAATTTCGGGATCGGGAACGGCTTCGAGCCAGTGCCAGACTCGATCAGCCGCCGTCACACCTGCGGTCTCGGCCGACATCGCGCACTACCAGGCAGCGCCAGGGTGAGCGCGCTTGAGCGACTGCATTTCGGCGAGCAGATAGCTCAGCGCTTCGGTGTGACGACCTTGCTTTCCGCCACGCTGCATCCAGGCTTCGGCGTTCGGCATCTTGATCGTCGCCTCGTCGAGCACCGAGTGCACGTAGGACAGCCAATCGGAACGCAGGCTCGACGGATCGAACCCGATCTTCGCTTCTGCGACTGCGAGATCGATCGCGTCGGCCTCGAACATCTCGCCGGTGAACGGCCAGAGTTCATCGACGGCGGACTGGATCATCGAGCGGCTCGTCGGCGTTCCATCGCCGAGGCGCACGATCAGATCGCTGCTACGACGCAGGTGATAACGCACTTCCTTCGCAGCCTTCCCGGCGATCGCGGCGATGCGCTCGTCCTTCGAAAGCACGAGTTTCTGCAGCGCCAGGTGATACCAGGCGTCGAAGAAGAACTGGCGAACCATCGTGTCGGCGTAGCTGCCGTTGGGGCGTTCGACGAGCAGGAAGTTGGCGAACTGATCGGCATTGCGCAGATAGGCGAGATCGTCCTCGTCCTGTCCCATGCCATCGGTTTCGCCCGCGTAGCTGAGCCATTGGCGAGCCTGGCCGAGCAGGTCGAGCGCGGTGTTGGCGAGCGCCATGTCTTCTTCGAGCGCCGGGCCTTTTCCGCACCACTCGGAGAGGCGTTGACTCAGGATCAGCGTGCTGTCGCCGAGCCTGAGCAGATAGTTGAATTTCTCGTTGCTCATAAGTCTCCTCCGGCACACCGCCTGCTTCGGTCGGTGCACGGATGCGCGATCACATGTGCTTCACTTCTTCCGGCATCGGGAAGAACGTCGGATGGCGATACACCTTATTCGCCGCAGGCTCGAACAAAGGCTCGCGATCGTTCGGATCGTTGGCGACGATGTCGGCCGAACGCACCACCCATAGGCTCACGCCTTCGTTGCGGCGCGTGTAGACATCACGTGCGTTGTTGATCGCCATGTCAGCATCGGCGGCGTGCAGGCTGCCGACATGCTTGTGTGCCAAGCCATGCTGGCTCCGGATGAAAATCTCCCAGAGCGGCCATTCTTTCTTAGTCACTGTGTTCTCGGTCTTGTTGGACGAGTCAAGCTCAGGTTTAAGCTGCCGCGCCTGCGGCTTGCTGGGCTTTCTTTTCGGAATGCGCGATCAAGGCTTCGCGGAACCATGCGCCGTCTTCGTGCGCTTTTATGCGGGTTTTGAGGCGATCGCGGTTGCAAGGGCCGTGACCCTTCACGACGTTGTAGAACTCTTCCCAATCGATCGGGCCGAAATCGTAGTGGCCGCGCTCGGCGTTCCACTTAAGTTCCGGATCAGGAATCGTGAGGCCGAGAAATTCGGCTTGCGGAACGGACTGGTCGACCATCTTCTGGCGCAGTTCGTCGTTGCTGAAAAGCTTGATGCCCCACTGCGCTGACTGCGCGCTGTTGACCGACTCCGAATCGCTGGGGCCGAACATCATCAGCGAAGGCCACCACCAGCGATTGAGCGCGTCCTGCGCCATCGCCTTCTGCTCAGGCGTGCCCTTGGCCAGCGCGATCATGATGTCGTAGCCCTGGCGCTGATGAAACGACTCCTCCTTGCAGACGCGAACCATCGCCCGCGCATATGGGCCATAAGAGCAGCGGCATAGCGGCACTTGATTGATGATGGCCGAGCCATCGACGAGCCAGCCGATTGCGCCCATGTCGGCCCAAGTCAGCGCCGGATAGTTGAAGATGCTCGAGTACTTGGCCTTGCCCGAATGCAGGTCATCGATCATCTGATCGCGCGAGGTGCCAAGTGTTTCGGCCGCGCTGTACAGATAAAGGCCATGTCCCGCTTCATCCTGCACTTTGGCGAGCAGGATGGCTTTGCGCTTGAGCGAAGGCGCACGTGTGATCCAGTTGCCTTCCGGCAGCTGGCCCACGATCTCCGAGTGCGCGTGCTGACTGATCTGGCGCACCAGCGTCTTGCGATAGGCCTCAGGCATCCAGTCCCTGGCCTCGATCTTCACTCCTCGGTCAATCCGCCCCTGAAACTCACGCTCTTCACGGCTCATTTCTTCGAGGTTCCGCACTCGACTCAAGCCGGTTTCAACCAGTTGCGCATACATGGTTGTGCCTCCTTCAGGCCATCGGTCCATCCACAATATGATACAGAATGTATTAGGTCAACTATTTTTTTGTATTATGTAAAAAATCGGACACACTTAGATTTGCAACCCAATCTCCGGTGCCGTCGGTAACATGCTCGGACAACACGCAATACAGGCAGGGAATGACCGGCAAGCACAAATCGATCGAAGACTGGGTCGCGCGCTACCTCAAGGAGGAGGAGCCCCGCTCGAAATCGCTGATCGTGTCGGTCTTCGGCGACTCCATCGCCCCGTTCACGAGCGGTGTCTGGCTCGGCGAGCTGATCTCGCTCATGGAGCCCTTCGGCGTCAACGAAAGGCTGGTCCGCACCAGCAGCTTCCGGTTGATCGAGGAGGGCTGGCTCGAATCGATCCGCGATGGACGGCGCAGCCGCTATGCGCTCACGCCACTGGGCAAGCGGCGCTTCGCGCACGCCTATCGGCGCATCTATACGCCGCCGCCGACCAACTGGGACGGTCGCTGGACACTCGTGTTGATGACCAAGGCCGGTGTCGGTGCGCCCGAGCGTTCCGAGCTTCGCAAGGAGCTCGAATGGGAGGGCTTCGGCATGATCGCGCCGGGCGTCTTCGTGCATCCGAGCGCCGACGTTCGCATGCTGACCGCGATTCTCGACCAGCTCAGCCTGCGCGAACGCACCATGGTGCTCAACGTCGCCGACCTGACCGAGCTATCGGCTCGGCCGCTCACCGAGCTCGCCTCGGAGTGCTGGAACCTCGATTCGGTGGCGCAGGAGTATCGCGAGTTTCTCAAGCGCTTCGAACCGGCGGCCTCGCTGCTGTCGAACCGGCGAGCCTCTCCCAAACTCTGTTTCGCCGTACAGACACTGCTGATCCATTCGTTCCGCCGCGTGAGCCTGCACGATCCTCGTCTTCCCGACGCAGTGCTGCCCGAAGGCTGGCCGGGCCATGCGGCCTACGAGCTGTGCCGCGAGCTCTACCAGAACACGTTCCGGGGAACCCAGCGGTTCGTCGTCACGCAGCTCTCCGGAATCTCGGCGGAGCCCGAACTGAGCGGGGACGTGCAGGCGCGCTTCGGAGGTTTCGAGCCCGCCTGAATCCGCGTCGGCGCATCGCGTCGGCGGACCGCCTGCCGCGCGAGCAGCCGGCATGTCGCTGAGCGCACGCTGCGCGCGCTGGGTCGTCGCGCATCCTCGGCTGCTCGGTCTGCTGTTCGCACTGATCACCGCCTTCTTCGCCGCCGGCCTGCCGCGCGTGAAGCTCGAAACGGTGTTCTCCGATCTGCTGCCGCAGGACGATCCGTTCGTGCAGGTGTATCGCGATCATCCGAACTTCGGCAATCCGTTGACCGTGGCCGTGATGGTCCGGCGCAGCGACGGCGGCGATCTCTACAACGCTGAGACGCTCGCCAAGGTCTGGCAGCTGACACGAGACATCGATCTGGTTGCTGGCGTCGATCACGACCAGATCCTGTCGATCACCACCGAGCGCGCGCGAACCTCCGAAGCGACGCCGCTCGGCATCGACATGCGTCCGCTGATGGGCGGCCACCCCCCACAGAACGCCGATGAACTCGCTGCGTTCCGACTGCGCGTCGACCAGGCGCCCAAGGTGCGCGACTTCCTGATCTCGCGCGACGACAAGGCCACACTGATCACGGCGATGCTGCTCGAGCGCGGCACCGATTACGGCACGGTGTTTGGCGCCGTCCAACGGCTCGCCGAACAGGCTCGCGATGCCCATCACGAGGTTTTCGTCGCCGGCCAGCCGATCCTGATCGGCTGGGTCTATCACTACGAACGCCAGATGATCCTGATCTTCGCGGTCACGATCGTCGCCCTGCTGATCGCGCTGGGCCTGTACATGCGCAACTGGGTCGGCCTGCTGACGCCGATCGTCACCTCGGGCGTCGCCGCGATCTGGGCTTTCGGGCTGGTCGGATGGCTGCGCATTTCGATCGAACCCTTGCTCATGGTGGTGCCACTGCTGCTGACCGCACGCAGCTTTTCGCACAGCGTGCAGTTCACCGAGCGCTTCTACGAGCTGTATGCCGAACTCGGCGACCGGCGTGCCGCCGCGCAGCAAACCATGACCGTGATGGCCGGCCCTTCGCTGCTCGGCATCCTCACCGACGTGCTCGGCATCGTGGTCGTCTGCGCGGCCCCGATACCGGCGATGGTCCGGCATGCGATCTTCTGCGGTATGTGGGCGGTGTGGCTGATTCCGACCGGCATCGTGCTGATCACCGTGCTGCTCTGCACGCTGCCCGCGCCGACCCATGTCGAGCGTCTGATTCGCCGCTCGCCGACCTCGGCACAGCCCCTGCACGAGCGCGTGCTGGGTGGCGTTGCCAAGCTCGTGCAGGGCCGCCTCGCTCCGTTGTCGACGATCGTGCTGCTGATGCTCTCGGCAGCGACGATCATCACCGCGCATCGGATTCGCATCGGCAACCCGGTGGAAGGCAGCAACCTGCTCTGGGACGATTCGGCCTTCAACGTCGCCGTGCGCGCGATCAACGCCCAGTTTCCCGGCGTCAACACGCTGGAACTGGTGCTGGAGGCCAAGCGTCCGAATGGCGACGAGTGGACGGCCCAACAAGTCGATACCGTGCAGACCATGCTATCGCTGCAGCGCCTGCTCGAAGCCGATGCCTTCGCCCCGCGGGCGACGCTGTCCTTCGCCGATTACCTGAGCGAATCGAGCCGCCTGTTCAACGGTGGCCACCCGGCCTGGTCCCCGCTCGATCCGCGTACGGCCGCGATGGGCGCAGCCACGGTCGGGGCCCTCATGGGGGCGAGCGCGAAAAGCTACGGTCACGTCGTCGACGACGGCCTGCAGAACGCGACGGTCTCCCTGTGGTACGCCAACAACCGGCAGGAGACGGTCGACGCAGCGCTCGCGTCGGCGCGCAAAGCAATCGCCGCCGTCGGCGAAGATCATGATCAATTCCGAATCCGCCTCGGCACCGGCACGATCGCCTTGCAGGAAGCCGTCAACCGCGTAGTCGAGCGTTACCACATCGTGGTTATCGCGGCGGTCAACGTGTTCGTATTTCTGCTCGCGAGCCTGGCGTATCGCTCGTTCGTCGCCGGCCTTCTGCTGCTGGTGCCGGTGAATCTCTCCAACCAGGCGCTCGTCGCCGCGATGCACCTGCTCGGCGTCGGGCTCGACATCAACGCGATGATCGTCGCTGCGATCGGTGTCGGCGTGGGCATCGACTACGGCATCTACCTGCTGTCGCGAATCTGCGAGGAGCTGCGCGCCGGCCGCGGCGATTGGGCCGGTGCGATCGGCGCTGCGCTGCACACGACCGGCAAGGCGATTCTGTTCACCGCGACGATCATGATGCTCGGAATCCTGCCCTGGTACCTGATGTCGGACCTCAAGTTCGTCGCCGACATGGGCCTGCTGCTGATGGCGATCATGGGCATCAACATGCTGCTGTCCTTGATCGTACTGCCGCTGCTGATCTGGTGGGTGAAGCCGCGGTTCGCGCTACGCGGGGCTTGAGCGCACGGCATCGATCCGAATGGCAGCGTGCATATGCGCGCGCCGGCATCGAAGCCGAGGCCCGTTTGCCTGCGGTTGTCTTAAGGAGTGAATTCCAGATCGACGTAGGCCTGGCCCTTGGGCAGCATCGGAAGCGGCTGCGATTTCCAGACCGCCCGTTCGATCGACGCGGCCAGCAACTGGTCGTTGCAACTCGGCGCCGTCGTGACCGCCGTGACCGTTCCGCCCGGGCGATACGAAATGCGCAGCCGACAGCGCACGCGGGTGGACGACTTCGGCGGAGGCAGCCAGTTCGCACGCAGCCTGGCGAGCAGGGACTGGCTGGCCTCGTCCGGCTCGGTCGCGACACGCTCGCGCGGCGACGGTGACGAGGCCGCACGCGCCTGGGCACTGGTTTCGGGAGCCTTGGTGGTGACGGCGAGATCGCTCGGGTTGAGCGTTTTGAGTTCGATCACCGGCGGCTTCGAATGCAGTGCCTGATCGACCGCGGAGACCGAGATCGACGGCGCAAGCAGCTCGCCTGGCCGAGTCTCCTGCGACAACGAGAGCGTGATCACGCTCATCGTCGGCGGAGGCCGCATCGACATCATCGGCGCCATGCGGACTAGGACGATCACCACAAGCAGGTGAACGCCGATGGCCCCGATGGCGCCGACGAGGCGCGCCGAGCCGTGCGCAGGCAGGTGAGCCTGCATTTCATGTCCGTGCAGTAACGGGCTACGGGGCTCGCTCATCGCACACTCGCTCCCCGTGCCCGATCCATGCCCTGGCCCTTACTCGATCGGCTGCGTTTCCGACGCCTCGGCCGCCGGCTCGACCGGCTCCGCTGATTCGACCGGCTCCGTCGATTCGGTCGGCACGGCTTCGGCAACCGGTTCCGCCGGCGTTGCGGCGCCACCGCCCGCATCGATCACCTTGAGTTCGACGCGGCGATTGAGCTCACGCCCCTCGTCCGTTTCATTGTCCGCGATCGGTTGCGTTTCGCCGAAGCCATTGGCCGTCATGCGCGAAGGATCGATGCCGCGTTCGGCCAGATACGCTTTCACCGCATCAGCGCGACCTTCGGACAGTTGCTGGTTGTAGCTGTCCGAACCGCGCGAGTCGGTGTGTCCATCGACTTCGACCTTGATGTCGCCGCGCGCATTGAGCTCGTCGGCCACCTCATCGAGGATGCTCTTGGCGTCGGGCGTCAGCGTGGCCTTGTTGAACTCGAAGGTCACGCCGCGCAGCACCAGCGTGTCACCGACCTTGCAACCATCGAGGCTGATGCGCTGGCCGGGCTTGGGCGCCTCGCAGGTGGCGGACGGCGCCACCGGCCCAGGCGTCGATTCGGCGACCGGAATCTCCGCTTCCACCGGCTCGACCACGGTGACCGGCTCTTCGGCCTGAGGAGCTTCTTCGCGCGGGGCTTCAGGCTTGCCGTCGAAGTAGTAGCGCACGCTCAAAAAGGCTTCGTCGGCCTCGTAGCCGAACTTGAACTTCGAGGGGCTGCTGTCGTCGGCGAGCAGATTGAACTTGCCCTTCTCGGTCGCAAAGCGACGATAGTCGAGCGACACCGCCCAGTGCGGGCCCAGATCGATCGTCAGGCCGCCGCCGTACTGGTAGGCCAGCAATGCATCGTGCTTGCTCAGGAAGTCGACGTTGTTGTAGCCGGCGTCGCGCAGTGACAACTGCGCATAACCGCCGCCACCGCCGATGTAAGGGTGGAACCAGCTGCTCTTGAACAGATCGAACCAGACGTTCGCCATCGCGCTGTTGACGATCTCATGGCCGCGGACATTGGTCGCCGGCCCACCCTGATTGCCGAACGGCCCCGATGCCGGCTGCACGAGCTTGTCGAGATCGTTGCGACGGCGATCGAACACGAGTTCCGTGCGCAATCCGCTCGAGAACGCATAGCCGCC
>Ga0172372_10005406_pt1 | contig 17770 bp, 14 predicted proteins | sample LakKiv5m_2_FD_114544 | JGI IMG/M metagenome (GOLD analysis project Ga0172372, IMG submission 114544) | Freshwater microbial communities from Kabuno Bay, South-Kivu, Congo - kab_092012_9.5m | ecosystem: Environmental > Aquatic > Freshwater > Lake | place: Democratic Republic of the Congo...
AAATTGTAAATACTCAATTTTGAATAAATGGAATAATTGCTAGAAAATTGTAAATACTCAATTTTGAATAAATGGAATAATTGCTAGAAAATTGTAAATACTCAATTTTGAATATAAGTAATTATTCCTTAAAAAATTGGAAATACTCAATTTTAATTTAATGGAATAATTTCTAGAAAATTGGAAATGTAAATAAAACAGATGAAGTTTTTATACTTTTGTATTAAAATAAAACCATGAAAGATCTTGCCCAAGTAAAGTCCCGTCACTCATTTAAGCATCACTTTTTACCTCATAAAGAGCATAAAAAAAGAGCCAGACTACTTCATCATAAATTCTTTTACTTTTATGCAAGCTTATTTTTATTTTTTGTTTTAATTCTTAATGTATCTAAAACATTTATACCTGGGGTTTTAGGTTATGACTCTGAAATTAAAATTTCTGAACTCCTTGAGAAAACCAATAAAATTAGGGAAGATAACGGACTTCCAAAACTCATTTTAAACGAAAAGTTATCAAAAGCTGCACAAGAGAAAGCATCTTATATGTTTAAATTCAATTTTTGGGCACATACAGCGCCAGACGGGACAGAGCCTTGGGATTTTATTATTAGAAACAATTATGACTATTCATATGCTGGGGAAAATTTAGCACGAAACTTTTATTACTCAAATGAAGTGGTTCAAGCCTGGTTCAATTCCCCTTCTCATAAAGAGAACTTGTTATCAGCAAACTATGATGAGGTTGGTTTTGCGGTTGTAAGTGGGGTTTTAGACGGTTATGAGACAACACTAGTTGTTCAAATGTTTGGAAGACCTAAAGACTTAAGTACCCTAACAACTATAGAACAGCAGAATTTGTTTCTTGCAAGCTTAAACGAAAAGAAGGAATCTGTAAATCAAGCAAAAGTTGAAGGAAGTAGTGTTATAGATGTTTCGACAATTTTTAGATACTTGGCTTTTTCAATTTTAGGATTTGTTTTGGCGCTTTTCTTGCTAGATGGTTTTTACTCAAAGAAGCATGGTATTGATAAATTCACAGGACATACTTCTGCACATTTAATCATGATTCTAGCAACAGCTGTTAGCTTATTAGTAATTTTTAAGAACGGACATATTATATGAACCTTAGAAAACACTTAATAGAATATTCATTCATAGCTTTATACTTTGGGTTTATGATTTATTTTTTTCAAAATTTAGGAGATAGCTTTTATTCTAAAATTATTTTTTCAGCGGCTTTGCCTGTTTTTTATTTACTTTGGTCTATAGTACACCACTACTTTGAGGACAGACTTACCGTACCAATTTTTTTGGAATATTTGTCAATTAGTCTTTTTGTATTTATAATACTACTTACTGCCTCCACTATATAAATGAAAATAACAATAATAATACCTACCTATAACGAGGGGGAAAACATTAAAATACTTATCCCAAGTCTTTTGGAAGAGTTTAAAAATTTCAAAAGCTATGACTTTTCAGTCTTAGTAGTCGATGGTAATTCAAAAGATGAGACTTCTAAAAATGTCAAATATTTTCAAAAAACCCACAAAAATATATATCTAATTGAAGAAGAGTCTAAATCTGGATTAGGCTCTGCCTATATAAAAGGTTTTGAATATGCAATGTCTAAAATACACTCTGACTATGTTGTCGAAATGGATGCAGATTTACAACATTCTCCAAAAGACTTATCAAATATGATAAGCGAGTTAAAAAATAATTATGATTTGATATTAGGATCTAGGTATGTTACTGGAGGGTCAGTTCCCAAAGAGTGGAACATTAGAAGAAAATTTATCTCATACTTTGGCAGTCTTTTTGCACGAGTCGCACTTAGAATTTTTAGAGTCAAAGATTTTACTACTGGTTTTAAGATAACTAAAGTTAAAGGCTTACTGGATCAAATAGATTTTACTAAAGTTGCCTCAAAGGGCTTTGCCTATAAAATAGATCTACTTGCAAAAATGTATGACATGAATATCAAGATAAAGGAGGTTCCAATCACTTTTGGGTTAAGAGACCGAGGTACTTCAAAGATGGAAGAGAAAAACTTTAAGGATTCCTTAAAAGTTGTCTTAAATTATTCCTTAATAAGAAATAAGAATTTTTTAAAATTTGTAATTGTTGGTTTTGGTGGCTTGATTATAGATTACTCAGTCTTTAATCTAGCTTTTTTTGTTTTTCATATTTTAGATTACCCTAAATTTATTTCCGGCTTTACAGCTATGATTTTTACATTTACCATGAACAACTTTTTTTCTTTTAAGGAGAGAAAGAAAACTTCAATTAAAGAATTTATTCCTTATGTCAGTTTATATATAATTTCATCCTCTATTCCAATTTATGTAGGTCAGCAAATTATTGACTACACAAGAAGTATTTTTGGTAAAGATTTAATTGCCATTAATGCCGCTTTCTTTTTGGGTATTTTTATAGGTTTGATATGGAACTTCACAGTTTATAGTAAAATTATATGGAGAAAAAAAGCATGAAAAATTATAAATACGATATTTCAATAGTAATTCCCTGCTACAATGAAGAAGTTAGAATAATTTCTTCATTAAACACAATCGTATCTTTTATGAATCAATATAATCCTTCATACGAGATAATAGTTGTTGATGATGGTTCAAGAGATAGCTCAGTTACACTAATCAAAAATTATATATCTAGTAGAAACAATGTTTTTTTAGTGGAAAACCCCCATAAAGGAAAAGGTTACGCTGTAAGAACAGGCATTCTTATGACTGCTGGAAAATATGTACTAATGACTGACGCAGATCTTGCGACTCCGATAGACGAAATTAAAAGACTTTTAGTTTGGGTTGAAGCAAACTCTTATGATATCGCTATTGCATCAAGGGAGGGGTTAGGTGCTGTTAGATCAGACGAACCTTTTATGAGGCATTTGATGGGTAGGGTTTTTAATCTACTTATAAAAATAATTGTAGGTCTATATTTTAACGATACTCAATGTGGTTTTAAATTATTTAATGGAGATACCGCAAGAGAGATATTTACTAGAATGATTCTTTTTGGAGATAGTGCAAAAATTGTTAAATATCCAAAAGTAACAGCTTTTGATGTAGAGTTTTTAGTAATCGCCAAAAATGATAATTTAAAAGTAAAAGAAGTTCCAGTACCCTGGACATATGTTCCCACAAATAGAGTTTCAACCATCAGAGATTCTGTTTTGATGCTTCTTGAAATCTTAAAAATCAGAAAAAATGATTTTCTTGGACTTTATAAAGAAAAGTAAAAAATTTGTTTTGAAAGGTAAGATATGAAACTTTGCGTAATTGGAACAGGTTATGTAGGTTTAGTTGGTTCTGCTGTTTTTGCAGATTGGGGTAATAAAGTTGTTGGGGTTGATAACAATCCGTCAAAAATTGAAATGATTGAGAATGGTGAAATGCCTTTTTACGAGCCAGGTCTCAAAGAGTTAGTTTCAAAAAATATATCAAATGGTAATTTAAAATTTACTACTTCTATCAAAGAAGGTTTGAGGGATGCTGAAATTGTATTTATCTGTGTGGGAACTCCTATGAGTGATGACGGAAGTGCTGATTTAAAATTTGTCTATCAAGTAGCAGATGAAATTTCTAGAAATCTTGAATCACCTGGAAAAATTATTGCCATCAAAAGTACAGTTCCAGTTGGAACAAACAGAAAAGTAAAAGAATATATAAAACAAAGAACTGATATCGAATTCTTTTCTGCCTCAGTTCCTGAGTTTTTGAGAGAAGGTTCCTCAATTGAGGATATGAATAAAACTGATAGAACTATTATTGGTGCAGAAAATCAAGAGGTAGGTAGTAAAATTTCTAAATTGTTTGAGCATCTTAACTCGCCAATAATTGTATGTGATTTGGAAAGCGCTGAATTGATTAAATACGCATCTAACTCTTTTTTAGCAACCAAAATTAGTTTTATAAATGAAATCTCTCAAATATGTGATTTATCTGGAGCTGATGTTTCAAAAGTTTCTTTAGGAATGGGTCTAGACTCAAGAATCGGACCTAAATTTCTAAATGCTTCCATTGGATATGGTGGAAGCTGTTTTCCTAAGGATGTTAAAGCTTTATATAAAACTTCAAAAGATTATGGTTATGAATTTAAAATACTTGAAAGTGTTATGGAAGTTAACTCGAATCAAAAATTCTTTTTCTTAGATAAGATTGAAAAAATTTACGGAAACAACTTAAAAGGAAAAAAAGTAGGGGTTCTTGGTTTGGCATTTAAAAACGATACAGATGACATTAGAGAATCAGTTGCTATCGAGATTGTCAAGATTTTACAAGGAATGGGAGGTACTCTAAAAGTCTATGACCCTCAAGCTCTTGAAAATTCAAAAAATGTTCTTGGAAATAAAAATATTAAATATCTAGCAAATTCAAATGAAGTTTTTGAGGACTCTGACTTTTTAGTTATTCTTACAGAATGGCCAGAGTTTAAGGAATTAGAGAAAAACAACTTGCTTAAGTTAAGAGACAAAAGAGTTTTTGATGGTCGAAATTTGTTAAATAAAGAGCATTTAAACTCTTTAGGATTGGAATACTATTGTATTGGGAAAAGATGAAGAAAGTATTGTTTGTAATCCCTACTTTTTCTAATTTGAGTGAAACTTTCATTTACCGTGAGGTCAATTCAATTTTTGAGAGAAAAAAACTTGAGGTTTTAGTTGTTTCTCTTTCAAAAGGTAAGGCAAAAATTTCAAATGATCTTGAAAAAATTGTTTCTTATATAAACATAAATATAGATGATTTTATTCCTACCCTTTCTTTTTCTATGAAAAATTTTAAAATCATATTTAAAATTTTTCATAGATATTATAAATCCTCTGACCAAAATTCTTTTAAACTTCTAAAAATTTTTATTAAAGCTATATTTTACTCTCAAAAATTATCAAAATATGATTTTGATATAGCTCACATCCATTTTGTATCTGAATTTTCAAGTGTGTTTTGTTTAGCAACTTTGATTCTAAATAAAGAGTTTAGTATTTCTGGCCATGCTAAAGATATTTACCTAGAGCCTTGTGATTTAAAGTTTAAAGCTAAAAATGCAAAATTTATCTCGATTTGTAATACTAGAGCTTTTGTAAAATTTATTGAACTAACCGGAGGTAAGGGTAGAAAGAATATCGTATTAGCTTTTCATGGCATAGATCCAAATGTTTTTCAATTTAAAAAAAGGAAGTTAAATTTCAACAAAAAGATAAATGTGTTGACAGACGCTAGGTTTACTGAAAAGAAAGGATTAGAATTTCTATCACAAGCTGTTGTTATGTTAAATAAAGACTATAACTTTGATATCGAATTAACAATTATAGGCTTAGCTTCAACTGAAAATCAAAAAATGTATATGAATCTTATAAAAGATATGTTTAAAGAATCTGGACTATACTCTAAGCTTCATATTCCAGGCGGAGGTAATGGGGTTTCTCAAGAAGATTTACCTACAATTTATAACAATTCTGATGTATTTATCTTTTCAGGAGTAGACGCTTCTGATGGTGATTTAGACGGTGTTCCTAACTGTCTTCTTCAGGCAGCATTTAGTGGAATTCCAGTTATTACAACCACCTCAGGAAGTATTTCTGACTTGTTTAATGAAAAGAATTCTTACATTGTAAATCAACGAGATCCTTTAGATATCATTGATAAATTTAATGATTTAATTCTAAATAAGGAACTTGATAAAAAAATAAACCTTTTATATACAAAATCTCTTGAAAGTTTTAGTTTGGATAAAAATATTGAATATTTAGAGAAATTGCTAAAATCATAAAATATGAAAAAAATAGCAATTATTACAAAAAACACTACCTACAACAAGTATTTTGGAGGTCTTGAGGTACATACAAAAAATATTATTGAGGCGTTGTCTGAAAATTACGAGATTTCTGTAATTTCTCCTCAAAGAGAACTAAAAAATAACGAAATTAAGGATAAGAATGTCACATATCACTTTTTAAATGCTACTTATAAAACTGGCTTTTTATCTGATTTTTTTAGTGAAAACTGGAATAAAAAGTTAAAAAGTTTTTTTCATGAACTGAATAATCAAAATAAATTTGATTTGCTTATAAGTATATCTTCCGCAGGTTATCCTATAATAAATGAAAAAGAGAAATATAATTTTAAAATTATAACAGTTTCACATGGAAGTGCTGGAGCTGAGTTTACTTCACTTATAAACGAAAAAGTTCCTACCCATATCTTAATAAAAAACGCCCCTTATGTTTTTTACAACATCTTTTTCAAACAAAAATCCTTTTTAACAAAATCTGACAAAGTAATCTGTGTTTCTGATTATGTAAGAGACTCTTTAATTAAGGAAACAGGTGACTTAAATATTGAAAAATACGAAACAATTTTCAATGGAGCAAATCACGAACAATATACTAAAGATTTTATAAAAGAAGGTGAATTAAAAATAATTTTTGCAGGGAGAGTAGAGAAGTCAAAAGGAATTTATGAATTAATAAAGGCTGTTAGAGATTTAGAAGTTTCTCTTAAAATTGCCGGAGATGGTTCTTTGTTTGATGAGATAAAAGAGTATATTAGAAAAGAAAAGCTCGATAATAAAATAACTCTTCTTGGAAAATTAAAATACTCTGATTTAGTTGAATTCTACAAAGAAGCAGATATTTTAGTGTCTCCAAGTCTAAGAGTTGAAGGTTTTCCAATGTCTATTGTGGAAGCTATGGGGTTTTACCTTCCAATTATCACAACTAAACTTGGGGGTAACCAAGATGCTGTTGTTGAAAATAAAAATGGTTTTTTAATCATTCCATCAGATGTTCAAGATTTAATGGAAAAAATTAATTATTTCAATAAATATCCTGAAAAAATTAAAGAATTTGGCATAAATAGTAGGAATTATGCTCTTCAAAAATACTCATTTAGTGTTATGTTAGAAAAATATCAAAAAGTTATAAATACTTTGATAGAATAGCATTATGAGATTGCTTAGAATTTTTTATGATTGGCCTGGAAATTGGAGTGGTCTTGGCCCCGCAGGTTATGAAATTACAAAAGCTCAAGAAAAGCTCAATTATAAAATAACTGTAATGTGTGGGTTTTGGCCCTCTAAATTTTTTAATGAGATTCCAAATGTCAGATTTATTAAAATTATAAGAGAGCCCTTTGAAGGAGCAATTTACTTTACTTCGTCAGTTTTTTTGTTTATTTCATATTTTCTTTGGAGAAATAAGTATAAAGTGGATGTTATTCACTCTCATGGACATTTTGCAATTTGGATTTATCTTTACCGAAAACTTATAAGAAGGTTTCCTTTTTCTGATTTCGAGTTTGAGCCCCTTTTTGTAACCCATTTCCATAATACTTTTAAAGGAAGGTGGGAAGCTTTAAAAAAAGAAGGCAAAAAACCAACCTGGATTTCTGAGAATTTTTCTTGGCCTTTAGGTGTTTTATCAGATAAATGGGCTCTTGAGATTAGTGATGTATCCTTGTTTGTTTCCCAGAATTTGTTAGACGAAGCAGTTTTGTATTATGGTGCTGATAAGAATAAATGTCTTGTAGTTGAAAATGGGGTAAATGTTGACCTGTTTAAAAAAGTAAGCAATATAGAGAAAGAAAAAACTCGAAAAGAGTTAGGATACGATTCATTGGATACAGTAATTTTAAATTATGGGAATATGGTAGCTCGAAAAAACATCACAAATTTAGTTACAGCATTATCTTACCTCCCAGTGAATTACAAGTTAATTTTAATAGGTTCTGGTCCTAGAGAGTATATGGAAGAGATTGATACTGTGATAGTTGATAAACTTCTTGCTGCAAGAGTAAAAAAAATTCCTTATACTCCATATCCTGAGCTAAATATTCCAATTCAAAGTTCTGATATTTTTGTTTTACCCTCTGATTTTGAAGGTATGCCAAAAGTTGTTCTTGAATCTTTAGCCTGCGAAGTTCCATGTTTGGTTTCTGGATTTAAATTTATAAACGATGTTAACGGTGTTTTTTATTTAGATAGTAAAGATCCAAAACATATCGCTGAAAAAATTAAAGAAATTTCAAATCTTAAGGTAAAGTTTGATATAGATTCCTTTAGAGGAAATTTTTCTTGGACAACTAAATCGTACATTTTTGATGAAGTCTATAAAAAGTATGATTCACAAAAGATTCGTAAGTAGCTTCCAAAATTTTTTTGTAAATTATAAATGGATTTTGATTTTTCTTTTACTTTACATACTGCTTCGAATCATATTCATAAATGTAAATTCAGCAGAATGGGGAGATAGTTACCGGATCTTAAGAGCTACTGAATTTTTACAAAATTTCTCTTATCCTACAGATGAAAAAAGACCTCCGTTATTTTCTTTTTTACTTTTGTTTAGATTTTCTCAAATTTCTCTTTTCAACGACCCTATTTTGTCTGGAAGAGTCACAATGTTATTTTTATCAGTCTTTAATGTTTTACTCTTTTACATTTTTTGTAAAATAATACTCAAAAGTAGTTCTGAAAAAATTATACTTTTTGCTGTTGGACTATTTGCTTTTAATCCTTTGTTTGTTTATTGGTCTTTAAGAATATATGCAGATAACTTATTTTTATTGTTGATGTTATTATCATTTATCTTATATTTTAAGTTTCAAGAAAATAGAAAATTGTATTTTTTAATTCCAATACCTTTAATTTTAATTCTATCAATTACCACTCGTTTCGAAGGGTATCTGCTTTCATTGTCAATAATTTCAGCATTTTTTTTGGGATTTATTTTTTCAAAAATTAAGATTTATCCATTTTTGTTTATTACTTTGTTTTTAACTTTTTTGATATTTTTAGTTTCTTATTTTAAAGAATTTACTTTTTATATAAACCCAATTTTTTCAAAATATGTCGATGAAGCAGAATCAAGAAAAATCACGATAGATGAAATAAATAATTTTATTTTTCAACTTCTTTTTTTAATAGGTAGTGTATTTGGAGTAGTTTTTGTTTTAAACAATTTTGTGAATCTTAAAATTAAGAACATTCTTGAAAAGTGGCTTAACTATGGCCCTTTGGTTCATATGTTTCTTTTACAATTTGCTTTAAGCTTTGTATGGTTTGCAGCAGTTCCAAGGTTGTTTTTGCCAATATTACCTATCTTAGTAATTTTATTTGTTAAAGGGTACGAGAATTTTAAATTTGGGGAGTACTCAAAAAAATTAAAATATTTCTATTTCTTTATGTCTTTTATTTTCTTGTTAATTTATATAGGTTCTCAATTATATCTGAAATTACCTTTTTTGATTACTGGCCTTAAATTTTTTTTAACGAACATTTTTGTAGGTTTAGTTGGGCTTGGATTACTCGGACTAGTTCTTTTTAAAAAATTTCCCAAGAATTCAATGATGTTGTATTTTATTTTATCTAATATAGTATGGGCTATACTTTTTGTTTCTCTTGAAAAAGATACTTATAAAGTATTAAATCAAGCTGTTACTTATTTTAAACAAAACTATTCTCAAGAATCAATTGTTTTATCTAATGATGTTTCAAGTATTTCAAGATTTTATTTAAAAGACAAATTTAGATACTCAAGGGAACTTGATTATAATGAAAAAGTTTTAGAAAAAGTTGCAAAAGTAAACCCTGATTACATAATTGTGACTAACGAACATAATCCGTCAATGTCATTTACTGCGTCTAAATATCCAGGTTTTGTTCTAGAAAAGGAGTTTAGGGAGAAGGTAAATTCAAGAGTATTTTTTACACAGATAATCAAAGTCAATTATGAATAAACCCAACTTTAGATTGAATATAAATGGTAAAATACATAAATATGTATTTATCCATAATAGTCCCAATTTATAATGAAAAAAACACGATTTCTGTTATTTTAGACAAAATTTACAGTTTAAAACTTCAAGAAAAGTATGAAATAATTTTGGTAGATGACGGTTCAACAGATGGTACTAGAGATATACTTAAAGGTTTAGAAAATAAAAAAAATCATCATGTTATTTATAAAGATACAAATTCTGGTAAAGGTGAAAGTTTGAAAATTGGTTTCAAAAAATCAATTGGTGACTATGTGATTGTTCAAGATGCTGATTTAGAATACGACCCTTCAGATTACCTTCTTCTTTTGGATGAGGTAAAAAAAAGCAATAAAGTTGTAGTTTATGGCTCGAGATTTATGGGTGATTATAAAGATATGTCGTCCCTTCACTATTTTGGAAACAAGTTGCTTACTTTAGTTACAAATTTACTTTATGGAGTAACTTTAACAGATATGGAAACTTGTTATAAACTTTTTCCGGGAAAATTAATCAGATCTTTAAAATTAAATGCTAAGAGGTTTGAATTTGAGCCCGAAGTAACTGCAAAAATTTTGAAAAAAGGGTACTTAATAAAAGAAGTTCCTATCTCTTATTCTGGTAGAACTCATAGTGAAGGAAAGAAAATTACTTGGAAGGATGGTTTTACAGCTATATTTTCTCTTATTAAATATAGATTTATTGACTAGTATGAAGCAGAACATAATTTTTAAATTTAAAGACTTTATTTCAAGAAATATCTTTATACTGATAATTACTTTTTTTATGATTTTAATCTGCGCTTCAATGGTTAAAATCAATTTTTTTAGGTATGAAAACTATGATATGGGTAAATTTGATTTGGGTAATATGACTCAAATGGCATGGTATTCCTTGAGAGGAAAATTTATGTATTTAACAGATTACTTTGGTTCAAATGTACCAAGATGGAGCATGAGTCATGTGGACCCTATTTTAGTATTGTTTCTGCCGTTTTTTGCTTTAATTCCCCATCCCCTCACTTTAGTTTTTGCACAAAATATTTTAGTGATTCTTGGAGCTTTGATTTTATATAAGTTAACAATTTTAAAAACTCAAAACAAGTTTTTAGGGTTGTTTTTATCTCTTGCTTATCTTTCTTACCCAGCAATTGGATTTCTTCTTGCATGGACTGGGTATCACGGCGTTACTCCGGCGATTTTTTTCTTTTTACTTTTTTTCTATGTTTATGAAAAATTTAACTTTCATGGAAATTCTGAGTTTAATCTCAAACAAATACTAACCCTTCTACTAATTGCTGGCATTTGTATGAGTGGAAAAGAACAAATTCCTCTTTATTTTGTCATGACTTCAATCTATATTTTCTTTTCATCTTTGCACAAAAAATTTGCAATAATTCTGTTTTTTTTAAGTATGATATGGTTTATTGTTTGTTTTTTTATCGTCATTCCTTATTTTGCTCAAGATAGAATAAACTCATTTGAAAATTTTGTTGAAGAATTACAGTTAGACACCTCTGAAGTTCCAAATATTTATAGTTCAAATTACTTTTTGTCTAGATATTCAGAGTTTGGAAACTCGTACACCGAAATTATAACAAACATGCTACTAAATCCGATAAAAACATCCTCGATTTTTACATCAGGTGATAAGCTTGATAATTTGTATTTAACTTTTGGCCCTGTTGCTTATCTAAGCTTTCTTCACCCCCTAGTGATTTCTATCTCTTTTCCAGATTTGTTGATAAATTACTCAACCACTCAAGGTGGAATAGGAACTTCAGAGATTTATAATCACAGAATATCAATGATTGTTCCAGTAGTGTTTTTAGCAATACTTTATGGAATAGCCTTTTTTCAAAAATTTCTATATTTAATTTTTGATAAAGATATCTACAGAAGATTTCTATCTCTGGGTCTTTCTGTTTTAGGTTTAGTTATTTTTTTAAACAACCTTTATTTTTCGATGTATGTTGGTGAAAAAAATCCGATTTTTTCTTGGATTGTTGAGGCTGTTAATAAGAGAGTATTTGCTAAAACAACAGATCTTGATAAAATCTCAAATTTAGAAGTTGGTAAAGTCTATAGAATTAGTCCTTTAGAAAATAATGACAGAGAATGTGTTTCAAAAATTATTGAGAAAATACCTCCTTTAGTTTCAGTTTCTGGGCCAGATTTTATGGGGGCTCATTTAGCTCAGAGAGAAACATACGCCATTTTTCCAGCAAAATTAAATCATTCCGATTATCTAATAGTGGATGTTTTTTCAAAAAAATTACTTAGAATTTTAGAGCTTGATTATAGTTTAAATAAAGACTTTTTGAGTACTGTTCTTAATAATCCTAATTACGATATAAATATGGTTTGTGCAAACTTTTTGGTTTTCAAAAAAAATAGTGAAGGTTATGAAATTTCCAAAAGAAATTTACTCCCAATTCAGAAACTAATAAATGTAAAAGAAGACTTTTCTTACGAAATCTTTAATGGACTTACACTTGTTAGATCAGATTTTCCAAAGGAATTAAAACTAGACACTTATCTTGATTTGACTTACACTTATAAAAGAAAAGAATCAAAGAATCTTAACGGTTTTAATCTCTTTACCACCTTGATACACAAAGAATCGGGAGAAACATTTCAGTTTGTAAATTATCCTACCTTTGTTTACTCTGATATTTCAAGCTTAAGTAGTAACTATTATTTAGAAGAAAAGTTCAAGGTCAGGCTACCTTCATATCTTGAGATAGGTAAATACCATATTTTTGTTGGGATGGATAATGAAATAAATACCAGAAGTCTTTATTTAGGTGAGGTTTCTGTTAAATGAGTTTGTTGCAGCTTCAATTTTTGAGTTTTGTTTCTAGAATTAGTGCTTTGTTGCTTGGAATTATTCAATCTTTAATGATTGTTAACATTTTATCAGTTACCGAATTTGGAATTATAGGTTTAGTTACAGCAATTGCTGGGATTGCTGGTATGACTCAACATTTAGGGCTTGCTGCATCATCTACTAAAGAAATTTCAAAAGCCTCAAATGACCAAGAAATTTTTAATGTTTTTCTTTCATCACTTTCAATTAGACTTTTGATTTCTATTCCTGTTTCGTTGTTTTTATTCTTTGGAGCTGATTATTTAGCAGTCCAGTATAATAATTCGAATCTAATTCTGCCTTTAAAAATTTTTGGAATTGTAACTTTAATTCAAGGTTTTCAGTCAATTTTAAACTCGATTATTTCAGGTACTCAAAAATTCAAGCTTTTATTCCTTTACCAGGTGTTTATAGCCGGAGCAAGTGTACTAATTTATTTTCCCATGGTTGTAAATTTTAAACTTGAGGGTTATTTTTACGCGCTTTTAACATTTAACTTATTGCAAACTATCATTTTGTTTTTTTTGGCTTTTAAAGATCTAAAAATCAAGTTCAAACTTCCTTCTATTAAGGAATTTTTGAATCTCTCAAAAACAATTCTTAAGATTTCGGTTGTAGTTTATGCAGTTAAGATGATCTTTACTGCATGGCAAGAGCTTCCGATAGTATATTTATCATCAAGATATTCTCTTGAAATTATAGCCTTGTTTACTTTTGCTTTTAACCTTGCGTCAAAACTTATGACAATCTCTGATTCGGTGACGGATGTAAATCTTCCAGTTTATTCAAAGATGGCGTTCGAAAAAATGGATTTATTTTTTAGAGATTTTAAGGAAAATTTTTCAGTATTGTTTGTTGCTATTCTTTTAACAGGTATAAGTGTTTCATTTTGGAATCATGAAATACTTAGAACTGTAGATTTATTTACCTCCTCATTATCCAAATTTTTGGGTATTAGTGTGATGTTAGGAATATATGATAAATATAGTAAATCTTTAGTTTTTCTAACACCTCTTTTGATTTCAATTATTTTTTATTCTTACATAAACATTTTAAAATCTTCAGTTTTTGTTCCCTTAGAGAAATTAAGAAATTTGTTATTTGTTTATATTTCTCTATTTACTGTTACGGGGGTAACTTATATTGTTCTTGAATATTTCTCAAAAGATATTTCAAACATGGCTTTTTCTTTAGCATTTGGCTCTTTTCTAAGTTTTGTCCTAGCTTTATTTTTTGTATATCAAGAATTTAACTATAAAATTTTAGAATTTAATCAAATCTTATTTATTTTATTTTCTTTTTCTTTAGTATTCTTGATAAATTACATACCTAACATTGACTTTTTCATAAAGATTTCAGTTTTTTTTGGTTATATCTTTTCTATGAAATTTATTTTTCAAATAAATTTCATAGACTATGTGTTTTTAAAATTTTATAAAAAATTTGTTAAATTTAATAAGTTGAAAAGAATATGAATAAGCATCTTTCTTTAAGTTTAAAGGTTTTAGTTAGCGGGTTATTGTTTGGATATGTTGTTATGACAAATGACTTAATTAAAGTATATGAATCTTTAAATAGTGTAAATGTTTCATTTATTCTTCTTGCTTCTTTTTTATTAATAGTTAATTATTTATTTTCTTCACTTAGGTGGTATTACCTTAATCTTGATAAAAATGTATCCTTTTTTTATCTATTGAAACTTTACTTGATTGGAACTTTTTTTAACAATTTTTTACCCACTTCTATTGGAGGGGACAGTTACAAGATTTACAAATTAGGTCAAAAAATAGGATCTACAACACACGCATTTACAGCAACTTTTCTTGAAAGATTTATTGGGATGTTGACCTTGATTCTTTTATCAATTTATGGTTTCTTTTTGTTTTCAAGTACTGATATGCTAACCCTTCTATTGACTTTTGGAATTGTAATAATCTCTTTTTTAACATTTCTGATTTATTACCCAAAATACAATTTTAAACCCAAATATTTAGCAAAATTTTTTGGTATTTTAGATAAAATTCACGACTCTTTTCAAAGATATTTTAAATTACCAAAAATTATTTTTTTATCTTTCATTTTAAGTTTTATGGTACAGTTTTCCGCAATTTTTTCGCAATTTTTTGTGTTTCGTAGTTTAGGAGTTTTTCTTCCAATAGACTTTTCGTTTTTTTCATTTCCATTAATTTTTATTTCTGGTTACGCTATACCATCCCTTAACGGAATAGGATCTCAGGAGGTTTTATACCAAACTTTTTTTACACAAATTGGTCTTAATTCTGCAGTAATTGTTGCATCTTCTTTTTTGTATCATATTGTAAGACTAGGAGTTAGTTTAATTGGTGGAATTCTATATGCTTTTGAAAAATAAAATTTTCTTTTTTATATCAATTTTCTTTTTTTCTTTGATTATTAGAATTCCAAACATTGGCACTGAGTCCATAAACCCTGATGCAGTAAATTGGCATTATAGGTGTCAACAATTCTCAAATGGAATCAAGTTTTTTCAGTTAGAAAAAACTTATCCTCATTACCATCCAGGAGTTACTCTTTGTTGGATCATGTTATTGCCAACTGAATTGTATAAAAAACTTTCTGGACAAGAAAACTATAACAATCAAAATTATTTAAACTTTAACATAATAAACACTTTATTCCTTGTAATTATCATTTCGTTACTCATTTCTATTTTGTCGGTTCAAATTGGAGATTTGAAAGGTTTAGTTTTTGTCCTTTTATTGAATCTTGAGCCTTTTTTCTTAGGTAACTCAAAACTTATCCATCTTGATACCTTACAAGCTCTTTTACTGTTTCAATCAGTACTCCTTTTATGGAGTAATTTTTTAAAACCTAACAAAACTTTCAAAATACTTAGATACCAATTTACAATACAAAAACTTTTCTTATCAGGATTTTTTTTAGCTTTAGCTTTCTTAACAAAAAGTGTATCTTTAGTTTTTCTACCCGTTATGACAGCTTACATCATCCTTAAGGAAAAAGCTAATTTCAAAGTAGGGCTCAAAAAATTATCTTTATTCTTAATTTCTTTTACTGTTTCGGTCTTTATACTTTTCCCTGCTTTATGGGTCGATCCAGTCGGAAATCTAACAAGAATTATTAAAGAAGCAGATAGAGTAGGAGTTAGAACAGGTCACTCCCAGATTTTTTTTGATAAATTCTATGGTGAAGAAGATAACCCTGGTATAGGTTTTTATGTTTTTACTTTAGTAGTTAAATTTTCACCCCTAGTACTTTTTTGTATAGTTATATTACTTTTTGAATTTGTTAAATCAGTAAGAAATGGTAAATTTAATATCTCAGAAAGTAGGGGAATTTTCTTTTTAACAGTCTATTCTTTTTACTTGTTTGCAATAATATACTCAGATAAAAAAGTTGATAGATATCTTTTATTGTTAATTCCAGTAATTTTTTATTTATTTTCGTATATTTTTCAAAAGTATATAAAGTTTATCGTAGGTTTTCTGATTTTGAATATAGTATCCGTGATTTATTTTCACCCATACCAGTTTCTTTACTATTCTCCAATCTTAGGAAACTTTGAAAATGCAGAGAAAATTATCGCTCAAAAGTCATTTGGTATGGGTATCCTAGAACTTAAGGAATATATTCTCACAAACTTTGGTGAAGTTTCTGTTGGGATGTATGATATAAAGCCTATAGAAACCTTATATCCAAACTCAAAAGTATTTGATATTAGAGAAACTTCAACTTCTAAAGTTGATATTGTTATTCTTTCAAAAAATGAAAACTTACCTACAAGATATGAAAGTTCTTTTGTTTTGAAAGATGTTTTCTATATAAAAGATTTACCTATTTATATGATTTATATCAAAAATGAAAACAAAAATTAGGGTTTTAAATTTTCTTAACAAATTTGCAACTCAAGATTTTTTAACAATTTTTTTATTGTTTTTTTTAAGTTTTATACTTAGAATTTTTTATGTTAATGTTGATTCTCCTTATGTTTTTCATCCAGATGAAAAAACTATAGTTGATTCTACAATAAACCTTAGGTATAACTTAAACCCAAAGCACTTTGATTGGCCAACTTTAACTTACTATATTAACTATCCTCTATACAATGTATTAGAAAGAACAGAAGCTAAGATTCTAAGAGATTATAACCTAACTTTAAATCTTGTTTCAGAATACAATTACTACTGTTTAACGAGAGGTCTGGTATCCTTACTAGGATCTTTAGGAGTGGTTTTTTTACTTTTAACTATAAGGAATTTTACAAAAGAAAAAAATCTTTCAATTTTTATAGGAGCGGTATTTTCTTTAATGCCTTTTTATTTATTCAGAAGTAGTCAAGCTTTACCAGATGTACCAATGGTTTTTTTCGGTATTGTGTCTTTGTATTTTATTTCTAAACACTACTTAAATTCTAAAATTATATTTCTTATACTATCCTCCCTTTTTTTAGGCTTTAGCATAAGCTCCAAGTATACAGGGTACTTTTTTGGAGTGACTCTATTTTTATACATTTTATTTTTTTCTTCTTCAGTTAAACAAAAATTAAGAAATCTTCTTGTATCTGGCATTTTTATATTACTAGGATTTTTGATAGGAACTCCTTACGCTTTGCTAGATTATAATACTTTTTTAATTTCTGATAGCCCTAAGGGTGCTTTATGGCAATTTAGTAATGTAGGAAAGAGTGACTTTTTTGAACACTTAACATTGTTTTTTAAAAACCTTTTGTTTAATGATTTGGGTAATTATGGATATTTACCTCAAGTGGTTGTAATTATCTTTTTAATTTATCTAACAATCCAAAAATATTATTATCATTCAAAAATTGACATTGGTATGGATTATAAATTATTTGTTATATTTATAATTCAATATTTTTACATATTTTGGTCTGTTTCTGGTATTTCTGAAAATTCTCAGAGAGCTCAACATTTTCTTCCTGTTTATATTTTTTTAATGCTAATTTTAGCGACATTTTTTATAAAGTTTTCAAGTCTAAAAATTAAGGTCATATTTCTATGTTTTTTTCTTATTTTAAATTCCCCTCTATATTTAGAAAGATTAGAAGAAAGACCTATTGTAAAATTGTCAAAAAGGCTTGAAAACAAAGGTAACCCTAAAGAAATT
>Ga0172372_10005408_pt1 | contig 17762 bp, 9 predicted proteins | sample LakKiv5m_2_FD_114544 | JGI IMG/M metagenome (GOLD analysis project Ga0172372, IMG submission 114544) | Freshwater microbial communities from Kabuno Bay, South-Kivu, Congo - kab_092012_9.5m | ecosystem: Environmental > Aquatic > Freshwater > Lake | place: Democratic Republic of the Congo...
GCAACGGCGGACGCGTTGCGGATTCTGGCAATTTTAAGGTTAATGACGAATCTAACACCTGGCCAGCAGCCGCTGTTCAACGCCTGTCTCCGTGCCCGCGGGGACTGTCCCCGGTGTTGTACCAAGTGATGCGGATTCCAATAAATTCTCTGGGATTTTCGCTTCAGGTGCCATGCACCTCCGGGCTTCATGTGCCATGCACCTCCGGGCTTCATGTGCCATGCACCTCCGGGCTTCAGGTGCCATGTACCTCTGCACCCTTCATCTGTGGAATCTGTGAAATCTGTGGTCCAAATTCGCATCCCCTGTTTTACCGACAGATTCCATGGACAGGTGTGTTGAAAGCCTCGGGCACGTTTTTGACGACAGGTCGCTGGCAGCGTTGGAAACAGATTCTAATGAAACTTCTCTGCCTGAATTGAAACTGATTTGCAAACACGAGACGTTGCAGACAACGGGTCAGGAAATCACAAACGTATCGGGCGTGTTAAGCGTCGTTCGCTTCAAATCAGAAAAGACAAGGAAATCACCTCCGCGACCATGTCTTGACCGCCACTGTTGAAACGTACTGTTCCAGACGCTTGTTCCGGAGGTCGGATTCGCGGCACTGACAGAACCTGAGTCATCCCAAAAACCGAGGAACTGCTGATCATTGAAGTCATAGGAATCACGAACATAGACGCCGACATCTGTAATTGTGACCTGATGCCCGGATGGTCTTCGAGCCGCCACTGTCCCTGCAACGATGACTCGAAAAACAAAGCTTCCCAGCGCTGCGGTCATGTCATCAAGGGACAGCTGTGCGGAGGTTACAGCACGAAAGTTGATGTAATCCGCATCCAAAGTTTCGACGGGGCGAGTCAAATTGCCAAATGACCTTGTGCCGCTTCCACCGATCGTCAGCAGTCCGTTGCGTCGCAACGTTGCAGCGATCGTTCTTTGTGCGGCAGGATTCACCCAAATTCGATCCCTCATGAGTTGATCATAGACCGTTCTGGCCCTTGGGAAAGTGAGCACCCAGTCGTCCATCAGTATCGTAGATGTATCAGACGGACCGTAACCAGGGGCAGTGGCTGGTGGTCTGGAAAACCAGATATCCATAAGCCTCGCTCCGTTTGACCAGCCGTGCCGTCGCATGATTCCTGGAATATTCGTAATCGTTATCGCCATACCGGGATTCTTTTCCGATCCATTCCCATTTCCAAAGTCAGGCCGCAAGTGACGTCATCTGAGACGGTAGCTGGTCGAACAATTGAAAGCAATCACTATGCAGTCTGCCGTTCACATTCTTCCGAGCGATTTGGCCACTAAAAACATCCCATGGCGCGAGGCTCAGCAGATGGGCGGAAGCCCAATGGTCTTGAAGTTCTTTGGAATCCTGCGAAAGGACGGGTGAAGAACTGGGAGGGCGAGGCTGGGATGGTGAAACGGTGTTAAGGACACTTGAGATCGTCTCTCGGATTTCATGCAGACGCGGCGGCGGGCATCTTGCTGTACCGACTCTTACCTCACGCAAAGGCGCCAAGGCGCAAAGCTGGAAATGTCGGAAATTTGAACCTTCTGTCCTTCCTTTGCGCCTTGGCGAGATTGCGTGAGACCAACAGTTCCGACAACAACCGGCAGCGGAAGAGACGTCAACTGACAGGAAGAGCGAAATACTCCAGCTTTCCCATTCTCGCGCCGTTTCGCCATCCCATGGCGAGGCTCCTGCCGAGCCACCGAACGGCTGGTCCGTGCTGTGAGCGATTGCCGGCGATTTTGCGAAGCAGCGGTGATCGGCGCAGTGCGAGCCGCAGGGATGCGGCTCAGCAGGAGCTTTGCCCTCCCGGCACCCCGTCTTGCCAGCGTGATTCCAGCCGCATGGCGGCAGCCTGCGGGCAAAGGCCCTGCCAACGCCCTCGCCAGCGCGCGCACCTTCGGTGCAAAACACAGCCGGGGGCTTCCGCCCAACCGCTCAGCCGCGTGGCTGCTGCCCAATGGGGCTGAAGTACTCTGGAATCCTGTGAGAAGGATCGTTCAGGTGCCATGTACATCGGCATTTCTTTCCGCCTTCGTGGGACCACGACGAAACGGCCAACAGTGAATGGTCCGCCCCTTTGCGACTGCGGGTTGTAAGGCCAGCACTCAGCTTCGTCCCTGCGACCGTCGGTATGGGTGCACGGGATGCTGAGGCAATGGAAAATGGCATCCTCGGCGCACAAAAATCCCAAATCACCCTCAACCAGGCAGCAGCCGACGCGTTTCGCTCTGCGAAAGGACTTTCGAAGCCGTTCTTTCGCAGAGCGAAAGACGACTATCGCAGTCCCCGACGGCGCAGGTGACTGCCATTGGGCCAGCGTCCGTCCGCCGACGGTGTTCGAGCGGACGGACGTCGTTCGGGTGGCAATGTTTGTGCGCGGGGACGGATCATTCAGCGGCCGACGGGGACGCTGAGAAGTTGTGTGCCGTTGGCAGTTCGAACGAGCAGGACGAGTTGTCCGCGTTCGCGGGCAGCCTCGAGGCCGGTTTTTACGTCTTCGATGGAGCGTATTTCAGTGCGACCGATTCGCAGCAGGACCATTCCGGGACGCAGGCCGAGTCGGGCGGCGATGGAATCGCGGGCGACGCCTGTGATGACGACACCGGACTGGACGTCGATCTCAAGTTCGCGAGCCAGTTCGGGTGTGAGCAACTTCACGTCGGCACCGAATTCTTCGATGGTGGCGTCATTCTGAGCGACTTCGTTGGGGAACTCGGCCGCTGTGACCTCCAGCTGCATTTCCTTACCACCACGAATGACGACCAGCGGGACGGCCTGACCAATTCGCAGGCGTTCAGCGATTGAGATCAGTTGCTGGCGGGAAGCGACATCGCGGCCGTTGAGCTTCACGATGACATCTTCCACCTGCACGCCCGCAGTATCGGCAGGCGAGCCTTTGCGGACTTCGGCGACCACCACGCCGCGACGTGCCGGTAATTCCAGCGCTTCCGCAAGTTCCGGTGTGAGATCCTGCGGGGTGACTCCGACGTAGGCTCGGCGCACCTTGCCATCCTTCAGCAGCTGGTCGCTGACCCAGCGGGCGAGGCTGACAGGGACAGCAAAGCCGACACCGTCATAACCTCCGCTGCGTGTTTCGATGGCCGTGTTGATGCCGATCACTTCACCTTTCAGACTGACAAGGGGACCACCGCTGTTGCCTGGGTTGATGGCCGCGTCTGTCTGGAGAAATTCCTGTCGAGCCGGAAGGTTTCTGAGTCCGCGGGATTTGGCGCTGATGATTCCCTGGGTGACTGTGCTTTCAAGACCGAACGGGCTGCCGACTGCGAGCACCCAGTCGCCAATTTCAATCGTGGCATCATCGCCGAGGGGCAGCGTTTGCAGCTTGCGGCCGGCGTCGATCTTCAGGACCGCCACATCGGCAAATTCGTCGGATCGTACGTCCGACGCTTTGTACTCGGTGCCATCTTCCAGAACCACCATCACCTCATCGGCTCCGCGCACAACGTGGGCGTTGGTCATGACCACACCGTCAGCATCGATGATAAAGCCGGATCCTTCGCCGGTGGCAATCCGTCGTGATCTGCCGGATCCCGGCTGTCCCTGTTCATTCTGATTCTGTTCCTGCTGCTGCTGTCGCATTCTTTCCTGGAGATCACCGAACAGGTCATCGAGGGGACTGTTGCCAAAGCCAAAGGGACGGCCTTGAAGCGGGTCACCCATCCCCAGTTGTGGGAGCGGAGAGGCTTCGACGCGGCGAATGGTTCGCACCGATACGACAGCCGGTAAGGTGCGTCGGGCCACCCAGCGAAAGGCCGCCGACAGTTCACTGGCATGTGCCAGCAGTTTGGGGTCCGGAATTTCGTCCTGGGCAATGACAGCAGAACCGACATGGCTGCCTGAACGATCATGAAGGCTGGCCAGCAGGATGCCTGTGACCACACCTGACAACAGCACCATCCAGCGTCCCGTTCGCATATTGAATTGCATCAGTGTGTCTCCTGGAATTGATCACTTTCTGTGAGCGGTGGTGAAATCACGTTTGCCGCCGCCGTCACACGAATCTGACTTATGCACCACGCGTTCCCTGCGGCTGCTTTTCAGGTAAATTTGTTGCCTGAACCGGGATACTCCGAGCAGATTTTTCGTGGATTTCTCAGGGAACGGGATCGCAGTGCCGCAACACAAAGGCCACCAGCTCCTCACTTTGAAAAAAGCCGGGCCACATCGAATGTCCCTGCCCCCTGGGAATTATCAGTTCCATTCGTCCCCCCAAATCCTCACATCGCTGCTTCATCAGCCCGGAATTGGCCTCCAGCGGCACAACCCGATCCACGTCCCCATGGATTGCGAATAACGGGACTCCAGCCTTCACAAGTGGCTGCAGCCGATCGATCGGGTTGAATTCGATCAGCCGAGCCTTCAACTGGTCCGCCGTCAGTTCAAAAGCCCCCGCTGCACGCTCAAGCCCCGGGTAACTTGAAAGGCTGCACACGGGGTAGATCCCGGCAAAACCGGACACGCATTCTGGATGCTCGGCAGCCCAGGAGAGCGTCATCAATCCCCCCCGGCTGCGTCCCAGCAGCAACGGTTTTGGCGAATATCCGCGAGCCTTCATAGCTTCGTGCAGTGCTGAATAGACGAGGTTCCCCTTCGGACTACCGTAAGACTCACCAGCATCGATTCCCGCCACCGCAATTCCGGCCACCGTGAATCGCTCGAACATCCAGCGTTCCTCCGGTCCGGGGAGATTCGGCAGAGTCGGGGCGTACCAGACCCATGATTTTCCTGAGCGCGGCAGTCCGCCTCGCCCCGGTATCAGAAATGCCGGACGTCCCTCTGTCGCGAATATTTCGCCGTCCAGCGGCAGCTTTTTTTCCGGCAGCAAGTTCTGCTGAGCCCACAGGCTGCCACCACAGAAGTTCCCGCAGAAACAACAAAGCCCTAGAAGCAGAATCCTGCGAATTTCCGGCATGTGGGGTGTTCCATGTTTTGTCAAAGGATTGTCCGTCGGTGGATTTGTGTGGACTCCGTTCGACTGCGTGTTCCTGCTACTCGCTCAACAGTCCTCGAATTGTCTCGGCCAGCGTTTCCGTGGCGGCGTTCGCGCGGTCTCCTGACTGCTGCTGCTCAGAAATCAGCTCTTCTGCCAGCCGACGATACCGACGGCCAGCGTCCGTCAGCCCTGCTCGCATCGCCGCACCAGTGGCTCGATTCAGCAGCGCCAGCCGCACAAGTCGTGTTCCAGGCCGCTGCGCCGCTGTGGCCGCCGCATCCCATAATCGTTCGGCCACGGACTGCTCGACGCGACCGTCCGCCAGGAGCCGCTCAGCCAGCTGCACAAGTCCGGCAACCTGCATCGTGGCGAACTCGTCGCCCTGAGTCACTCGACCATTTGCAGTCACGGCTTCGTTCGACCTGCCGGTGTCAGCGGCTGTGGTCAGCAGCAGCGAGATCAGGCGGTCGCGTTCCACGAGGCATTCTGCCCGATCCGCAATTGCTGCGGCCGCACATATCAGTCCGATGTCAGCAGTCGGTTGTTCAATCGCTCGAGCGACCAGTCCACGAATTTTTTCGCGCAGCTCAGCAGGGCCGAATTCTCCTCGCCACACCGCGTCCAGCAGCAGGCTTTGGATGATCAGCTGTTCCAGCTGCCGCGGATCTGTTTCGGCTGGATCGTCCGGGCCGTTGGGGACCAGCAGCAAGGCGTTACTGATGCGAGCTGGCTGCTGTGGTGCATTCGCTGCAGCGGCTTCTTCCAGCTTTGATTCCAGCCACACCGCCAGCTTCCCGGAAGTCGCTTGCCGAATGCTCCACTGTACAGCGGCGTTCCAGCGCGAGCGGAACGCCGCTGCTCGATCTGGTTCGAGGGTTTTTGTGAACTGCTGCAGGTCGTGCTGAGAGATCCCGCAGAGCAGTTCAGCGGCTTCGACAGGATAGCCGGAATACTGCAGCTGTTCGGCCGTCTTCAACAGCTCGCGGACTCCAGCGGCACTCGGTGCTGCCGCTGCGGATGTGGAGGTGAGCAGGCGTGCAAGCAGCAACTGGCGAGCTTCGCTGCTGCGTCCGGACTGCTGCAGAATTTCTGCAAGGGATCCCTGAAGCTGCCCGTCTCCGATGCCAACGCCGGGTCCCGCTGCAAGAGCCTGTCGCAGCAGTCGCTCACGCGCAGCGGTCCAGTCTGCCCCGAGGCTCTCAAGTCGCTGTTCGAGCAGCAGCAACAGTTCTGTAAACGAATCCGGTGCGTCGACAAATTCGCTTTGTCCTTCTGCAAGCAGCAGTGGGGTTGCCTGGTCAACGAGGGGCGCGTTCCCGAGCTGTGCAGCGGCCGAAATGCGGACGACACGGGCAGCAGCCGACTGCCCTGGCAATGACACGTTCGCCGCCACGTCCCGCAGAATTTCCAGTCGCTTTAAAGTTCCTGTCAGCTGCAGCAACTCACTGCAGGCTGCCAGCAGTTCAGCCCGGGACTGCAGACCGGTTCGTTCAAGCTGCTGCAATTCGGCCTGAAAACCTGTTCGCACCTGATCATCTGTCAGCAGTTCGGGAAGATTCATGAGCATTGCGAGTCCATGTCGCCTCGTGTCCGACTCCGCAAGCAGTCGAACCGCAGACTGCTGTACCAAAGCACGGACCACTTCTTCACCAGCAGCATCCTTGCTCATCGAAGCTGCTGCGGCCGCTGTTGCGGTGGACAGCAGTCGCCCGTTTTCGCGCCAGAACACTGCATCCAGCTGCAGTACAGCCCGCAAAAAATCGCCCCTTCTTCCGGCTCTTTCAAACGCCTGGAAGAACGTCTCCGCTTCAGCACTGAACGTGGCTGCATCCTCACGAAGTATCTCCAGATACACATCACATGCGGCCGACACATTTCCGGCACTCTCCAGCTCCATCGCCTGCCGCCGTCGCCCCGGGGACACCTTGCCCGTAAGTGCTGCAATCTGATCCTGACGCCGCGCGAGCTGCTCGCGATTGCCGGCGGCGTCGTCAAGCTCTGCCAGCAGTTCCAGCAACGGCAGAGCGTCCGGGGCGGCTTCGAGCATCGCTTCATAACGTTCAGTGAGTTCAGCAGCACGTCCGCATTGAGCCAGTGCACGCAGCGCCAGCACTCGCTCGCCACCGTCATCCCGGTCGTCCGTTGGCCGATAGCCGGAAAACAGGCTGCCACCGGAACTCAGCCGCAACAATTCCCACGCCACTTCACCCGCCAGCTGTCCGTTCCCCGCTGTCTGGGCTGACTGCATCCTTCGTGCAAGCACGCCAGTGCGGGTCTCCGTGCTGCGACCGAGCCGCACTTCGACAGAACGCAGAACGTCCGGAAGATCCAGTCGCCCCAGTACCGGAATCAGTCGCTGCTGCTGAGCTTCAGACAGGGGCAGCCCCGACAGCCGCACGGCGGCTTCCCGAGCACGTTCCGGGCGGTCTGCCGATAAACTGATGTTCAACGCCAGCAGTTCGGCATCGATGGCCGCGCGAGCATCGGTGCGGGGTAACTGCGTCAGCAGCAGCAGAGCTTCATCGACAAGTCCCAGCCCCGGCAACAGTTCAGCGAGCCAGAGTCGCAGGTTCCATTCACTGCGATTGAGCGCAGCAGCGGCGGCCAGTTCACGCACCAGCGGATTCGCGGCTCCTCGCTGACGCTGCAGGTCCGCACGCAGCAAACACGCTGCATACGGCATTAACGCCTGCTCGTCACCCATCAGTCCGGCGAGAAGTTCTTCGACTGTCCCTCGCCATAACTGCAGGCCCCGGCCCAGACATGCTGAGATCAGCCGCTCGCGAGCCGTCGCCGGAGCCATCTGATGGCGAAACTGAATCGCTCCGGGCTGAACGGTTGTGAGCAGCCGCACACTGAGCGGCTCATCCGACCATACGGCATCTGCCAGCAGAAAACGCAGGAGTTGCCGCAGTCCGGATATGTCTGAGATTTCATGGACCCACGTCGAGAAATCAGGCTGCTCACAGACATTCCGCAGCGGCTGCTGCTGTTCCACATTCCATGAATGACGTGGCAGCTGATTCAGGACTGTCTGTAAAAGCGTGGCATCGCGGAGCAGTACAGCCTGTTCCAGCAGCAGAGTGATGCGGGGAGCGGGGTTATCGGTGACCGGGACGGTTTCGTTCACCAGCTGCAGCAGACCGCTTCGCCAGAGGATCTGTGATGCCTCGCGGAGCTGCTGCGGGTCGAAGACATCGCGATTTGTCAGGACTTCCGGTGATGTCCTCAGAATGGACAGAGCCTGCGTCACAATGCGCTGTTCAAGGCTTGCCTGCACCGCCAGGGAATCTGCTCGCCGGGATCGCGCGAGCCGCTGCTTCAGGAGTGTCAGTCGCAGCTGGAGTTCTGCGGGTTCGCCGCGATCGTCCAGCGAGGACAGCACCGCGTCGAGCAGTTCTGTGGGGATCAGGTCGATCGCAGGTGCAGCGAAACACGCCTCGAGAAAATTGGCACCATCGCGACGAAAAGCGACTGATTCGAAGAGCAGGGGAATTCCTGTCGGGCCTTCGGCCCGCAGATGGTCGCGTGCGGCGATGATCAACGCTTCGGCGAATACAGTGGGGTTTGCTTCAGCCTCGGCCACTGAGATGGCTGCCTGTCGCCAGAGTCGCTGCGATTCGCTGCCGGTCACCGCGGCGCTTGCCGGCTGTGATACGACTGACGTGGAGCCTGGGGAAAGTCGCAGATTCAGCAACTGCAAACGCAGCAGGTTCGGTGGTGGTGCAGCCATGGATTCCGGAGATACGAGGGCTGGAAGATCCAGTGATGGTGCCGGGGCAGGTGACAGCGGTGGCTCTGCGGTAGTCTGGTCTTTCCGGGTGGCTGCTGCGGTTGGCTCGACAGACGAATTGTCAGGGAGTTGTGCGGCGATCCGGGCGGCCTGAGCGAGGCTCCACCAGTCATCCCGGTCGTGTTCGAGCCGTTCGAGGCAGAGCTGGAGCGCGAGCGGCTGCAGTTGTCGTGATGTGGCGACCTGGATTAAGGCATGAAAATCGGCACGCGGTACAGTGGCGGCTGCAGTGTCGGCGATCAATCGGGAAGTGTCGATGCCGGCCTGCTTCAGGACGGCAGGATCAATCGCGAGCAGTCGTCGCAGGTCCTGCAGGCTATTGGTGCTTCGAAACAGTCGCAGCAGATAGTCGGCGGCGAGAACGCCGCGACGTTCGCGTTCGGCAAGGTTTGCAAGTTCAGTCAGCAGGGTATTGTTTTCGGGGTCAGCGTGCAGGAGCGGTTCAAGGGCTGTTCGTGCATCGCTGAAACGCCCGGCTTCGCGAAAAAACGTGGCCATGGCACGAGCCGCTTCGAGGGGATCGGGGTGAATTCGCTGCCACTGTTCAAGACGTTCGAGGGCAGCGTTCCAGCGACCGCTGCGGAGTGCCAGTTGTGAAAGCTGGGTGACAAGATCCTGTCGCTCCTGATCCTCCGTTGACTGTTCGAACGCCCGCCAGGTCAGTTCCACTGCTTCGGCCGTTTGAAATTCATCCGCCAGCGTGCGGGCGAGTGACCGCAGGGCGGTGACGTCTCCGGGACTGGCGCGCACCGCTCTGCGCAGAGCTTCGACACCCACCTCAGCGCGGCCGACAGCAAAGGCGGTTTCGGCCAGAAACTGCCAGGCTTCCACACTGCCGGGAGCAGATTGCGTCAGTTCGGAGGCCGCTTCGAGTGCAGCCTCTGGTCGGCCTGCACGCAGTTCCAGACGAACAAGCTGCTGCTGATATCCCGACCAGCCGCGACGATCAAGCTCCATCAGCTCGCGCAGTGCGGCGGCAGCATCACCCGTTTGTCCGGCACGTTCGTAGAGCTGCACCAGCAGACTCCTGTCAGCGATGGAGGCGGGTTCAAGCTGCACGGCGCTGAAACAGGCGGCGGCGGCTGCAGAGATCCGACCGGCAGCAGACTCAAAGGCAGACAGGCGACGATAATCGGCGGCAGTGACGGTGCCTGCCGTGGTCTTTTCGCTGATACGCGAACGCTCGGTCTGCAGTGCGAGGGCAAGTCCGTCAGATGCCAGCAGGGCGCGCACTCGCAACTCGAGTACCCGTTCGCGCTCAATTGCTTCGGCTGCGGAATTGTCGGACAGATCCAGCTGGCTGATTGCTTCCGTGAAATAATGCTGAGCATTGGCATCACCGGCTTCGGCGGCCAGCAGCAGCAGTTCGACAAATCGAAGTCGATCGCTCAATTCCGGATTCAGAGCGCACGCTTCGCGTCGGGCCTGAATGGCCTGCTGTAGAAATCCGTTTCGCTGCAGCAGGTCTGCGAGCTGTCCGAGAGATTCGGTTGATTTGAGGGGACCTGCGGCCAGCTGATTCCAGACTTCGATCGCTTCACTGGACCGTTGACGGCGGTGAAGAAACAAGCCGAGAGCTTCGCGGGCGGCAGGGTCTTCAGGCGACCCGGCGAGAGACGTGCGGAGGAGTTCTTCGGAGCGTTCGAGGCGGCCGGCGCGTTCGAGCAGTTCGGCGGTCAGGCGGAGCTTTCGCGGATCGTCAGTTGCGAGTTCCGCGAGCTTTTCGAAAGCTGTCGCGGCCAGATTCTGACGGGCAGCCGGAGTCAGATCTGAGCGAGCGAGGTGCAGGAGGCCAAGCTGCTGCCATTGCGAGGCATCAGCGGGGCCGCTTTCGAGCCACTGTTGCAGGCGGAGAGCGGCGTCGGCAGTGCGCCCCTCAGCCTGGAGGGAGGCGATGAGAGCATTTCTGAGAATAGGATTGGCGGGGGCGCGTTCGAGGGCGCGTGTGAGCCATGTTCGCGCTTCGTCGCTGCGGCCCAGCTCCTGGAGCACTCGAGCGAGACGCTGCATGACGTCGAGGTCTTCAGGATGATCGGCCAGCCACATTTCATAGTGTTGTGCGAGGTCGGCAAGGTCACGTGACGAGCGATACAGCTGTTCGATCCGCGCGCGGACGTCACGGTAAAGCCACGCCGCCGGGTCCAGTTCCGGCAGAAGCGACTGCAGGCGTGTGAGCGAATCTTTGCTTCGTTCGAGTTGTTGCAGGGCTTCACAGACTTCCAGCTCGGCGGCGATGCGGTCTTCAGTTTCGCTGGCAGTTATCGACAACTGTTCGAAGCGTGTGAGTGCATCTTTCCAGCGACCGTCTCGGGCCAGAGCACGTGCGACCTGCCGCAGAACGCGACGATCGCCGGGAAAGGCCTGTTCAAGCCGCTGCCAGACCTGAAGCGATTTCTCGGGCTGCCGCTGCCGCTGGAGACATTCCGCGTAGTCGCGGTGAATCTCGGCCAGATCAACCCGGGGAGGCTTGAGTGCAAGAGCAGCTTCGAAGGCGGCGGTTGCAGCGGTTGCCTGATCAGATTGATCGAGAGCCCGGGCGAGCATCCAGCGGGTGACGGGGTCGTTGGGACGCAGTTCGGCGGCGCGGGCCAGCAGCAGTGCGGCGTGCTGCGGTTCTCCGTGACGCAGATCGAGGAGCCCTGCGAGCAGCAGAGCAGCATCGGCTGACGTGGCCGCAGGAATGCCGAGAACCTGGGTGGCAGCATCGGACGGGGGCGGCGGTGCTGCTGCGGTGGGAGCATCAGGCAACGCGTCGGCGGAGATCGCTCCTGCTTCAACGGCGAATTGAAGCAGGGCGTTGCGAAAAGTTCCGGCACTGCCCCGGTCCGCGTGCCACGCACAGACTTTTTCAAAGGCTGTTCCGGGGCGCGGATTACGCAGGAGTGCTGTGAGGTAACGCTGGGCTGCCTGAGTGTTTTGCGGAGTGGGCTCATCGACGATGAAGGACCGTGGGGCGGCAGCGACTGCTGTGGTTTGGATCAGAAACAGCAGCCCTGTCAACAAAAACCCGGAAAATCGAATTCGGGTTCTGGCGGATTTCTGTTGCATCAGAGTGGCTCACTGCAGCCGAACGATCGGGCAGAGCCCCGAAAACTCCGAGGAGGTTTTACTGTTTGCCGCCAGGCATTGGCATATTGCCCTTGTACTTGCCCATCGCCTTGGACTTGGACTCTTCAATCTGCTTCTGAATTTCATCCTGACCGAGCGAATTGGCTCCGCCGCCACCGGCAGGCAATTCCGGAGTGGAACCGCCGCAGCCAACGATGGCGAATGTTAACAGCAGACAGGACAGACTGATGAAGCATTTCACAGGAATTCTCCGGCGGTGGGTGAGGAAGGGCGCGGCTGCTGCCGCGGACTGCAGGGAGTGTACAGTTTCAGCGGCTGGAGGGCAAATCCGCAGCCAGTCGCGACCATTCGCTGGCCTCCCAGTCGCGGCCCAGTGCTCGGTAGAAGTTCTCCATCTCCCGCAGGGTCGCGGTGTCGCTGAGGTTCAAGAGCAGTTTCCTGAGCTTCTGATGGACAGGCAGCTCCATCAAAAGCTCAATCTCCTTCGCGCGACTCCGTATCTGATCGGCCTCCTGACGGCGTCCCAGTCTCGCCAGCGACTGAGCTTTGAAGTGCAGCAGCGACCAGTCCATTGCACCAGGCCAGATTTCCAGAGCAGTGTTGAAATGCTCCAGAGCGCGTTCGTCGCGTCGGTAGACAGTCTGTTCCATGCGGCCGGCTGTGCGGTGATAGAGGTGACCGCTTTGGGGGCCTGAGTATGCTTCGAACCAGGCGTGTGCTTCGGGCAGACGCCCCAGTTCCAGCAGGAGACTGACCCAGACTGAGAGAAAGAAATCGCTGGATCGAGCAGCAGCGGCGGACTGCACTTTTTCGAGCAGTGGTGTGGCAGATTCACGGTCGCGAAGCTGAATGAGATGCGCCGCGTTCACCGCCAGCGTGATGGGTGACTGGGGCTCGTTTCGCTGGAACGTGGCGAGCCTTGCCACCACCACGCCTTCAGCCCCGGTTCTGTCGTCGTCCAGGAACCCCATGCGGCGATCGAGTTCCGCTGTGGCAGCCAGCGGGCTGAACTGGCTGAGGTACCAATCGCGCAGACACGCGGCTTTCTCCGGCTGTGGAGTGCGTTGCCAGACGGCGAGGAAGAATGGTTCCGCTTCCTGATAGCGGTCGGTAAGTTCATAGAGTTTCCAGAGCAGGTAGTGGGGATCGATCGGGGTGGGATCGAGCTTCAGGGAGCTTTTCAGCAGTTGTTCTGCGCGATCAGGCTGCTGCAGCACGAGCAGTGCCAGTCGCCCTTCGCGCATCCGAGCCTCTGCGGCCGAAGCTGACGTGTCCGGGATTTGTGCGAGTCCGGAGATGGCCAGCTGAGCAGCGTCCTGAACGTTGCGACTGCGACCACCGATAACAGCCTGAGCCCAGAGCAGACGGAGTTCGGCGTTACCTGGAAATCGCTGCAGGCTTTTGGCGAACTCGCCCTCGGCCAGTTCGTCCCGCCGCTCCCGGAGGTACTGACGCCCCGCCTCTGCTGCCTGCATGGCCCTGCTGTCTTCGATCGCATTCCAGACTTTCCATGCCGTCCAGGAGACCATGATTGCGACGGCACAGACTGCTATGGAACGCCGCAGCCATCGATGCCCGCTGGTAGATTCCATGCCTGCTTCAGCCACGTGTCATCACCTCTGAAGGACCCCGTCAGCGGGGCACTGCATACCAGCGTCCCGGCAGGAGCACGCACGTCAGGCCCGCGGGAATCGCCGCGTGACGGTCCACTCGACCGTCCGGCCACGTTACCTCGATATCGGCGGTATCTGCTTCCAGCGGAAACACCAGCGCCGAGTCGTTGGTTGATAAATAGCTGCCACCCGCCGACACGGACTGCTCGGACTGCACATCCGCAGACGTGATCAGAACCCGTGCTCCCGGTACAGGCACGCGATCCAGCCTCTGCAAATCCACTTGCAGGCTCCGCGGGGTGCTGATGGTGTCGTTACGGAGCAGCGAAACCGGGCGATCAATATGACTGACCGCAATATCCGTGTCACCGTCGTGGTCGAAGTCGCAGCCGGCTGCGCCGCGTCCAATCCAGGCATCGACGAAATAGCCACCGGCAAATCGTGAAATGTCCTCGAAACCAGTCCCGATATTACGCAGCAGTTGTGGAGTCATTGCGCTGGGCTCAATCGCAGGACCAAGGACATGTCCGTTCGCGATGAACACATCGGGCCGATGGTCCATGTTGTAGTCCAGCGGAATGGTGCCAAAGCCCAGATATGCGAGGCTGGTCGCCGCAACGCCGGTTCGCAGGCTGTCGTCTTCGAACAATAAACCGCCCAGATTGCGGTAGAGTGTGTTCTTCATCTGGTAGTAGTGGGTGAGATAAAGATCCGGCAGCCGATCGCCGTCATAGTCGGCGGCGGCAACTCCCATGCTGGCCTCGTTCAGCCCGTCAGCACTCACGGCGGCTCCCGCGGAGCTGGCTGTTTCACGCCATACCGGACCGCCGGCGGGAACGTCGGTTTGAGTAAACAGCAGATTGGCTTCCATATCGTTGGCGACATAGATCTCCGGACGCAGATCGCGATCCAGATCGAGAACAGCGAGGGCCAGTCCTTTGGATGCCGCGGTCGTGAGTCCAAGTTCGCGGGATGCTTCCCGGAAGGTTCCATCTCCCAGATTCAGCCACACCGCATCGTGCACGCCATTGAACTTGCCGGGACCGCAGTAACCGGGCTTGCCGCCGTAGTTGCAGACTGCACTGTTCGCCAACGTCACATCCATGTAGTTCGCACAGTAAACGTCAGCGAGAGAATCGCCGTTGAGATCCACCCAGGCTGCGCTGGTGCTCCAGTCAGCGTCCCCGATTTCAGAACTGAGCGTCACGTCGGTGAATGTGCCGTCACCGTTATTTCTCAGAAGCACGTCCATGCCATAGTTGGAAATGAACAGATCGGGAAACCCGTCCCCGTCAAAATCTCCTGCGGCCGCTCCCTGCCCGTAGCCGCCGGTTTCACTGCCGCTCGGGACAGACACATCTTCGAACCGTTCACCCAGGCGATTTCGAAACATCCGATCGCCGGGCACCTGAGGAGAATCGGGACGCCGATCAAGAACTTCTCCGTTCGTGAAGAAGAGGTCCTGCCAGCCGTCGCGGTCGAGATCAAGCCACGCGACTCCTCCGCCCATCACCTCCGGCAGCAGATACCGTCCCGGAACCCGGTCCTCAAAGAACTGAAATTCGATTCCGTATCCGGCGGCGACGTCACGGAAATTCGGTTGCGGGCCGCGCGAGGCATCAGCTGAGGACCATGATTCGGCGACTGGAGTAACGGGGGGCCGTGACCCAGGAAGCTCGGTTGATGTTTTTTCGGTCACGGCAGCCGGTGACGCCGGCGCAGAGGCGGGGTCCACGTCGCGGCAGCCAGCCGAAAGGAACGACGCAAGAGCAGCAATTGCGGCCACCAGTTGTAAACGCCTGCCTGCCTGCTTCATGGGAGGCAAGTCGAAGGATTCCTTCGAGCCCATGCAAAAACTTTCCGCCGGAAAACAAAAAACCGGAATGCCGTGCAGCATTCCGGTTCGATGTGAATGAGCGCCGACAACGAATCCTAGAATTCGCCGATCACCTGTCCATCGTTGCGAACTCCGATTCTGACCCAGGTCTCGAAGTCAATGTTTTCGCTGATGAACTTGACGGAACCGTCGCAAAGACAGATCTGAGCACCACCGGTGTGCCAGCTGGAGGCGGACATCATGGTGGACCCGAACCAGTCGCCTTCGTTCGAGTGACAGGCGGTCTCGTTGGGGTTCATGTTGTGCGAGTAGACGCTGCCCTGTCCGACGAAGGACCATGCCCAGCCAGCACCACGCATTGCATGTCGGCCACCGCCGTTGTCGGCAGAGGCGGTAAGGTCCAGGCAGCTTTGTCGCAGAGCACGATGGTCGTTACCACCAGCCCATGACTTCACCTGAAAGCTTTTGCGCGTGTACGGTTCGGGGCGGAAAGTGTCCATGGCAAATTCGGAGTAGGCCGCTGTGTTGCTGCTGCCGTCCGTGATTGCCTGGAAGTTCACGGGCTGATCGTTGACGTGGCCAAGGTAAGACGCTGCGCCATTATGACGACCTTCCCAGCCACTGATGCGGTTGGTGCCGGCACCAGAGTAGTTCTGGACGCCATTGTTGATGGCGTAGGTGAAGTTTCCGTCCGGACCGTTCTGGTTGGGATTCGCGTTTGAGGGGCAGTTGAAGACCGGGAGTCGGCCGCTGAGTCCCGTGTTATCGCCACGCCACCAGTGGGCGTAGGGCAGTTGGTCGTAGCGAATGCGACCATACTCGTTGGCACGCTCGAGCATTGGGAGCATGTAGACCTTATCAGAGAACGCACCGCGGATGTCGTCACGGTAGGCCGGCCCAGGATTCCAGCCGACGCTGGGCGGGAACTGATTGTGCACATCATGATAGTTGTGCATCGCAATCCCAATTTGCTTGAGATTGTTCTTGCAGCTGGTTCTTCGAGCAGCCTCGCGGGCCTGCTGGACGGCGGGAAGCAACAGAGCAACCAGGATGGCGATAATGGCAATCACCACCAGGAGCTCGATGAGCGTGAATGCTCGGCGCTTCCATGAATGACGCATGTTCATGGCTGTCTCCGGAAAAAAATCAAAGAATTAGAAGGGGTTTTGCTGCAAGCAGCAGCATCTTTGCCCATTTCGAGCGCAGGTGCGATGCATGTTCACAGGCAGTTACCCCCAAATTGTTACTGTTTTTCGGAATCACTGTCAATTCTGTGTGAATCAGAATTGCCAAAGAATCAGAAAAACCGCTGGGGAGTTGTTGGGAATTCGGCCAAACGGTCGCGCTGGACGCCAAAAACGACCACTGCGCGGGACTGTCAGGCAAATGGCGTTGAAGTTCTCTGGAATCCTGTGAACAGACGGGTGAGGAACTGGGAGGGCGAGGCTGGGATGACAAAACGGTGTTAAGGACACTTGAGATCGTCTATCGGATTTCATGCAGACGCGCCGCCTCGCATCCTGCTGTAGCAACTCTTACCTCACGCAACGGCGCCAAGGCGCAAAGCTGGAAATGTTGGAAATTTGAACCTTCTGTCCTTCCTATGCGTCTTTGCGCCTTTGCGAGAGACCAACAGTCCCTGCACAAGGGATCGCAGTGAGAGCTGTCAACTGGCAAGCAGAACTGAAAACATCCCAATTCGCCCGAATTCACACCGTTTCGTCATCCCAAAGGGAGGCTGGGACGGTGAAACGGTGTTAAGGACACCTGAGATCGTTCTTTGGATCCGCTGCGCCGTGACAACGCGTGCGGGGGATTATAATCCCCCATTAACGGTACGTGCCAACGCCACCAGAACCGCACCGGGATCGCACAAATCCTTACCGGCCGATTGACATCGACCGCACGCCACACAGCGTTTGATCAGCCGCATGGCGGCAGCCTGCGGGCAAAGTCCCTTTCCAACGCCCCACCAAGGCCCTCGCCAGCGCGCGCACCTTCGGTGCGAAACACAGCCGGGGGCTTCCGCCCAACCGCTGAGTCGCCGGGCTCCGCTCCACCATAAAAATGGCCTGCAGTGGATGTCAATCCCCCGGTAACGTTGCGTGCCAATGCGGCCAGTACCGCATCAGGAATGCACCAAAGCCTGACCGGCCGATTGACATCGACCGCAAGACACACGGCGTTTGATCAGCCGCATGGCGGCAGCCTGCGGGCAAAGTCCCCCGCCACTGCAACAACAGGTGCCATGCACCTGCAGCGAAAATCCCAGAGATTTTATTTGCATCCGCATCATTTGGTGCGGCACCGGGGACAGTCCCCGCGGGCACGGCGCGGACGTGCAACAGTGGCAGCTGGCTGGACGGTAGAATCGTCACAATCCGAAGAGTCCACAGAAATCGCAACGACTGCGCCCTTGCCGGGGACAGTCCCTGCAGTCGCAGACACCGGGGAAATGAGGTGGGCCGGTGCCCGGC
>Ga0172372_10005409_pt1 | contig 17761 bp, 19 predicted proteins | sample LakKiv5m_2_FD_114544 | JGI IMG/M metagenome (GOLD analysis project Ga0172372, IMG submission 114544) | Freshwater microbial communities from Kabuno Bay, South-Kivu, Congo - kab_092012_9.5m | ecosystem: Environmental > Aquatic > Freshwater > Lake | place: Democratic Republic of the Congo...
ACTCCTTTAATTATTTTTCTCATAAGTTACTTTAAATCTAAATACTCTTTTACCTGCCTATTTGTTACGTCAAACAAATTATTTTTATCTCTAAAAGATTTATACCAATCTACGGTTAAATGTACGGCATCTTTTATTGTCAATACTGGTCTCCATTTTAATTTTTTAAATGCTTTTTTGCTATTAATGTTTAAAAATTTAGATTCAAAAATTTTAAATTTTTTATTATTAAATCTCATATCCTTTTTTTTAAAGATTATTTTAGATTTAGAATTAAGATGAGATTTTATAATTTTAGCTAGTTCTAAAACTTTCATATTTTGACGTAAACTTGGACCAAAATTCCAAGCTCCGCAATAATTATAACCATTACTGGAAAAAAGTTTTTCTACTAATAATAAATAACCTGTCAAAGGTTCGATTACATGTTGCCACGGTCTCGTAGCTTCTGGATTCCTCACATATAAAATTTTATTGTCATAAAAAGACTCTAAAGCATCTTTAACAATTCTATCTTTTGTCCAGTCACCTCCGCCAAAACAATTTCCAGCTCTAACAGTGGCGATTCTACAATCATTTTTAGTAAAAAAAGATTTTCTATAACTATTCGTTAAAATTTCACAACAAGCTTTGCTGCCACTATAAATATCATCGCCTCCTAAAATTGAATTTTCGTCAAAATATTTTTTTAATTTATAATTCTGATAAACTTTATCTGTAGTGACTATTATTAAACACTTAACACTACTTACATTTCTTACCGCCTCAAGAATATTTGACGTTCCAACTATATTTGTTAAAACAGTGTTATTAGGTTCTTTAAAACTTTCTATCACACTTGATTGCGCAGCAAGATGAAAAATAATCTCTGGTTTAATTTTTTTAATACTACTTTTAAGATCGTCTAAATTTATAATATTTTTTCTTACATCATGAGTAAGAGTTTCTTTAATTTTTGTAGAATTAAAAAAATTATTTTTGCCCTGTGGATTTAAAGCATATCCAGAAACTTCACTTCCTAAATAATTTAATATTGATAGTAACCAACCACCTTTAAAGCCCGTATGACCTGTGACAAATACTTTTTTTTTATTCCAAAATTTTTTATCTAATTTCATGAAAATCTATATTTAATTTACAATTGTATAATAAGATACATTTATCCTTCTTAGATATTAACTTAAAAAATATTCAAATTTTAGCAATATGGCTATTTTTTTTAAAATAATTAATCGTTTTGACTATACCTTGCTTAAAATTAATTTTAGGCTTCCAATTTAAATATTTTTTAGCTCTTTTTATGTCAGGAAAAATTACTTCTGGTTCGTCTGGTCTTAAAGCTACCTTTCCAAAATCAGGTTTCCCTTTTTTAATTTTTTTTTGTATAATATTAATTGCTTTTCGAAGCTGTAATGACTTTCCAAGTCCAATATTTACAATTTTTCCGTAAACTTTTTTATTCCCAAGGCAAGCTTTTATGGCTTTGACTGCATCGTCAATATACAAAAAATCTCTGTACTGAGTACAATCCGAGCACGCAAATTTTTTATTTGCTATAAGAGAACTAATTACAAAAGGCAAAAATCTATTATTATCCTGAAAAGGCCCGTAAAGCAAAAAAGGTCTTATGATTACGAATGGAAAATTTCTATTCTTAAGTGACAATAAAAACTTGCTAGCTCTTAACTTAGATTTACCATAGATAGTTTTGGCTTTACCCAGCTGTGTTTCCCTTAAAGGTGATTTCATTTTACCATATTCTGAAGAGCTTCCTATTTGAACAAATGTTTGAATTTTTTTATCTGCAAAAATTTGATAAAGATTTTTACAACCGATAAAATGTGTCTTTAAAGTTTCAATTTTACTAACGTGATCTACATAACCACCACAATTAACAATATAATTAAAATTATAATCTTTTAGAAATTTTATAGAGTCCTTTTTTGAGATATCGCCATGTAAATATTTAATATTTTTTAATACCCTTAAATAATTAGGCCGCGATTTAGATAAACTAAACACACTCCAATTTAATTTTAAAAAAAATTTTAGTAAATGAAATCCAAAAAAGCCTGTTCCACCTACAATTAATATTTTTTTTTTCAACAAATAAATTTAAATTAATATATTATATTATTTCAGTGTTATAAAATTTCTAATACTTTGCTTTTTTTTATTAAATTTATAACTTTAAATTTATTTAAGTACATCTTTGAGTTTGACGAATATTCAAAGTTGTTAATAACTTTTTTTCCTACTTTCTTTATCTTTTTAAAATTAGGATAAATTAAAAAATATTTTTTTGTCTCATATGCCAAAGAATTCTCATCTTTCGACATTAAAATTTCATTAATTTTTTCACCTGGTCTTAATCCAATAATTTTTATAGGTAATGTTGAGTTTATAAATCTAATTAAATCTAGTATGTAAATAGAATTCATTTTCGGAATAATTATTTCACCACCTTTTATATTTCTAAGAGAATCTAAAACAAATTTTACAGAATCTTCAATTGTAATAAAGAACCTAGTCATTAATTTATGAGTAAGAGGTAAAGAATCCTCTTTTTTCTTTATTAAATCAAGAAAGAATGGAATTAATGAACCTCTAGATGCAATAACGTTCCCGTATCTAACTACACCAAATCTTGTTCCATTAGCTCCAGATAATTGATTACCATTAACAAATAATTTTTCTGCACAAAGTTTTGTAGCTCCATATAAATTTATAGGATTACAAGCCTTGTCTGTTGATATCGCTATAACTTTTTTTACCTTTTGTTTTATAGAGGCCGAAATAACTGTTTGGGCTCCATAAATATTTGTTTTAATACATTCAAAAGGATTATATTCAGCTGCCGGCACATGCTTTTGAGCAGCCGCATGTATAACATAATCAACATCTTTAAGTGCAGTAAACACTCTATCTTCATCTCTCACATCTCCCAAAAAAAACCTAAGGTTTTTATTTCTAAATTTATTTTGCATTTCAAATTGTTTATTTTCATCTCTAGAAAAAATTATAATCTTTTTAAGATTAGAATTTTTTAATAAATATTTTACTAAAGCATTACCAAAAGAACCGCTACCACCTGTTATTAATATTATTTTGTTAGATAAAAAATTCATTTAGTATTAATTATGTATTTAATTATATAAAAAACATCTTCATTATACATTTAAATATTTAATAAAAAAAATTTAACAAGTTATTTAATTTACACATGAACTAATATTTATTATTTTATAAGATTTTTTCTAAAATAGATATTATATAATTGTTTCTTTTGTATACTCACTAAATTAATAAAATTGAAATAAAAAAAATATTACTAATAAATCATAATGAAAGACTGGAATAATACAAGAATATCTTACATTAAATGGCTATCTAAAACTAAACTAAGAAAAAAATTTACAAGCCAAATAAAATTTGATGACTTTTCTTTGTGGTGGACAACTAACTTAGTAGAGAAATATAATAGAAATAATGATGAGTGGTATAAAAATTTAAATAAAAAATTAAATACAAAAGAAAAAATAACAGTTAATAAAAATAATTATTTAATTTTGTCATTAAAGCTTATTAAAAATATTTTTTTTACATTTCTTTCATTGTTTATTATTAAATTAATTTTTTTTAATGAACGTATTAAAATTATAAAAAAAAAAAATTGTTTTTATTCAGTATTTTCTAATCTTATTTCTTATAAAGGAAAATATATAGATCGGCAGTATGGTTTAACGCACCTTAAAAACAAAGAGAAGAAAATTTCTTTGATCGATTTAGACCTAAACTATAAAATACTTTTTAAAGTTAAAGAATTAAAATATAAATTAAAAAATAGTGCATTAGATTATTTTATTTTACAAAGAGAGAATAATTTTACAGATATATTTAGAGTTTATTTTAGAACTTTTATACTTTTATTAAAAACATACAATATTTTAAAAAATTCAAGTTATTTTTTAATTAACAAAATTGACTGCCAAGAAATTTTAAAACCAGAAATAATTTCTTCTTTTTTTGGTCAAATTCAAAAAAATATTTTAAACGGTATCGCCTTAGAAAGAAGCTTAAATATTATTAAACCTCGAAATTTTGTAACATATTTAATATTTTATCCAACAGCTCGTACTCATTATTATTATGCGAAAAGAAGTCATGTTAATAATATTATAAATATTAATCACGGCATTTATTCAAAACAAAATATAATTTTTAATATAAATAAAAATGATTTTTCAAATAGATTGAAAAATTATTATTCCCCTAAACCTGATTTTTTTTTATGCAAAGGGTTCAAAGATTACCAAAATTTAAAAAAAATTTTTACATCGAAAAAAATTTATATAATTGGTTGTTTAAAAGCTGACCTTAGACCCATTTTTGAAAAGAAAAAAAATAAAGATAAAAAAACAAAGAAAATAGTAACAGTGTTGACAGGGGAAACTGATATAAACACTTTTATAAAAATTTTAAATGAATGTAATTTAAAGAAATTTATTGTTTATTTAGATACACATCCACATAATAAAAAAAAAGTACTTGAAGTTTTTAAAAAGAAGTTAAACAAAAAATTTATTGATGGTTCAAAAATAAGTAAGAAACGTTTATATAGAATAAGTGATTATATCCTATTTGGTGATACTCAACTAGGTTTAGAGTTGGCAATAAAAAATTATAAAGTAATTAAGGTTTATGATAAAGAATTTATTCCACAGTACGATATCAATAATGAAGTTCCACTAGCTCTAAATAAATTTGATCTCGTTAAATTGCTTAATAAAAAAAATTTATATGTAAACAAGAAAAATTTAGAAAAAAACTATTTTTATAAATATGATGGTAAAGCAAGCTTACGTATGGAAAAAATTTTGGAAAAAATTTAATTAGTTATATATTATTTATATTTATGTCATAGGCAAAATAATTAAATAAACTTTAGTATTTTTATACTTTTAAAATCAATTATAATTTATTTTTATAAACTAATTTAGCTAATTGAAAGTCATCATGTGTATCAAATATTTTTTTAATGATTTCATTTTTTTCATTTTTTAAGAAATAAAAAGCGTCGGGTGTTAATGCAATTACATTTGTATTTATTAACTTTGATTTTAAATAATTGTTTGCGTGACATTTATCAACAACTATTGCAAAATTTTTCATTCATTAATTAATTTATAATAAAATTCTCATTTTATCTTTAGTAATAATTATTTTATTATTTTTTGGATACAATTTTTTTATATAGTTCCTTTTTTTTATTGAATTAAAATTAACTGGATCAAAATGGATTAATGCAATTTTTTTTGCATGATTTCTATGTCCTATACTTACAGACTCCGATGCACTTAAGTGAAATTTTGATTTTTTTGCGCTAGGCAAATTATTTGATTCTATTATTAGAAGATCACAATTTTTTGCCAGTTTATCTATAGATTTACAATCAGACGTATCAGTACAATAAGATATAATTTTATTTTCTATAATAAATCTAAAACCGAATGAAGGATCTAAATGTTTCAATCTTTTATAAGAAAAAAATAAATTTTTAAGAATTTGATTTTTTGAGGAAAAATTTTTTATTTTTACAAAATTACATTTTTTAAATGATTTTGTAAATGGAGAGTTAAAAAAAAAATTTAATTTTTTTTTATATACTTTATGAATAAATATAATAATATTTTCTTTTTCTAATATATTAGATAAACTATGTATGCCCTCAATATGATCCAAATGTAGATGACTTAAAAATATAAATATAGGTTTGTCAAAAATTTTAATTTTACCTAGTTTACTTATATTCTTTAAACCGCTTCCAGCATCTAATATTAAATTATATTTTTTTGATTTTATTAATATACACGTTGTCTCCCCGGTTTTTGATGCAAACCAACCATTTGTTCCAAGGAAATATATTTGCATAAAAATTGGTTAGGAAGAAATTATATATATATACCGCCACTTGCATTTATTTCTGAACCCTGCATCATCCGAGAATTATTAGAGCATAAAAAAAGTACAATGCTTACTATATCTTTAACATCTCCCAATTTTCCCTGATTATTAATTTTGTAAGAATTTGATAATTTTTTTTTTATTGAGTCTGGCCAATTTTTTGTCATCTGCGAGACAAATGGACCAGAATTTATACAATTGCAAAAAATATTAAGTTTTCCGTATTTTTTTGCTATTGATTTTGTTAAATTAATTAATGCCGCTTTGGATGCTGCGTAAATATCACCGGCATATACACCTCCATTCATGCCAGCAATAGAAGTGATGTTTATAATTTTACCACTTTTTTTTTTTAACATATTTTTTAAACTAAATTTAGTTAACAGTACCGAGATAGTAAAATTTATGTATAAAATTTTTTCGATTTCTTTTTCATTTATATCTAAAATTTTTTTTTTAGAAAAAATTCCTAAACAGTTAATTAAAACATCTATTTTCTTAAATTTTATTAAAATTTTTTTAACAACGTTCTGAATATTTGTAGAATTTTTTAAATTGGACTTAATAAAATAAAAATTTTTATTTTTAAAATATTTTTTTGGTATTTTCTTATCTATTGATATTACAGTTGCACCTTGATCTAATAAAACTTTACACAAATTTGAACCTAAATTTCCAGAACCACCAGAAACTATTATTATTTTTTTAAATAAATCTATATTTATCATTTTTTTATCGAGAAACCACCATCTATAAAAAAACTTTGTCCGGTTTGAAATTTAGAATTATTTTTAACCAAGTAGATAAGGAAATTACTTACATCATCTACCGAGCCTAAAGTTCCACTGATCGACCTTTTTTTCATTTCAGAAATGTTAATTAAACCTTTTTTTATATCTTTTAAAATCATGTCAGTAAGTATATGACCAGGATTGATACTATTGCATGTAATATTGTATTTTGACCATTCAACAGCCGTTGATCTAGTAAGCGCATCAACACCAGCTTTAGAAATAGAATAAAGGACTCTTCCTACAAGTGGAAACTTTGATAAAACAGATGAAACATTTATAATTATGCCCTCTTTTCTTCTAATCATATGGGCTCCTGAATACTTTGTAAAAAAAAAATAACTTGTTAGATTATTGTCAATAACTTTTTTATAATTACTTACATTTAATAACTCTATTTTTTTATTTAGTTGAATTCCCGCATTATTAACTAACACGTCTATTTTTTTAAATTTTTTATAAACTGCATTTACAAAAAATTTAATTTTAATATTTTTAGAAACATCTATTTTTTTATAGAAACAAATTATTGAGTATTTACTTTCAAAATAAAATGAAATTTTTCTCAAATCATTTAAATTTCTGCTACATATTGCCAAATTATAACCACTTTGGGCCAAAGCCTCTGCACAAGCAAAACCAATTCCTTTAGTTGCTCCTGTAACTATTGCTATTTTTCTATTCATAAAAATTATTCACACAATTGATTGCTCTGCCGCCCTGCAATACTGTTTTCATCTCTATTGCAGCTTTTTTTCTTATCTCTACGATAGAGGTATTGGAATAAAAGGCAACGTGAGGAGTAATGATTAGTTTATTCCTTAAATAAATTTTGTTTTCGTAGAAATCTTTTATTAGTAAATTATTATTTGCTGGCGGCTCTTCTGGTAAAACATCTAAACCAGCTGCTTTAATTTTTTTATGGACTAAAGCGTTTCTTAAAGACGCTAGATCTATAACTGCTCCTCTGGAAGTATTTATAATGATAGAATTTTTTTTTGAATATTTAAAAAAATTTTTGTCGATTAGATTTTTTGTTTCCTTAGTAAGTGGACAGTGCAGTGAAATAAAGTCAGAATATTTCGCTAAATCCTTTAAAGTATCTACTCTCTTAATATTATAAATTTTATCATAACCATTATCTTTATAAGGATCAAAAAAAATAACTTTCATTTTAAATGCTTTAGCTTTAATTGCCATTGCGCTTCCAATTCTTCCAAGTCCAATAATTCCGATTGTTTTTCCCTCCAGCCTTAAGATATTTCCACCAGTTCTTTTCCAAATTCCTAATTTTGTTTTTTCTACAAGGTTAAAAATATCGCGATTTAGTGCAAGTAATAGGGACATAGCGTGATCCGAAACTTCGTCAATACCATAATCCGGAACATTACTAACTATAATTTTTTTTTTTTTGGTCTCTTCTAAGTCAATATTATCAAACCCAGTCCCTATTCTAACTATTATTTTGCATTTTTTTAAATTAGAAATTACTCTTCTATCAAAATTAAGACTATCAAAAGTTAATATGCCATCAACATTATTCCATAACTCATTTTTTATATTATTAATTTGATTTGTTTTACATATAATAATTTTAAATTTATTTCCAAAGATTTTTTTTTCTATTTTTCCTCCGTCATTTATTCCGTCCGTAATTAATACTTTCATTATTTAATAGCCATTATTTTTTGTGCAAACCTAAAATCTTTTATGGTATCAATATCGATTGATTCTATTTTAGATAAATTAAATAAAAAAGGATTTAAACCAAACCAATAATTCCATTTAAGCATCAAATTTTTTTTTGCTATAAATACCGATCCCGTAATATAAAAATTTGTTTCTAAATCTTGAGAGTAAGGGTGCCAAATTCCGGGATTAAAATTTTTAGGCTTACCTTTTGAATTTAAAATAAAATCTTTACTTGAAAAAACTCCTACCAAACTATCGTATTTATTTTTATTCTTTTTAAAAATATTTAAAGCCTCTTGAAATCTAAAAAATAATGGCGCTGTGGTTAAGCACCAAACTATAAATGGATTTCCAGGAATTGAATTTAATATATTATTATGTATTTCATGCCATGGATACTTATGGTCTTGGCAATATTTTTTTTTTCTTCTCAAAAAAATAACTTTTTTTGATTTGCACAATTTCTTTACCATCATTGAGTCGGAAGAAACATATATTTTTTTAAAAAACTTAGTAGATTTCAATTGATCTATTTTAATATCAAATAAACTCTTGTTTTCAAAAAATTTTCTGAAATTTTTATTTTTAACTCTCTTTGAGCCGGTACGAACAGGAACAATTGCTACAAATTCATCGCTCATTTTTTTGAATAAAAATTTTATTATTAGGAATACTTGGTAATCTTACAGCTAATATTATAGCTTCTTCTATAACTTGCGTTATATTCTCTGTCGCCCCGGGTTCCAAAATATAAAACATTCCAGCATCTAATAACTTTTTTTTCTTTCCAATTTCATATTCTACTTTTCCACTAAGAACTATTAAAAATTCAAAACTACATAAATGAAAATGTTTTTTCTCTATCATGCCTTTAGGCAAAGACTTAAAACAAATCTCTATATCTTTACGATGGAATATTGAATTTTTTGGATAAAAATGCCCACAAATCCATCCACGCATTTGACCATTGATTATCTCCTTACTTATATTGGAAATAATCGAATGTTCGCCTACTCTGGTGATAGTTTTATTTTTTAATTTTTTTAGAAAAGCTTTTGGTATCATTAACAAATTAATATAATAATAATTTTATAAATATATCAAATTAATAATTTTATTTAATTAAAGCAATGATTAAAGATAAAATAGCAGTTATTACTGGCGGAGCTAATGGTATCGGTTTAGCTACAAGCTTATTATTTAATAAACTTGGAGCTAAAGTTATAGTTCTTGATAATTCAAAAAAAATTAAATTAATAAAAAAAAATTATAAAAAAAAAAATATAGAAATTGATTTTTATCAAACTGATATTTCAAAAATTATTCAAACAAAAAAAATTCTTGATTTAATAAAATCAAAATATAAAACAATTGATATTTTAGTTGCTAATGCCGGCATCTGTCCTTTCAAAGAGTTTTTAAAAATTAATGAAAAACTTTTTAATAAAGTTATAAATACAAATCAAAAAGGAAATTTTTTTGTAGCTCAAGAAGTTTCAAGAATAATGTTACATAATAAAACGAAAGGAAAAATAGTATTTACAAGCTCAATAAGTTCAATTTTTGGTGGAAGTCTGCAGGCACATTATTGTGCGTCTAAGGGTGCAATAAATCAAATTATGAAATCAATGGCTATAAGTCTAGGTAAATATAATATAAATGTTAATGCTGTATTGCCCGGCACAGTCATAACAAATATTAACAAAAAACAATTGAATAAGAACGCGCAATTAAAAAATTATTTTATTAAACGTTCACCACAAAATAGATTAGTCACAGCAGATGAAGTAGCAAATTCGATACTTTTTTTAGCTTCAGATATGTCTAGCGGTATTAATGGCGAATGTTTAGTTGTTGATGGCGGAATGTCTGTAAATTTACAATAAATCATAATTATGTTAAAAAAAGTCAAATATAGCATTTGTATTCCAATTTTTGCTAATCCAGGAATGCTTTCTTTTAGAACCCCAAACTATAATAGGATTAATTATAAACAATTAAAAAAACTTGTTTGCAAATGTGATAAAAAAAAAATTGATACAATTTTTATTGCAGATCATACATTGTTGGGTAATCAGGGAGAAATATTTGAATGTACTGCGCTAATGTCGGCATTTGCAAGTATTACTAAAAGAGTTAAATTTGGACCAATTCATCTCGCCAATAATTTTAGGCATCCAACTATAACTGCAAAAATATTCAGCACGTTAAGTCATATTTCCAATGGTCGAATAATTTTATTTTATGATTATGCTTGGAGAAAAAAAGAATTTACACAAACAGGGATATCTTTTGAAAAAAAAAATATAAGAGTAAAAAAAATGATTGAAGGGCTAAAAATTATCAAAAAATCCTTTGAACAAAAAAAAATCAGTTTCAGTGGTAAATTTTATAAAATAAATAACTTCATTTGCAACCCAAAACCTCTTAAAAAAATACCTATTTGGTTAGGTGAGGCTGATAATAAACTAATCATCAGAGAAATAGCTAAAAGTGCTGATGTTTTTAATTCAATGCCCTGTTCTTTAGATGTTTATAAAAAAAAGATACAGAAAATTAAAGAAGAATTTATTAAACAAAAAAAAAATTTTATCAACTTAGGACAATCGCTTGAAACTCAACTATTAATAGCCAAAAATAATAAAGATCTAAAAAAAAAAATTAAAAAAATTATGAATAAAAAAAAAATGAATAAATCTTATGATAATGATTTAGTTTTAAGGTTAAAGGAATTAAATTCAAAAAATATTAATTATAATGATCCTGAGGTTCTTAAAAAAGAATTTATAGTTGGAACACTAGATGAAGTAAAAAAAAAGATAAATGATTTCAAAAAAGCTGGAATAGATCATTTTATGTTTTGGCTTATGGATTTTCCTGAAAATTACTCATTTAACATATTAGTAAAAAAAATTATAAAATGAATTAAAAGACTTTTGATAGAGTAAAATATATTTTTAGTTTAATAATTAATACTTCATTTGCTTTATTAATAATTTTGGTAAATATTATATCAAGTTTTCTATCTGTAACTGGTATACTGCTTTTGTTCTTTTCATATCAATATTTTCTATATTTTTAAAATCAGCAATAGAAAAAGATTTAAGAAAATAAATTTTTTTTTTTTCTAAAAAATAATTACTTTTTTTTTATTTCAGAATATTTTTTATAAATACTAACTAGTTTATCAAAGTTATATGTATAAATTAAATTGTTAATATCTGTGTTTAAATCGTTTATAAATATTTTTTTTATAAATTTCTTATTAGATAATTGCCTCAATAAGGCTCTACCGATTCTTCCAAAACCATTTATGATTAAATTCATTTTTTTAAATTTAGTTAAGATTTTTTAATTTAATGATATATAAACTTAAATTCATATTATTTTTTTAAAATTGATTTTAAAAATATTTATTTTGAGACTATTTTTCTAAAGTATTATTTTCAATATTATAAATTTTATCGCAAAAATTAAGAGTATTTACTCGATGCGAAATAATTACAACAGTTTTATTTAAATTATTTATCATTTTTAAAATCTTATCTTCAGTAGTTGAGTCTAAATTACTAGTAGCTTCATCCAAAATAATTACATCTGGGCCGCTAAGTAAAGCTCTAGCGATACCTATGCGTTGTTTTTCACCACCTGAAATATTATGTCCGTCTTCATTTATAATCTGGGATAATCCATTTGGCATTTTTTTTAAAAATTTATCTAGTTCGGTTTGAATTAAAATATTTTTAATATCTTTATCCGAGTAAACTTTTCTATTAGCTCCAAAAAGAATATTTTCTCTTAAAGATTGATTTAATATAACAACATTTTGAGGAACATATCCAATAATTTTATGCCAACCAGCCAAATTCGATAAAATATGCTTTCCGTCGACCAATACACTTTTTTCTTTTAAACTTCTAAAACCGCAAATTATGTCAACCAATGTGCTTTTTCCCGAGCCACTTTGACCAACAATACCAATTTTGGCATTCTTGGGAATTTTAATTAAAATATTTTCTAAAAGAAATTTTGGCTTACCATGATATGTAAATTTATCAATTTTAATTATAATTTCTTTATTAAAAGAAAATTTTTTTACTATTCTCTCTTTTTTTATTAGCAATGGATAATTGTTTTCTATAAAAATTTTTTCAAAACTAGAATATGTAAATCTAATATTTTGAGCGCTGGATAAAATTATAGCTAATATAGGAACTATTCTGAAGGCAGATAATGTGTAAATTGATAACATTTGAAATATCTGGTCTTTTTGGAATTCATTTTTAACTAAAAAAAATAAGAGAAATATAATGCTTAAAAATAATATATATTCTAAAGTATGTTTTGGTATCAAAGCAAGAAACGTTGTCTTAAACAACGTTTTAGATAATAATGAATTTTGAAGTTTGAATTTATTTAAAAAAAAATTTTCACTGGAAAAAATTTTTATATATTTGATAGAAGAAAAACTCTCATTAATAAACTGAATTTTTTTTTTTCTATTTAGTAGACCTTGCCTAGCTGCGTTTAAAATTATATTCTTAATTGAGAGATAATAAAAAATTATAACTAATGAAAAAAAAGCAATAATTGATAAAGATATAATGGGTTGGTAAATTATTAAAAAAATAAAAAAACTTATTAAAATAATAAAATACAATAAAACTTGGATTAAACTTCTGTAAAAAAGTACTCCTAAATTAATATCTTCGCTAAAATTTCTCAGATATTCTGCACTATTTTTTCTCAAAATATTTAAAGAATCTCTATTTAAAAAATTTTTATAAAGTTTGTAAGATATTGACTCCCTAAATTTTGTTAGAAAACTAGATTCTAGCCAAGAAACATATAATAAAATGATAAATTTAAATGTAAAAACTATAAAAAATAAAATTAAAATATAATAGATATTATTAAAATTATTTTTTATAAAAGTTAAACTATTTAAAAAACTAAAATTAATTTCATTATTTATACCTAAAAAGAAGTTTATAATTAAGATTACCATCCCTAACCCAAATAATTCAAATAAAGAAGATATAATCATTAAGAATATCAAAAAAAATACCTGTATTTTTTGGTTGTAATCCAATAGTGAAAGAATTTTTTTTAATACACTTAATTGTAGAAAATTTGACAATTTACTAATTTATTTTTATTAATTTTAGAATTATGACAACTAAATTAAAATTTTTTTATTAAATGTATCCTTATTAATTCCTCTCATTAATAGACACTTATTATAAAAATGTTTAAGTTCCATTTTTTTTAAAAGAGCTACACTTGCATAGTTATCAGTCACATTTAGTCTTCCGGTGATTAAATTGTAAAAATATTTATCTTCAATTTTGGAAAGTAAAAAATTCTTCTCTACTTTTATAAACTCTAATAATTCGATCAAATTTTCATTATTTATTATATCTTCTAATTTTAAATTACCACCTCCTTTACCAAGTCCCAGAATTGAACTATCAATCATATCTATATTATTTTTTTTACATATATAATAATTTAAAAGAGCTCTGCTTGTGTGATTGTGTAAATGAAACCCAATTTTAATGTTATTTTTTTTTAATAATTCTATGCTTTCCTCAAATTTATAATAATTTTCAAACAAGTTTAAATTACCATGACTATCAGCGAAATAAACGCAAAATAGATCTCTTTCAACTAAGATTTGGATTGCTTTTAGAATTTCTTTTTGTGAATAATTAGTAACATTAATTAACTGAAAAGAAATATCAAGACCAGTTTTTTTTGATAATTTTCCTGCAAATATTAAAGCTTTTTTAAAATCTTCTTTTCTCGCGGTTAATCTGATCATACAAATATTAGTTTGAAATTTTTTAGGATAATCATCTAAATTTTTAGAACAGTAATGATAATCAATAATCACGACAGCATTAGGTTTTTTTATATTTTGAGTTATATAATTTAAAGTTTTAAAATTTAAGTTATAAAAGGGATTTTTGCTTTTAGCAGTTTGCTTCCAATAGCCCAATTCTATATAAGGGATATTGAATTTACTCATCAAATCATAATATCGTACCGCAAAATTAAAGTTCCAATTAAAGTTACATCTAAATCCTCCATCTCTTAAAGTACAATCTAATATTTTCATAAATAATATTTTGATCTAATTAAAATAGTTTATATATTTATCAATTTTTAAAGCTAAATTTAAATCATTATAATTATCAATATCAATATTCTCTGGAAAATTCAGATGATAAAAGAAATTATTAGAACTGATTCTTTGCAAACCATTTTCTAAAAAAATATTCTTTTTAATTATAAAAAAAGCTCCTATTAAATGTATTATATGTGGTAAAGATTGAGTTTTTTGTATTATTTTCTGATCAAAATTTATAGGTAAATATTTATTGTTTTTATGAATATAAGAAAAATTTTGTATCTTGATGCACGAAGAAACGCTATCATAATTTTTCATCTTCAAAACTGCTTTATTTAATGTACTAATTTTCAAAAATGGGGATGTAATATGCGTGGTAATAATCTTTTCGTCATATTTAGTAATATAACACTCTAAAAAATTTTTAATCATTAAAGGAGTGGGACTTTTTTTATTATTATTTTCCATAACTATATGTTTTTTATCTCTTTTATAAAAAAAGCAGTGTTTTAGTTTTTTATCTTTTTTTGAATCATTTATAACTTTATTACTATCTGTATCGATAAAAACATCAAAATCCCTAAATTTATATAAAACTTTTTTATATAAAGGAATATCAGAAAATTTTATAAAATTTTTTTTCTTTACTCTTTGAGATTTTTCTTTCAGTATAATAAAAATTTTCATTCTTTTTTTTTCAAATAATTAATAATCTGGTTAAAATTATCTACTTTATAATAACATTTTATTTTATTATAAGACATGTCAGTATAGCCATTTTTAATCAAAAAAAATCTTGTTTTATTTCTATAAGCGCAAATAGCATCAACATTACTATCACCAACAAAAATTGTATTATTTTTTGATATACTAAATTTATTATATAAAAATCTTAAATGATTTTTATGAGGCTTACTATGGCTAAACGTATCGTAACCAGCCACAAAACGAAAATATTTTAAAATCTTTAGTTTCTTAAGTAATAACGTCGCATTTTTTTGTGATTTATTAGTACTAACAAACAATAGAATTTTTTTCGATACACAATATTTTAAAAAATTTATAGTATATTTTCTTAATCTACAACGATAAGAGATATTTTTTCTATAAAAATTTAAAAAATCAGAGTTAATTTTATTAATTTGTTTTTGCTGCATATTTTTAAGAAAATTTAAAAACATATTTTTAGAACCTCTACTTGCGAATTTTTTAAAATCACTAAACTTAATAATTTTATTATAATTATTTTTTTTTAAAATGTAATTAAAACAATAAATTATATTTCTTGCTGATAAAACAATTGTACCATCAAGATCTAAAATTATATTTTTTATAATCATTCCAATATTTTCAATTGATGAAAGAATTTATTATTAATCTAATATTTTTAATTGTAGACTTGCAATTACCACCTATCATGTAATTAATTTTTTTTCTAATTTTAGAAAAATAACTTTTTTTCGGGATGGCCAATAAATATAATAATCTTTTTTCAAATTCATAGAACCTCCTTGACTTAATCACACATAAATAATCATAAATTGGAAACTTAAAAATATCTGTAGGCATATAACTGCATACAAGAGTTTTTACTCTAAGTGATAAACTTTCTCTTAACATCGTAGACATTGAACTAATTACAATTTCACTTTGCATCATTGTTTTATAAGAAAAGAATTTTTCTCTTCTTATGAAAAGATTTTTTTTTGCATAAAATAGTTCTTGGGGTGATAAATATTTATTAAAAAAATTTTGTTCTTTTTGGAATTTAATGATTTTATCTTTTCGTTGCCTTGTAAGAATAACTAATTTTTTATTATATTTTATACAAAATTTTACTACAAATTTTAATACCAGTCCGACCCTTTCCTCCATTGGCCAGTTCTCTAAATTTTTATTTAAGATTAAATCCCAGGCATAAGGTTCAGATACATAACAAATATCAAATTTTTTCTTTAAGACTTTATTACTTCTTTTTAAGTCTTCTATAAAATTAGCCGTTCTCAAAGAGCCAACTTTATAAAATTTATCTACTTTAATATTATATTTTTTATAATCGTCAATTTCGTATTGACCAAAACAACAGTAGTTAGGAATATATGGATCAAAATAATCATGATGGAGAATTTTATTTTTTATAAGATATTTGATTGTTTTATGTTCGTATCTAGCACCATTTTGAATAGCCAAAAACTTATATTTTTTCGATAATATTTTTGAAAACTTATAAAATTTAAAACTATTATCAATAAAAGTAAGAATTAATTTTGGATTTACGATTGTAATTAATGAAACTAAATAAGCATCAAAAAAATTACCTCTAAAATTTTTTATAAATAAAAAAAAAATTTTAGGCGTGAGATAAATCTTATTAAGATTTTCAATTCTTGTCTGCAAAATATAATAGTCGTAATTATCAAGAACGTATCTTAATTCATCTATACTTTCGTCGTCAAAAATCAATATATTAGCTCTACTTGGCGAAAAAAAAAAAAATCTTAATTTGAAAAATAATTTGATGATATTTATAAAATTCATTCCTAATAAAATTAAACTCTTATATTTTTGTTTTTTTAATAAAATAAAAATTGTTTTTATTTTAGATATCTAGTAAATATGTATTAAAAAGATTAATATTATTAAAAAAAAATTTATTTTTATACAAATATTTTCATAAACTTTTTACTCGATTTAAAACCAAATTTAAAAATTAGATAAAATAATGAATTTAATCTCATTTAATATTGATGATCAGCTTATAAATAAGTTGGATCATAAAGCTCTTACTAAAAAAAAAAATATTTTCTTTGATAAGAGTTGTAAAAATAATTTTTTTTTTAATGAAAATAAAGAAAATTATGTATTTGCTGATGTTCATAATTTTCAAAAAAATCAAAAAAATAAAATATCTTATTTAAAAGAAACTTATAAAGAATTTTTAAAATACTTAACAAAAATACTTAATAAAGTACATAATGAAAATTATAACACAAAATTCTGGAACAACTTAATTGGTATATGGCTTTATAGGTTTATTTCAAAAACATACAGTTACTGGGAAATCCTTAAAAAAATTGAAAAAAAATATAAAGTAAATTCTTACTCAATAATTAACTTAAATAATGATTTATTTATTCCTGAAAATTCATGGCATTTAAATTGCCAAATGGGTCGACAATCT
>Ga0172372_10005411_pt1 | contig 17759 bp, 14 predicted proteins | sample LakKiv5m_2_FD_114544 | JGI IMG/M metagenome (GOLD analysis project Ga0172372, IMG submission 114544) | Freshwater microbial communities from Kabuno Bay, South-Kivu, Congo - kab_092012_9.5m | ecosystem: Environmental > Aquatic > Freshwater > Lake | place: Democratic Republic of the Congo...
CTTGTTCGATACGGAAATCCCAGTTGTTCAGTCCGTTGAGAATTATTCAACTTCTTGTTTGACGGCGGGAACGGACATCCGTCAGCCTGTGGCTTCGGACAACTGTGACAGCGAATTGACCTATACCTACAGCGATGTTGTTGCTGCGGGTGCATGTGCAGGTTCGTCGAACATCACCCGGACTTGGACCATCACCGACAACATCGGTTTCTACGTCACAGCGGTTCAGCAAATTGCTGTAGTGGATGACCAAGGACCGACATTCACTGCACCAGCAGACTTGTCGTTGGCTTGTGGTTCTGATTTGAGCAACATGGCGCTCACAGGCAATGTGACGGATTTGGCAGATGCATGTGGAACCGCTACCATTGCGTACACCGACGCAGCAGGGGACTCCAATTGCTTCGATGGCGACGTAATCATTCGGAGCTGGACAGCAACGGATGCATGCGGCAACGCCACGACCCACACCCAAACCATCACGCTGTTGGATGAGGTAGCACCATACTTTGTTTCGGTACCTTCCGATGTGATCTTGGCATGCGGAGACGCTCTGCCTTCTACCTTGGCAGTTGCAGATGACGCTTGCTCCGATGTTGTGGTGACGGTTTCCTTGGAGTACCAAGAGGCAAACTGCACGGGAATGCAGTCGGTGGTGCGTCACTTCACAGCAACGGATGCTTGTGGCAACACCGCAACCGCTTCGCAGACCATCACTTACGTTGACATGGTGGCACCGACGTTCGATGCGCCAGCAGATGCTTCGGTCTCTTGCACGGGTTCAACGGACCCCTCGGTTACCGGCGTACCCTCGAATGCCAGCGATAACTGCTCAGGCGATTTGACCACGGGCTACGTTGACGCATTTGACACAAGTGCAGACGGTTGCTTCTCGAACGATGTGATTCGCCGGACTTGGACGGTAACGGACGCTTGTGGCAACGCAACGACTGCAGTTCAGATGATTCAATTGGTTGATGACAACGCACCTTCGATGGAGGCAGTTGCTGCTGTCGTAGAGTTGAGCTGTGGAGCAGCCCTGCCCACCAGCCTGCCAAGTGCATCAGATGATTGTTCCGATGTAACAGTAGCGTACAGCGATGCAGCAGGTCAAGTAGGTTGCACGGGATTGGCGAACATCATCCGTACGTTCACCGCGACGGACGCATGTGGCAACAGCGCTACGCAGACCCAGACCTTTGTCTTTGTGGATGCTGTAGCCCCAACCTTCACGGCTCCTGCTGACATCACAGTAGAATGCGACAGTGATTTGTCTGATTTGGCCATCGCAGGCAATGTGTTGGATGCTGCAGACAACTGTGCTTCTGACCTGCAAATCAGCTATGAGGACACCTATGGTACTTCGGCAGACGGCTGTTTCAATGATGACATCGTGACCCGCACTTGGACCGTTACAGATGGTTGTGGAAACAGTTCATCTGACGTTCAGACCATCACGTTGGTAGACAATACGGCGCCCGTTGTGGAGGTGAATCCAGAAGTGGAGTTGGTTTACTACCAAGACCAGCCGTTGCCTGCTGTGGTGGAACTCACGGCCGAGGATGCTTGCAGTGGTGTGATCATCACGCATACCGATAGCTACGCTGCTGCGGGTGTGTCTGGATTTGAGTTGACGCGTGTCTACCACATCACGGATGCTTGTGGCAACGCAACAACGATTTCTCAACACATCATCGCTACCTACTACCGCGGATGTACCTACCCAGACGCCATCAATTACGACGCGCTGGCAGTATCTGACGACGGAAGCTGCTTGTACGAGGGTTGCATCGATCCGTTGGCTGCAAACTTCAACCCGATTGCTTCGGTGAGCGACGGCAGCTGTGTGATTGTGGGTTGTATGGATCCAGCAGGATTGGATTTCAACGCTGCTGCAACCTACCCAGGTGGATGCGATTATCCGGACCCATGTCCGGGTGATTTGGACGGAGACGGTGAGGTCAGCGTAAGCGACTTGCTGGACTTCTTCCAGTACTACGGAACGATCTGCGAGTAATCTAACCGCAGACACACAGGTTTTCGAGTCTGGCAAGACCGATTCCTAGGGAGGGGGCCGCACGGGTTGCGGTCCCCTCTTTTTTTTGCTCCTGCCCCGTTGTACCTTAGAACATGGATTCGAACCCAGAGCCTGAGGAACCAGCCGACGCACGCAGGGAGCGGTTGCGGATGCAGCTGAATGCCTTTCACAGTTGGCCTAGCCCGTTTACCTTCAAGTTCATCATGCCCAACCTGCCAGAGAACATTGCCCAACTGATGGCCATCTTCGGACAGGAAGCAACCTATTCCAATCGCACGTCGCAGGGAGGGAAGTATGTTGCCTTTACCATCACGGAGACGGTACCAGATGCCGAATCGGTGTTCTTGCGATACGAGGCTGCCTCGTCCATCCCAGGGGTGTTTTCACTGTGATGTTCGAAGCTTGGTTGACTTGGGGGAGCAGGCTGCTTTGGGTGGGGTTGGGAGCCGGCTTGTTTTGGATTGCCAGGGCGCGTTGGTTGCGTGCTTCCTTTGCGACGGCATACGTTGAGTTCGAAGGTGCGGGTGTCACAACAGCGGGGGAGGGGGGGGCAGAATGGGTGGTTGCGTTTCGTGTGCCGGGGAAAGAAGATGTGGCGGTTGCGCTTTCCTGGCATGATGCATCGGGACAGGAAGGCCCTTGTTGTCAGGCGATTTTTTCACCCGGAGTGCACCAATGGACCTTCATTCCCCGGGGAGAACAGGGTCGGTGCAGGGTCGAGCTCCGAACGTCCAACCAACGAAGCCAGCGATTTGTCTTCTGGCCGGGCGAATCACATCCGATCCGGCATGTCAATGCCCAACAGTCCCATGGCGGAACGGATGTTCTTCCCGCACAAGGCAGCGATTTGAACGCGTAGCCGTTGGAGTTCGGGCCGAGATTCCTGCAAGATGGAATGATCTTGGTACCAACTGCTGAATCCCCTTGCCAACTCATATGCATAACTGGCAAGCAGGGATGGGTCATAGGACGCGGCTGCCGTTTGCAACACTTGGGGGTAGTCCAAACAAGTTTGAATCAAATCAGATTCCATCTCGTCAAAACCATCCACCAATCCTGAGGGTGCCAATGGAGAATCCCAATTCAAGCCGGCAGACTTCAAGATGCTCGCAATTCGCACAAAATTGAATTGAATGAATGGCCCCGTATTGCCTATAAAATCAATCGATGCGGCAGGATCGAACAACATGTCCTTGCCGGGTGAAACCTTGAGCAGGAAATATTTGAGTGCACCAAATCCCACCTGTCTGTACAGCTGTTCCTTTTGTGCCTCGTCCAAGCCGTCCAATTTCCCGCGCTCTTCGGCCATAGACCGGGCAGTTTGGACCATTTCTGCCATCAAGTCATCGGCGTCCACAACCGTCCCCTCACGCGACTTCATCCTCCCTTCTGGCAAGTGAACCATGCCATAACTCAAATGAAAGTTCCTTTCTGAATGGGGTACGCCCATGCGTTTGAGAATGGCAAACAATACTTTGAAATGGTACTCCTGCTCGTTCCCCACCGTGTAGATTTGTCTTTCCAATCCGGGGAAATCACGGTACCGTTGGAGCGCTGTCCCAATGTCTTGGGTGATGTAGACGGTGGTTCCATCCTTGCGAAGCAGCAACTTCTCATCCAACCCTTCTTCGGTTAAATCGACCCAGACACTGCCATCCTCTTTTTGAAAAAAGACCCCTCGAGCCAATCCATCCAGAACCTCTTGTCGTCCGAGTTGATAGGTTTCTGACTCGTAATAGAGGCGGTCAAAATGGACACCCATGGCTTCATAAGTGGCGGCAAATCCGTCATATACCCAGCCATTCAACCGGCGCCAAAGCGCCATCACATCCTCATCACCCGCCTCCCACCGGCGGAGGAGTTCTTGCGCTTGGAGGATGGAGGGTGCCTGTGCTTTCGCCTCATCTTCGGAGAGTCCCCGATCCATGAGGTCCCTGATTTCAGTGCGGTACCACTGATCAAAAGCGACATAATACTTGCCCACCAACTTATCACCTTTCATGCCCGAAGAGGCAGGGGTCTCTCCGTTCCCAAAGCGCTCCCATGCGAGCATGGACTTGCAGATGTGGATACCTCGGTCGTTGATGATTTGGACTTTTACAACGTCGTGTCCGATGGCCGATAGCATCTCTGCCACAGCATGCCCGAGGAAGTTGTTCCGCAGGTGGCCCAGGTGCAGGGGTTTGTTCGTGTTGGGGGAGGAGTACTCCACCATCACCTTGGATAGGCTGCCTGCAGCAGCCCGTCCCCAATCGCTATCGGCACCCGCGGCCTCCAGAGCGGACACCCAATACCCCGGTCGTACGGTCAGGTTCAGAAACCCTTTTACGACATTGAAGGCAATCACGTCGGCAACGGATTCCAAAATGGATTTCCCCAGTGCATCTGCTGTTGCCTCAGGTGAAAGCCGAGAAATCCGGGTCAATGGAAACACCACCAAGGTGCGGTCTCCTGGAAACTCTTTCCGCGTTCGCTGCACAGCGATGTCCGCGGGGTTGACAGGGGTTCCGAAACATCGTGATGCCGCCTCTGCGGCAACTTTTTGAAGAAAAAGATCCAAAGTGGCTTGGGACATGGGGCATTCAGCAGGTCAATGGGATGGGGATTCAATGGGGAGGTGCACCTCGGCGAGCATGCAGCGGGCACTACCGCCACCACACGCCTCAATCACATCGAGCGGCATGTGAATCAATCGGCCAAATCCACTCAGCACCGCACGTTGCTGCTCGTCCAAGCACTGAAAAGCAGCTTCACTCATCACGATGCAAGGATCCCCACTGGCATCCAATAGCTCGAGCATGTTGCCCGCAAATCGTGCAATCTGGTCTTCTCGCAAGGCCACCACGGTTTTGCCATCCGCTTGCAGAGAATGCAGGACCATCTCGCGTTCCTCAGGATCTTCGATGCAGTCCAAACAAATGGCTGCAAAACGGGTTCCGATGGACATCATGACATTCGTGTGGTAGATCGGCTCTCGTTTGTTTCCTACGGTTTGGTTTGCAGAGAAAACGATGCCTTCAAAGTCAAAAGCTTCACAATACGCTTCCAGCGCATCTCGGTCGGTACGCGGACTTCGGGCTGCGTATGCCCTGCGGTGCACGCGATCCAGGACCATGCTTCCCGTGCCCTCGAGAAACTTGTTGTGCTCCTCGAATTCCGAAAAATCCACGATTTCGGTCACATCAAATCCGTGAACAAACTCCAAGTCGGCCAGGATGTCTTCTCGCCTTTCGTTCCTTCGGTTGGGGGCTTGCATGGGGTATAGCGCGATGCGACCGTCTGCATGAAAAGACACCCAATTGTTCGGGAACAGGGCATCTGGCGTGTCAGCTTCCGGGTCATCTTCAAAGACCATGACATGAATCCCTTCCGCACGCAACCGGGTTACCATGCCGTCAAATTCAGCCAAAGCATGGTCCATGACTTCTTCCGGTGATAGACGGGCACCCTGTTGGTAGTGGTTGCTGGAGGCAGTTTGTTCGTTCGACCGAAACGAAGCCGGTCGAATCATCATCACATGTGATGTGGTTTGCATGCTCAAATCAATATGTCCGACGCAACGGCAGGGTCGTACACCGCAAGAGGCCACCCATTTTTGCCGTTTCATGGAATGGAACCTCGATGACTTCGTAACCCCAGGTCCTCAATTGGTGGTTGACCCGATCAAATCCTGCCCCTGAAATCAGCGTATGCGGGTCAATGCTGATCAGGTTGCTCTGCATTTGAAACATTTCCAGTGCATCGATTTCGAGGAGTTTGCCCTGAAAGCGGGCGCGAATCCAAGCGATGTCATCTTCGCGTTTGAGTCCCGCGGGATGAAAAATGGCATGGCCACCTGAAGCAACGAACAAACAACAATCGAGGTGCAGGGCACCCTTTCGTGCATCTCGGTCCGATTTGTTGAGTTCAAAACCGCGCACGGGCACATCGGGAAACTGTGTTCTCAGCCAATCCAATGCCCGTGCATTCGTTCGTGCCGTTTTGAAGCGGGAGAAATCGGGTTCTTGAGAATACCCCACCCACAACCCACCATCCATGGGCATGACATCCCCTCCCTCCATGCGAACCGATTCGGGAACCTGCAACGCGGGTGCGGAGGACATCTTCAAAATTTCTTGCAAACCCCGTTGTTCCGGTCGGCGCTCCTCCACCAAGTGGGTGAGAATGAACGTATTTCCAACCACCAACCCGATGTCCCGGGTGAAAACTTGGTTTACGCCGATGAGATGAGGACGCAAAACCCGTACCCCTCTATTTTCGAGTACTGCAGCCAAACCGTCCAGTTCTGACGCAACGTCCTCCTCCCTGGGATATGTCCCGGCCAATGCGTGCTCCAAGGACTTGGGGTCGTAAGTATCTTCGGCGGTGGGGGGGGCTCCCATGCCTGCTCCCGTCCCCACCAACACCCACTCCAAGGGCGACCACTCATCCCGTATGTTCCAGGGTGTCGTACTGTTCGCCTCCATGGGCGCAAAGATAAGCCCCCAACCGCAGCCCGCGTTACTTCGGGAAGGGATAAGCCGGGTCCTGCTCACGCCACATCCGGAGCACCTCGGTCATCGCGGTTCCTGACATCATCAACCCGCCGTTGCTCTGTTCATTGAAGTTTCCGGGAAGAAACGCATACCGTCCAGCAGTTTCACCTGATTTGGGCAAAATGACCCACAATCGGTTGTCTCCCTCCACCTTCCACTGGCGCTTCCAAGTGGTGCTGTCTTGAACGGGGCCGGGATCTTCCGAGTAAGTAGCATGACCCTTGCCATACGATGCTTCCACCATGCCCTTGATGCCTTCGGGATCTCCCTCGTATTTGTAAGTAAAATCCACGAAGTGCAACAAGTCAAGATTGATCAAAGCCACCCACTGGTCCCCGTCATCTACCAACGGGCTGATGTACCGAATCACGGCCCGCTCGGTACGGTTCAAGACACCCATGTCCAATGCACGGTTCGCAAAACTCAAAGCAAACGCACGGTACGAGTCAAATCCCTTGTAGTAATTTGTGTCCGTCATTCGGTGCAACGGATAGTGGTCCAGTACCTTTTCCCAATCGTTGTCATTCGAAGCTTGGAAGTACGTGTGCAACGCGGTAGAAATGGCCTCTGCCGTGTCACGGGACACGAACAAGGCCGCGTTTCCCGCCAGTGTGACCTCGCATTTTCCATCCGTGGAGGACGCTGCCGCCGATTCCGCATCGGACTGTGAATGGGGTTCTTGGCAGCCCGTTTGCCACCCGAAGACCGAGAGTGCGATGAGTACGATTCCGAATTTCATAGGCCAAAATTACATCACCCCCAGTTCAATTGGGCGAAATGAAACGATCCATGTGTTGCTCTTGGTTGAGGATGAGTCGGGTATATTCCAGCAACTGAGAGAAGAGCCTCCTTCGGGCACGGTTGGAGTTCAACACAAGCAATGCGGCCCGTTGACGGGCATCCAATCCCAAGGTTCGGGCGGCATCCAAGAGCATCGGGGCATGGTGGTTGGTTTGGGTCGGGGTTGGGGTTTGGCCTGACTTGCGGGCCTCCTCTTGGGAAAGCCAATCAGCCAAGCGGTGCCATTCTTTCACGTCTGCAGGTGCCAAGGTCCAATCCCGCCATCCCTCCAACCGTTCGATTTCCCCCATCGGATAGGGCACCCCCAGGGGAGATTCCTCGAAACCCACCAACCGGAAGAGGTCACATACCGCCACAAGGACATGGCGCCTGCCATCTGGAAACCGTTCCGTCACGCCGATGAGCCGCATCACAGCCCCAACGCCTTCCAGCCGGCCCGCGTGGGCGAAGGGAATGCCAAACTCCGCCACCTCCAACGACTCCAGGGCATCAAACAGCACCCGGTACCTGGGTTCAAAGATGAACAACCCCACTTGCTCGCCGGGCAGGGGCATCAATGGCAAAGGGAACAGGGGCAGGGATTCCATGAAGTTGCATGCATAACAACGCTGGACCTGCAGAAGTTCCCCCGACAACAAAGGACTCAGCGTCCGCCGGGAGACGCCGCCGCCGGGAGCAGGAATTCCCGGACGGTTCCATCCGGATGTTTCCCGCGGATCCGGTAAGGACCGTCGGTGCTGGAAAGGACATCGGTCCATTCGCTGGGTCCCGAAATGGGCTCTCCGTTCACAGATTGGATGAGGAATCCCTCCGGTACGCCAATTTGCCGGAAAGGACCCTGAAAGACGCGGTACACCAAGACCCCGGGGCCCCGGTCCGTGCCTTCGGTCGAAGTCCAAGCCGCACCCAGTCGTTCCTGCCATCCTGACTCCGAACGGTTGACGATGCGGGTGGCCCCGGCAGCATCCCGCAACTCGACCCGGGCCTCGATTCGCTTTCCGTCGCGCAAGACCACCACCGGCACCGCATCTCCGGGCCGGTAGCGGGAAACCCGGTCTTGCAGTTCGGGCATGTTTCGGACCGGCCCCCCCGCGACCTCAACGAGGACATCGTTGCGCCGAAGGCCGGCCCGCTCGGCCCCACCTCCGGGGGTGATTTCGGCGAGCAGTACCCCTTGGCCACTGGCCACCCCCAGCTCCCTGGCCAAACCGTCATTCATCTCGGCCACCCGCACCCCCAGGAACGCCCGTTGCACCCTTCCGAACGCGATGAGGTCGGCACTCACCTTCGCCGCAATGGACGAAGGCACAGCAAACGAATAACCCGCATAAGACCCCGTTTCCGAGGCGATCGCGGTGTTGATGCCGACCAATTCGCCCCGGACATTCACCAAGGCGCCCCCGCTGTTCCCCGGATTCACTGCGGCATCCGTTTGAATGAACGACTCGATGGGGGGGACCCCCGATGCATCCGACGGCTGCAAGATCTGGATGTTCCGTGCCTTGGCCGAGACAATCCCCGCGGTGACCGTGGACGTGAGATCGAAAGGATTCCCTACGGCAAGCACCCATTCACCCACCGCCAGCGCATCCGAATCCCCGAACCGAATGAACGGGAGCGGCTCTGATGCATCGACCCGCAATACCGCGAGATCCGTGGATGGATCGCTACCCACCACCTGGGCGCGGTACGTTCTTCGGTCGTTCAAAGAGACCACAATCTCATCCGCCCCACGGATAACGTGGTGGTTCGTGAGAATGAACCCCTCCCCATCGATGATGACCCCAGAGCCCGAACCTTGTTGCACCTGGGAAGGAGCTGAGTAGCCCCAGTATTCCAGCCAGGGATGAATGGGCACCTGCACCCGGTTCGCCGTCTTCACGTGGACGACCGGATCGATCGCTGCCGCAGCTGCACCTCGAAAGTCCAGGGGAACCCCACTGCTTCCCTCGGACCAGCCCGTTTGAATCCCTGGAACCGTCGAACCCGGTACCGTGCCATGCAACACCGAATCATCTGGCCCGGAGGCCGTGAACGCGGCGTGAATGCTGAGGGCAATACCTGCTCCCAGCAACGCACCCACAAGGGTTTGGTTGAAAGCTTTCATGACCATTGTTTGGACAAAAAAACTGCCAAACCCGACCAGCTGTTGCCTTCAAGCTGCCAAGAAATTCTAATGAAGTTGAAAAAAAATGCAAGCCATCAATGGGGCAAGCGGTGCCGCACCAACCCATAGACGAAGGTGCCCAACAAGGCACCCACCAATGGGATCAACACCGGGGAGTAACCCGCACCGGCCAGGATGAACAACGGCCCGGGGCAGGCCCCCGTGATGGCCCATCCCATTCCGAATACCGTTCCCCCGAGCAAGAAACGCTTCCAACCCATGGGGTACACATAGATCGCAAAAGGCTTGCCTTCCACCGATTGCCAGCCCAACCTGCGAGCGAGCTGAAGAAAGAGGACCCCCAGCACCACCGCTGAGCCGATGACCCCGTACATGTGAAAACTGTCGAATTGGAACATCTCCGCAATGCGGTACCAACTGACGATTTCTGCTTGGGTCAACGTTACCCCAAAAAGCATTCCGATGAGCAAATACAGCCACATGGTCATTCGTGGTCAATCAGTGGAACAAGTAGGGGAGAACCCAGTGGGTCATGGTCAACCCGCCGATGAAGAAACCCACCACCGCGATGAGAGAGGGCAGTTGCAGCGAGGAGAGCCCCGAGATGGCGTGCCCAGAAGTGCATCCATCCGCCCACCGCGTACCAAACCCCACCAAGAACCCTCCGATCAGTAAGATGAGCCAAGTCCCAGGCTGCCCCCAAACCTCCGGGCCGTAAAGTTCCATCGGTTCGAATGTGGCACCGGGGTCCTGAAGCCCCCAAGATTCCAACGTGGCCACCGTATCGGATGACAGGTCCACCGTGGGCTGCGGCCTGAGCCACAAGCCCGACAGCGCCCCGCCCAACACCGTTCCCAGGATGAACACCAGGTTCCACTTCCGCTCCCGCCAGTCGATGCGGAAGAAATCTGAAAAACGCCCTGCACCCGCGAGGGTACAGAGCGTTTGAAAATTGCTCGAAACACCGAACCGCTTCCCTGCAAACAGCAATGCCGCCATGCACACAGCAATCAGGGGTCCGGCCACATACCAAGGCCAGGCGTTTTCAAAAAGTCCCATCATCGTTTGTCACTTCAATGTCGAAGGACAAACATAGTTCGTTTTGGGAAGTTGGGTAGCAGCCAGGGCCTTGAATCCCCCCGCGATGTCCACGATGTTGTGGTAACCACGGGCCTTGAGGATGCTGTTGAAAATCACCGAACGGTATCCCCCAGCGCAGTGTGCGAAATAGGTTTTGTCCGGGTCGATTTCCTCCATGTGGTCATTGACGTAATCCAGTGGCACGTTGGGAACCCCTTCCAGATGTTCCGCTTCCCATTCCCCCGGTTTGCGCACATCGAGGAGGTTCAGCGATTCGGTTTCCAGGCGCTGCGCCAGGACCTCTGCGGTGATTTGTAGGATTTGGTCTACCTCCTTGCCCGCAGCTTTCCAGGCGTCGATACCGCCGGCCAGGTAGCCCATCGTGTTGTCATAACCGACCCGGGAAAGGCGGGTAACCACCTCCTGTTCCCGACCGGCGTCGGCCACCAGGACAATGGGTTGCTGCAGGTCGGGCACCAGGGCTCCCACCCAGGGGGCAAAACTCCCGTCGATGCCGATGAAGATGCTGTTGGGGATGTGACCGGCCACGAAGGCATCTGCCGACCGGGTGTCGATGACCATTGCCCCTTCGTGGTTCGCAATGCCTTCGAAGGTGTCGGGATCCAAGGCCACTGTCCCACGGGCCAACACGTCATCCACCGAAGTGATGGCGGACTTGTTCATCGCCACGTTTTGAGGGAAGTACTGGGGTGGGGGCAGCAAACCGTCGGTGACCTCTTGGACGAATTCAGCTTCGGACATGTCCGCGCGCAGTGCGTAGTTCGAAGCCCGTTGACCGCCGATGGTGTCCCAGGTTTGGCTGCTCAGGTTCTTGCCGCAAGCAGAGCCAGCACCATGCCCGGGATAGACCAGCACCGAATCGGGGAGCGTCATGAGCTTGTCCCGAAGCGAGTGGAACAGCGTGGCGGCGAGTTGTTCTTGCGTCATGCCGGCTGCCTTTTGGGCCAAATCCGGCCGCCCCACGTCCCCAATGAACAGGGTGTCTCCGGTGAACACCGCGTGCGGCTCTCCTTCCTCGTTGCGCAGCAGGTAGCATGTTGATTCCATGGTGTGCCCTGGGGTGTGCAGCACCTCGATTTTCAACTTCCCCAATGTCAGTACTTCGCCGTCCTTCGCCTGGTGGATGGGGAAGTCGGGCTGGGCCGTCGGGCCATACACGATGGCGGCACCCGTTTTCTTCGACAAGTCCAGGTGTCCTGAAACAAAGTCCGCATGGAAGTGGGTTTCGAGGATGTACTTGATGGTGGCCCCCCGTTCTGCAGCCTTTTGGATGTAGCCGTGCGTCTCTCGCAGAGGGTCGATGATGGCAGCCTCTCCTTCGCTCTCGATGTAATAGGCGCCTTGGGCAAGGCAACCCGTGTAGATTTGTTCGATTAACATGGTTGAAGTATTTGAAGGTTATTGATTCATTGTCAGATTCTTACTCAAAATTGGCCCCAGAGGATCCAACCCCCCAGTACCAGCACAAACCAACCAAATCCCTTTTTCAAGAGGGTGCCATCAAGGTGCTTCGCCAGCCGCAGCCCCGCCACCATGCCCACCAAGGTGAGCCCGGTGAACCCCAAAATTAATCCCCAATCCAGCTGTGCTCCGGAACCCAGGTCACCCAAAAAACCAATGGTGGATTTGAGGGCGATGATGACCAAGGAGGTGCCTACGGCGGTCTTCATGGGCATGCCCACCAGCACCACCAGGGCGGGGATGATCAGAAACCCACCTCCAGCACCCACCAAGCCCGTCAAAGCCCCCACCACCAAGCCCTCCACGGCAACGAGGCCCCAGCGAACCCGGGTGGCTCCCTGCGGAGCGCGATCGCCCCCGCGGATCATGGACACACTGGCCGCCACCATCAACAGGGCGAACAGCCCCATAATGAAGGCGTCTTGGGTCAAATGAATGGGACCCCAGTGCATCACCTCGGGAAGGGCGGGCAGGGCGTAGCGGCGGGTGAGGTAGACCGCCACCAGGGAGGGCAGGGCGAAGCCCATGCCCGTGGCCCAATTTACCTGGCCCTCGCGGTGTTTTTGCAATCCTCCGACCGCGGAGGATACCCCCACCACGAAGAGGGAATACGCCGTGGCCAAGGCGGGCGGAATCCCCATCAGGTAAACGAAGATCGGAACCGCGAGGATGGACCCTCCGCCGCCGACCAAACCGAGCATCAAACCCACCGCAACGGCGGCGGCATAACCGAGCCAGGCGAGCTCCGATCCCAGGGAGGCGAACAGTGGGGACATGGCAGGGGATGGGTGGGTGTTTGGGGCGCAATTTGGCCTGCAAATGCGTCAATCACCGTGACCCGGGTCACGCCCCATCAAGGCTTCGCCAGCCCGATCTCCCGCAACCGCTCCTCGAGGTATTCCCCAGCGCTGATAGGGCCTTCCACCGGCTCGGTCCCCGCGGGAACCAGGTGAGGCAGCGCATCCAGCCGCATCTCGGGCCGGGGGTGACAGAAGAAGGGCATGCTGTAACGGGGCGTGTGCCAGAGCGCGCGCGGGGGATTGACGACGCGGTGGGTCGTGCTCTTGAGGCGGTGGTTCGTCAGGCGCTGCAACATGTCCCCCACGTTGACCACGATGTGTTCGGGCAGCGCAGTCACCGGCACCCAAACGCCATCGTGGCGCAGGACTTCGAGCCCCGAGGCCGAGGCGCCCACGAGCAGGGTGATGAGGTTGATGTCCTCGTGCTGTCCCGAGCGAACGGCACTTGCGGGCTCGGAGGTGATGGGGGGGTAGTGGATGGCCCGCAGGATGCTGTTGCCGCCGGGAACCCAGGTCTCAAAGTACGTCTCCTCGACCCCGATGCGCAGGGCGATGGCCCGAAGCAGGGTGCGCCCGAGCGATTCCAGCGCTTCGAATGCTTCGATCGAGGCCGGCAAGAAGTCCGGCAGCTCCGCCACATCGACATTGTCCGGGAAGTGAGCGGGGTCAGAATCTGACGCGGGGTGCGGCTGCCCCACCTGCCAGAATTCTTTGAGGTCGGCCGCCTGGCTGTCCTTCGCGTGTTCCGTGCCGAAGCTCACAAATCCGCGCTGGTTGTTTTCCTCCGGGCGGGCATAGCGCTGCTTCGTTGCGAGCGGCAACGTGAAGAACTGCTCCGAAGAGCGGTACAATTGGGCGATGAGGTCGTCGGAAATTCCGTGACCGTGGATCGCTGCAAAACCGATGGTTTCGTACGCACGGCCCAGTGTATCAATGAATTCCGTGCGTTCGGCCTCGGAGCCATGGGTGAATTTCCGCAGGTCGAGTGTGGGGATGCCAGCGAGCAAGTCGAAGGAGCCAGGAGCGTTCATGGGGTATTGTTTTCAGGCCAAACTGTCGCGAAAGTAGCAGTCAGGTGCTGGGTTTGGGCTGACCAGTCCGCGTTTTTACAAACGAATTCCCTTCCGCGCCGGCCCAACTGGGACCGCAGGTCGGGGTCGTCCAGCAGCCGGTCGATGGCACGGGCCACGGCGCTAGGGCCGTCGGCCACCAGCACCACCCCCTCGACATGGGTGGGGTCCCAGGGGAGGCAGTCCGGGTGCAGGCCTGCCAGGACCTGGGCGCTGAGGATGCACGGAATGCCGCACGCCATGGCTTCGAGGATCTTGTTTTGCTGGCCGGTGCCGAGGCGGAGGGGGGCGACGAAGAGGTCGGCCCGGGCGTAGGCGGTGCGGATGTCGTCCAGCCAACCTGTCACTTCCACCCGGGGACCGGCCAGGGCCCGGACGGCCGGGGCGGGGGAGGCCCCAGCGAGCAAGATCTGTGCTCCGGGGTGGGTCACCCGCGGCAGGATGTCGCGCACGAGGTGAACGGCGGCGTCCACGTTGGGCGCATAGGCCATGTTGCCGATGAAGGCGCAACAAGCGCCTGCCGGCGGCGTGTGCGGAACGAAGTAGTCCGTGTCGACGCCGTTGGGCACAATGCGAATCCGGTGCTTCTCAGGGTGGGAGATCCAGTTTCGGTCGGCTTCCGCGATCAGGGTGTGGGCGTCGAAGTAATCGAAGACCCGGGCTTCGTAACTGCGGAGGCGGCGCGCCTCGGTCGCCCACAGGAGACGCAGGGGCCACGGCGTGACGGCGGCCCGCCGGTACATGCCGGCGCTCAGGGCGTCCATGTAGTCCAGGGTACGGGGAACGTCGTGCATGTCCTTCACATACTCCGCGGTCCGGACCAGCTGCGCCAGCACCTGGTGCGGCTGCACCTGGGCCATCCAATCGCGCAGCGCCCGGTGGGCCGGCCGTTGGTAGAACCAGTGCACCTGAAACGGGCGGCTGCTCCACAAAGCCCAGAGCAGCCGAACCATGCGCCGCCCGGGCGAGAGTACCTCCACGTGCATCCCCCGGACCCACGGTGCCAACGCCGCCCGTGCCGCCTCCCCCGGCTCCCGGTCGCTCAGGCAGAACAGGAACACCTCATGCGTCTCCGACAACACGCGAATTTGGTGGTACAACCGGAGTTTGTCCCCCTTTTCCAGGGGCCAGGGGAACCGGGAAGCGACGACAAGCAACCGCTTCACCGCAGGAGGGTTTGGAGGAATTGCAGCATTTGGCCTACCAACGCCGGATTCGCATAATGGGCCAGCACGTGGGCGCGCCCGCGCAACCCCAGCGCCTCAGCCTCTTCAGGATGGCGGATGAGGTCGACCACTTCCTGGGCAAAGCCAGCAGCATCATCGGCCACGCGGACGTGCACGCCCGGCAACAAGTGCGTGCCCTCGATGCCCTGGGTCGTGGAAACAACCGGCCTTCCCGCGGCGCAACCCTCCACCACCTTGATCCGCATGCCGCTGCCGGACTGCAAGGGAACCACCATCACGCCGGGACGCCCCAGCATCTCCCAGGCATCGGGCACTTCGCCGATCACCTCGATGCCCGCCGCGGCATCCGATGTCCAGTCCGCGGGACATTTGCGGCCCGCCACCACCCACTTCAAGCGCGGCTCCTGGCTTCGAATCCGAGGCCAAACCTCCCGCCGAAACCAATCCAGGCCCTGCAAATTGGGCTGCCAATCCATCGATCCGAAGTGGAAAACATGGTCCACGGGCGCGCCCGTGGGCGGTGGCACCTCCTCCGCATCGATGCCGAAGGGCGTCACGTGGATGGGACGCCGGCACCCCAGCTCGCGCAAAATGCTCCGGTCCTCCTCCGAAATGGCCACCACGGCATCGAAGCCATTGAGCACCGACTGCTCGTAGCGGGCCAGCTGGTCCGTGATCCACCGCAGGTAGAGTTTGCGCGTCACCCCTTCCGTATCCTGGGCGAGGGTACGCCAAATCCGGTGCTCCACATTGTGCGCCCGAAGCACCAGCAGCCCATCGCAGTACTTGCGGATGAGGGGCAAATAGGGGGCCGTGAACAGGGACTCGAACAGCACCAAGTCGAAGGTCTCGGCCCGCAGGATGTCCTGCAGCGTGCGTTCCAAGTCGGGGTGGTGGAACCGGCCCACGTGGTAGCTCTCCCGCGCGATGAGGTGGCTCAGGGCATCGCGGGCATTGGGGGTCGTGTCGATGAAGACCGAGGTGAACCGGGTGGCCTCCCGGTAGCCGGGGTCTGTCTCGGTATCGGGGTGCTTGTGGGTGCAGGCCGTCACGATGCGCACCGAGTGTCCCGCTTGCAGGAGCCCCCGGGTGATGGCGTCCATCGCCCGGCACCCCCCATCCCGGCTGGGACGGGGCGGCTTGTGGCAAATCTGAAGCACCCTCATCCCGTTCGTTTTTTGCGCAACCAACCCCAAACCTTGCGCAGCCCCGTCCCCAAATCCGCCAACCGCGCATCCTGGTGCGCAGCCCGCAACAATCCCCCGGCCACGGGAACCAGCAGCAAAGTGCTCAACCACATGCCGAGCGCAGGGGCGAGGTTTCCGGACTTCACCATCTGTTCTCCAACGATGGACAAGATGTAGTACGCCAGGAAGATGCCGATGCCCCAGACCGCCGGCATGCCCAAGCCCCCTTTTCGGATGACGGCACCCAGGGGGGCACCGATGAAGAAGAGGAGCAAACAACTCGATGCCAAGAACCATTTTCGGTGCCACTCAATCGCATGACGGTCCTTGAGCCGCAGCCGGTTGCGTGCGTCCAGCATTGAATTCTCGACCCCGAGCCGACCGTTCCGGCACAGGTCCCGGGCCGCTTCAAAGGCCATGCGCTGCTTCGTTCGGTCCAGCCCTTGGTTCCAAGCAACCGCCAGGGCCGGGTCTGCCGGGACGGCCAATGAATCGCGCAGCGGGGTGGCCATGCGCGCCCCGAACGCCTGGACATCCCCGTAACGCGCGGCGGCCTCCGCCTCGAGGGAGTCCATGGCCACTGTCAACTCCCGCAGGCTCATCATCTCGTGCACCCGCTGGAACAGGGCCTCGTCCACCTGGCTGAAGTCCAGTGAGGTCATGTCGATCTGAAGCACTTGCCGCTCGAACGTGGCCGTCACGTGGGGGTGAAGCCGCTCCTTGCGCCGTGCGTTTTGCTCGGAATGGTCTTCGTAACTGGCCCCATTTTCGAGGGTCAGGACCAGCAAGTTCGCGTCTTGGTGCATGCTGCCTTTCTGGGCCCGGATGACACGCGAGGAGCCGTAGGAGGCCTCCCGGTAGTCGTGGATGAGGATGTCCGTCAATCCTCCCGCATCGTCCTTCCCATCCACCCGGATGGCCACGCCGTCAATGCCGGTGTAGAAGATGCCGGGCTGGAGGTTCAGGGTGGGTTTTTTGCGCGAAACCGAAAACAGCAACGCCCGAAACTTCAGGTTCGCGGCAGGCCAGGCCACGTTGGAGAATTGCAGCGCCCCGAAGGCCACGCAGGCCATGAGGAGCAGATAGGGACGGAAGATATGGCCCAAGGACATTCCCGAAGACTTCAGGGCGGTCAACTCATTGCGCTCTGCGAGGTTGCCCAAGGCCATGAGCGCAGCCACCAAGATGGCCAGCGGCAGTGCGAGGTTCACCAAACGAGCCGAGGCATACCACATCAACTCTGCGATGATGAGCGGGGGCACGCCCTTGCCGATCAGGTCGTCAGCGTACACCCACAGGAACTGCATGTCCAGGATGAACAGCGCCACCGGAAAGGTCACCACAAGCGGCGCCAGGAAGGAGCGCAAGAGCAGGAGGGAGGTGGTGCGGTGCAAGGGCAGGAGGCAACAATCGGTTCCAAACGACTGCGGCCAAAGATAACCCTGCGCTGC
>Ga0172372_10005413_pt1 | contig 17754 bp, 22 predicted proteins | sample LakKiv5m_2_FD_114544 | JGI IMG/M metagenome (GOLD analysis project Ga0172372, IMG submission 114544) | Freshwater microbial communities from Kabuno Bay, South-Kivu, Congo - kab_092012_9.5m | ecosystem: Environmental > Aquatic > Freshwater > Lake | place: Democratic Republic of the Congo...
GTATTAATAGGAACATATTTTATATTACCTATAATAACTCTGATATTTATAATAGAACACAGAAGATTAATAGTACTTCGAGAATGTATTATGGATCTATGTATATCAGAGGAAATATTCGTAGGTTTAGAGCTAAAAGAAACTTCCGATTATTTATTAGAAATAGGGGACACAGAAAACTCAATAATTGATTTTGATCGCGATTGTATATTCTCAGACACTTTAGTTTATTCACCTAGTAGATCAAGATCATATCACATAAAAAACCACTATAGATTTTATTCTCTTATAGTGGTTATTTACTCTTTGTTAATAGTACCTATTAAGGCATTAGGATCATCTTTCTGAACAATAATTGAATTTATCAAACATTCTGTTCTGCATCAAATAATCTCTATAATATTTTAAAAGATCTTTAGCATCTATTCCTTTTTCTTTGCTAATTCTAGGAATAATAATTCCTTGAACTTTACAAACGTCTCTTTTGAAATAATCATTCTTTAAGAAATCTTGAAACATTTTGTATACAGATTCACCGATTGCCATTGATTGATCTTTAGTAATACCTTTAGCTCTAGCAGTTGCTCTGTGAACATTAGATGTTTCAGGATCTTGAATTTCTCCAGCAACTATCGATTGAATTTCATCGACTCTTTTTCCTTTAAAGTAGTTGAATGCTTCAATTATTTTAGGATAAACAACCTCATCCTCCCTACTAGCACTAGCACCTTCAGTTAGCAATAAATAAAATTTTCTTATAGTTCTTGTAAGAGTTCCTAATTTTTTAATGCCAAGTGCATCTGCTAATCCTTTATATGTTATATAAGAATCGCTCTTCCAATCATGATTCGAAAAATTTTCCATTCCTTGAATTTGCATAAGGTATCTGTCTGATTCTACTCTTTCTTCCACATTTAGATTTTTACCTCCTTTTTCAGGATCTAATTCAGAAAGACCTAGAGCTTTTAAATACATAGCTGCAAGTTGTGCATTAGAAACAACTTGTAGATCCGAATTAAGTGCCGTTAATTCGCCACGGCTTAATTCTCTATTCAGAAAATCAATAGCTTCTTCTTCTTCTTCCTCTGATTCATCCTCACTATATTGATTCTCATCGCCTATTTCTTCTGCTTCCCAAAGAGAATCAAAAATGTGACCGTTTTTAGCATCCCAGTTCTCATAGATTTTATCTATAAGATATTGTTCCTCTGAAAAGCTTTCAAAAAGTAATATGTTTTTCATTAGTATTTTTTTATTATATATATCTAGTGAAATAATTTTTTATTATCACTATATAATTTAAATAAGTAATTCTAATATGCTATTTGATTTCGATGATATATTGATTGAGCCTGAAATGCACACCAGTATACGTTCAAGAAAATCTGTTGATGTCTTTGACGAGAAACAGATGCTTCCAATTTTTACAGCCCCGATGGACACTGTAATAGATTCCACAAACTTTAAAGTTTTTCAAAATAATAAAATCTATGGAATAATACCTAGGCTTTCTTATGAATATAAAGAAGATTATTACTCAACAACATTTAAGAGCTGGTTTTCTTACGGTTTAGATGATTTTAAGAAGGTATTTATTGATTCTGATGTTCCACTTAAGCCAGGAGAGAAAGCGTACGCCTTAATTGATATAGCTAATGGACATATGGACATAGTTAAAGAATTAGTCGAGGAATCAAAAAAGAAATATGGAAGAACACTAGTTCTAATGGTGGGTAATTGTGCTAATTCTATGACATTCCTTTCTTTGGCTCAAGCAGGAGCAGATTATGTGAGAATGGGAATTGGAAATGGCGCTGGTTGTTTAACAACTGTACAAACTGGAGTTGGCTATCCAATGGCTTCTTTAATACATGAGACAGCTAAAATACAAAAGGAAAGAAATCTAGAAACTAAGATAGTAGCTGATGGGGGATTTAAAAAATATGCTGACATCATAAAAGCTTTGGCTCTAGGAGCAGATTATGTTATGTTAGGTAGTATATTTAATAAAGCATTAGAAAGCTGTGGTGAAACATACGAAGAGAATAAAAAATATAATTCATGGACTGAGCCTGGTGAAAAAGTTGATCAATATTCTAAAGAGGTTTCTATTCAATTTAACTCAGGGAAGAAATTCTTTAAAAAATTCAGAGGGATGTCTACCAAAGAAGTACAAAAAAGTCTTGGTAAAACTGAATTAAAAACTTCCGAAGGAATTACTAAAATGCAACCTGTAGAATACACACTAGAATCATGGGTAGAAAACTTCAGAGATTATCTTAGATCTGCTATGAGCTATACAGATTGTACAACGATCGGGGAATTTATAGGAAAAGTTAGATTTAATATGATAACAAAAAATTCTTTAGAAAGATTTAATAAATAATTTTTTTACCACTTCGGATATATATAAATAAAAATAAAAATATGAAACATCTATTAGAATTTAACAATTTTGACCTAGTGTCAGGATTTAATCTATTGAATGGATCTGACGATTTTACTGAAATTACAGAGTCTGAATTTCTAGCATTATTTTCAGATTCGCTATTTGAAAATGCGCCTAAAGGAAATACAGTTCAAGGTGGTCTATTTGATATGAATGACGCAAATACGTACAAATGGGTTAAAAATGCAAAAAGCGTTGTAGTTAACGGAACAAAGCATGTTTTTATATCCATAGGAGAAGGAATTAAAGAGGCTGGACAAAAAGCAAAAGAAGCAGGAAAAGCTGGTGCAGAACAACTTCTAAATACTGCAAAATTTATAGGAAAGACTATAGTTTATACAGGTGTAGCTATTTACGTTATTAGTGACATGATAGCTCAAGGAATTTATTCTCTTTTAGCATCATTATACTCTGTTCTTAAAAAAGGAGCAATTGCAATCGGTGCGGGTATAGGTACTGCTGTTAAAAACATAAAGAATATGTACAAAGCTAAAGCTAAAGCAACTGCAGAAGCTTATCAAACTTCTACTGAAGCTATTACAAAGCTTTTAAAATCTATAATGACTGGTCTTTATTCTGCTGCTAAGGCTACTGCAAATGCTGCTTCTGCTATTGCTGCTGTAACTGTTGCTGCTTGGAAAGCAGCAAAAAAATATTTTGGAGAGGTTAAGGACTTCACATCTAAATGTTTATTCGATGCTTCTAAAGAAGTTAAAGTATGGGTGTCTGATAAAGCAAAAGATGCTAAAGATGCATACAATGCAGCAGTAAAAAGTTTAAAAGACAAAAAGACTCAGATGGCAGCTGCTATTAAAAAAGGATACGAGGATTACAAAAAAACAGTAATCTCTACTGCTAAAAAAGGAGGTGAATACGCAAGAAAACTTAAGGGAGATGTTAGTCAGGCATTCAAAGATGCACAGGACAGAATTTCAAAAACTGGTGATGAGATAATATCACAAGCTAAAGCAGTTTGGGGAGGTCTTTTTGATTCTAACAATTTCTATGGTGAAGGTCTTGAGGATATCTTTGAATCTTATGTTATTGTAGAGGGAGAAGAATATTATATTTTTCCTTACTAATAAATTTAACAACCTTTGGGTTAATTGATATTAATCCTAGGATATATCCTATTATATGAACCCCGTGGGAAATCCCGTCGGGGTTCTTTATTTGTATTATTTCTATTAATAAAATAAAACACCCTAATATAATAAACGGTACAGAGTATTTTTTTCTAGTAAACAGAAATCTAGAAATAAGATAGAAACAAAAACCAGAAATTCCTATTACAGATCCTCCACCAAATAATACGAAAGGAATATAAATAATTGATATCATGGATGATATTATTATAATACTCTTTATTCCGTAATTATTAACAGAAGGTATAATTAATAGAGCTATTAATAATATATTAGATAAAGCATGAGAAATATCAGAATGTAAAAAAACATTAATCGGTGGAATCTTGAAAAGGATCTCAGTATTATTACCAAAAATCAGGTAAGATAATACTAATAAAGGAAATGATAGTAATGTCAATAAAGCTATTTTTAAAATAACTTTCCCTCTTTGTTTTATAGTTTCCATATATCTTATGTTTTTAATGCTATATTAAAAGTAAGAAATTTCTACGGAATAAAAAAATTATTCAATAAGTAATTTTAAAAATAAATAAACATCGCATTATTATTCCTTTTTTAAGAAACATATACACCCAAAATTCATATAATACTAAAAACAATAGGAATGAAGAAATTCGGGAAGTTTAATGATGTTATTAAATGGACAGCAGAACAAATGTATGATTATTCGTATGTTGTACACACGGAGAAATGGCAGGGTAAAGACATTAAGGAAGATCCTAAATACTCTATGATAGAAACATTAAACATCTCATTTTCTTGTCAGATGGACGAGGATCTTAGTGTTATAGGGGATCAAATAAAACCTAATTTTGCTTGGGCGGACGAACATTTTGACGAAAGAGTTAGCGGATTGCCATTAAACCCTCCACCATCCCATGTACGTTGGCCTTATGCTCAAAAGAATAATGCTGAATTTGGAGGACAAGAAAGATTCTCTCACACCTATCCAGAAAGAATCTGGCCTAAATATAGGAATATAGCAAAAAATGGAACAGTTCTTACTGATACTCCAATCATGGGATTTCGGTATGAGTATGGTGATTTTTCAGATGTTGTAAATCTTATGGTTAAAGAGCCTTTTACAAGACAAGCATTTTTACCAATATGGTTTCCCGAAGATACAGGAACAGTACACGGAGAAAGAGTTCCTTGTACAATAGGATACCATTTTATAAGAAGAAGCAATTGGGTCCATGTCGTTTACTACATTAGATCATGTGATTTCTTTAGGCACTTCAGAGATGATATTTATTTGTGTGCTAGGAAAGTATTCTGGCTTATTGATGAATGTAAGAAAAAAGATCCAGAAGGCTGGAATAACGTAAAGCCAGGAATGTTAACAATGCATATCACATCATTACATGCATGGGCTTCAGAAAAACAATTACTTCTTAAGGTGAAATAAGGATATATAATCCATGAACCATTTAAAATACTATAATGAATATAAAAGTATTTCTGAATCTATTAAGATAGAGAAAGTAGATTATCAGGAATACGAGAATGAGACTGTTACATCACTTCCTTATAAGGACTTAGTACCCGAAAACAGAATCCCATTTTACAAGAAAATAATTTATATAAGTGAGGATCTAGGTATATCTCCATTATGGTTATTACACACTATATTTGCTAACAGTAGAATGGATCACAAAATGACAAATGATATCTCAGGACAGATAGGTCTTTTAGGATTCAACCCAGAAATATTAACCACATTTATTGAATCAGATACAGGTAAGCCAGTAACATATAAATATGTTTTACAAATGGACAATCTGGATCAATTAGACGTGGTTCATGCTTTCTATAAATCATGGAAAGATAAGTTAAATCTAAATAATCTAAAAGCAGGTGATTTTGCAGCTATAACTTTCTATCCACCTATGATAAACAAGAAAGATTCATACAAACTTCCAGAATACTTAACCGCTCCAAACAAAAACTTCTTTTCGAAATTTAACAATCTAGAAGATCTAGACAAAGCTTCATATTATAAAAAAATGGAAATAGATTTAAATTTTGACGGTGAGTATGAAACAACAAATAAATATATTCTGGGGGATTACACAGGAGCATTATTTAATCCCTATAGTTATAATAAAGATTCTTTTGAGGATACATACATAGAAACTATAGGTAAAATGAATGAACCTACTCAAATCGAGGACAGCATAAATCCACAAGATAAGGAAAACACAGAGAAAGAAAAACAATCAAAATAAATAAAACAAATATGATTAAATCAATAATCGAAAAAATAAAGTCAATATTTAAAAAAGACGAGCCTAAAATAATTAATACAGTATTTCCTACTGTTGAGGTTAAGAAAGAAGAAGATAAAGAAAATCTTTTTAATGAATGGGAACTTGGCGTAATTGAGACACCTAAGAAAAAAAGACCATACAAAAGAAAAAAGAAATCTTCAGAAAAACCTAAAGAAGAAAAACAAGTATTAGATAGTAAGGAAGAAGAGGTTAAAAAGCCTAAAAGAAAATATTATAAAAAAAGAAAGCCTAAGACAGATAAAGGCGAGTAATTTTTTGAAGAAGCTAGAGGTTTCTAGTAACTTCCCGGTCAACAAACCGTAGAGTTTTGGTAAAACGAAACAAAGGAAGGTGCAAAAAAAATAATCTTTATGTATTATTCAACATCAACTGGGATGACTAACCCTGAAGGGTTTACTGCCCACATTACAAGAAACAGGAATAGATCCAAGATCTACGAAGGAAACAAAGTTTACTTTAAAAATGGAGAAACTTTTGAGATTGAATTATTCAATCCATCAACAATCAAAGCTTTAGCTAAGATAAAAATTAACGGAAATAATATCTCAAGTGGTGGTATTATTTTAAGACCTGGTGAAAGGGTTTACTTAGAAAGATTTATGGAAACAAACAATAAGTTTTTATTCGAAACTTATGAGGTTGACAAAAACCAAGAATCCATTAATGCTATAAGAGACAATGGACAAATAGAAATAGATTTCTATTTGGAAAAGATTTTATACACTAATAACGGAAAAGTAAATAATCCAAACATATACACTAGCTATCCGATTACATACACTACAAGTAATTCTAGTGATGTAATAGGTACAACCACAAATACATTCACTTCAGGAACTTCAAAAAATCCTTCTTTTGGTGGAACTACAGTTAATAATTTATACTCTACTTCATTATCAGATAAGGGGAGTTTAGAGACAGGAAGGGTTGAAATGGGAGAATCTAGTAATCAAAAATTCAAAGATTCTTACGGTTCTTTTAATTATTTCCCAGCAAAGAGCATTTCATATAAGATATTACCTGAATCACAAAAACCTTTAGATAGTACTTCAATAAGAAATTACTGTACTAATTGTGGTACCCGTATGAAAAAACAAACATGGAAGTTCTGTCCTAGTTGCGGAACTAAAATTTAACAACGATTCACAAAAAACCCAGGATATTCTCCTGGGTTTATAGTTTTATAAATAAGTTGACCAATCTGTTGCTAGTTCTGCATTTTGTATTTCTGTATTATCATAAGGTCTAATATTAGACATTTTTCCAGCATACTGATTATAAGCACCTGCAGGTACAGGTATTTGGGTAGGTTTCTTTTCTTCTCCTGAATTTCCTCCACCTCCAAATAGGAATTTTCCAACTTTAGTATACGTCTTAGCTTTTTTAACTTCAGACTTAAGACCTCTAACTGCGGAAGGATCTTTAAGGATAGCAGCGGTGTTTTTACCAAGTACGAAATCCTTTAAAGATTTTATCATATTTCCTATATAAGGACCTATTCCAGAAAATTTTTCTGCAAATTTAGTACTTTTAAAAAAAGCAATGATTCTAGGAAAAAATCTAGCTATTAATCCAGTTAAGGGTCTAAGTATTCCTTTCCCTATATTAAAACCACCTCTTAATGCTTTAACTAATAGAGATCCACCAGCTCCTACATATTGTCCAAATATCGGAATTAATCCTATTGCGCAAAGTGCTGCTAATAAATATTCACCCTGTTTAGCATATGAAACTAGATTTATCCCTTCTGCTACAGATCCTATACCAGGGATTAAAGCTGCAAAATCCAATACAGTATTATACCAATATTCTAAAAGAGCTTCATCCGATTCTAATAGAAATTGAAAACTTTCTTTTATTTGTTCCTCAGTAAAAGGTTGTTGAGCCAAATATGATTCAAATAAAAAATCATCTAATGATTTTATGTTATCCATCTTTTTTTATTTTATATATCTAAATATTTGAATCTTTATCCTGTTATTCACTATAATATAATAATCACAAGATAAAAATCGTAAATATGGAAAATTGGATAACTTACTTCGTTGGATTTTTTTTAATCACGGTATCACAGGATCTTGGTGTTCCTAAAGAGCACAGACCTAAGATGATATCTTATTATGGAATTTTAAAGATGGTATTAGTAATAGTAGGTATTTATTTAGTGATAGAAAGTAAAGCAATTTAAAAATGGAAGAGCTAGATATAATGGATGTTATTCGCATTCGTGAAAAATTAGACAATGAGTGCGATGCTTTAGCAAAAGATCTTTTTAAACATATAGACGAGGAAGGAGAATCCATATTTGATAAAGGTATGCCTTTGTACAATTTAAAAGAATCTCCTCTCTTAGATATATTAATAAAAAGATTTGAAGAAAAAGAGGAATACGAAAAGTGCAAAAGACTTCTAAATATAAAAAGAGAGGTTATTTCCAAATAATAAAAAATATGGAAAAAAGAAAAACATATTTAAAGAGATCTGCTGATGGCAGATTTTTTTTATTCAAGAAGAATCCAAAGAGCTATGATATCAATCTAGAAAAGAAAACTAAATTATGGCTGTCTTCTGATTTTCTTTATAAGTCATTAGTAGAAGAGAACAAATCTAATGCAGAAAAAGAAATAACAGCCTTAATCGAATGGAATCAGGGCAAGGAAAAATATGATGACTGTAAAAAATTACATGAATTATACCTTAGGTATTTATAATTTTTTTGGACCAAATCAATAAAAACTCACTATAATAAATAAACAATATGAAAGAAATTTTAGAAAAATTTACCGAAAATGGAATGCACATTGGTAGACTGATATCTTGGTCCAAATCAGGATATCTTGAATCTAATCCGGATAATTTAGTTTGTTTCAATGCTAATATATTCACACTGGAGGAAGGAAAAATTTGGCATGGAGATCTTGACGTAACAAAGGATAAAGAAAAATTGGAACAAATCTCAGCACAGCTAGGAAAAAAATTATACATTCTTAGAGAGATGGACGGTAGATTCGGAAACGAAGAATTACCACAAAAACAAATAATTGAACGTGCAATCGCAATTATAAAATAATATAAAAAAATGGCTAAAAAAGAATTTTCATTTGCTGACTTAGATAAGCAGCTCTCTAAGATTGAAGGTTTCGAAATGGGATCAATATTAGAAAATAATATGTTCTCTGAAGTTACTGATTGGATTCCAACTGGTAATTATTTATTAAATGCACAGCTATCCGGTACACTATTTGGAGGTATTGCAAATAATAGATCAATGGGTATTGCAGGTGATCCTCAAACTGGTAAATCTTTCTTATGTATGAATATCGTAAGAGAGGCACAGAAAAAAGATTATGACGTAATTTATTGTGATACTGAAGGTGCAATTGATAAATCAAGTGCTAAGAAATTTGGAATTGATGCTAATAAAGTAAGATACCAACCAATTAAAACAATAACAGATTTTAAGATATTCGTTGCTAATCTAATCCAGAAGGTAAAGGAATACAGAAAAGACGGATTTGAGCCTAAAATTGCATTAGTTCTTGATTCATTAGGTATGTTAACAACAGATAAAGAATCTGGGGATGCTTTAAAAGGTAAAAGTGCAATGGATATGGGTATTAGATCTAAGGAAATGAGATCTTTATTCCGTGTTATTACATTAGATCTAACAGGAGTAAGAATTCCTCTTATATGTACTAACCACACAACAACAGGTAATATTGGAGGTTTTATGCCAACAAAAGAAGCTGCTGGTGGTGATGGACCAATCTTCTCTATGAGTAACGTTATTATGCTTTCTAAAGCAGGATTAAAAGAAGGAAGTGATAATACTAAAACAGGTATTGTTGTAACATCTACTCCTAAAAAAGCACGTTTTACTAGACCATACCCTGTTAAATTCCACATTTCTTTTTTGAATGGTATGAATCCTTATGTCGGTCTTCAAGATTTTGTTTCTTGGGATATTTGCGGTATTGAGAGAGGAAAACTTGAAGTAGATAAAAAGACGGGTGAAATTGAATTTACCCCTAATGCTTCTTCGACTAGATGGGCAATTAAACATTTAGGAAAAACTGTTACATCTTCTCAGTTATTTTCAGGAGAGATCTTTACACCCGAAGTTCTTAAAATGATTGACGAAAAAGCTATACAACCTCATTTCTTACTTCCAGATCTTTTTGACGAAAAAATATTAGAGGTTCTTGTTGAAGAACCAACAATCGAAGAAGACGAAGATGGAGAAGAATAAACTAAAAATGAAATACCTCCTTGGTATATGGAAAGAACTTCCAGAATATCCAACCAAGGAGGATATTATTTACGAGACTAATTCATATCTTCTAAAAGACGGAAGACCAGATGGAGAATTTACTATGCAAACATTTAATTCATTTCTACCACAAGATTGGAAAGAAACAAAAATAGGTGAAATAGTAAAAGAACTAATCGAATCCGAGGAGTTTGAAAAAACAGAAAAAACAATCGGAGGGAAAGAATGGTACAGAATAAAAAATAACCCACATTATTAAAAATTTAAATAAATGCAGAATCAACATCTAGAGAACATATGGTTTAGATCTGTTATTGAGAACCCTTCATACTTGGAAGCAACTCAATCAGATTTTTTTAAAAGTAAAGATTATCAAGAAACTTTCAAAGTTGTAAAATCCTTCTGGAAAAAATATAACCAAATACCTTCAAAAAACCAAGTAAGGGAATCTGCAAAAATTTTAAAGCTAGATGAACAAATAACTGACTCTTTATTGGAGGCAATGTGGAAGATAAGTCTAGATGATTATGATAAAGATTGGTTAGAATCTAATACACAAGCTTGGATAGAATGGAAGACTTTAGAAAAAAGTGCAGTAGATTCAATAAATTACATCAGAGGAACAGAGGTTACTCCAGATAATATCAAGGATGTAATTAACACTTACAAATCTATTGTTGTTGATAGAAACAAAATAGATTTCTCATTTGATATGGGTCTTAATTTTAGAGATCCTGAATCGCACAAACAGCCTACCAACATGACATTCTCAAGTGGATATGATTACATAGACTACTGTTTAGGCGGAGGATTTTCAGCAAAAAGCTTATACGTTTTTCTTGGCCAACCTAAAGTTGGTAAGACTTTGTGGCTAGGTAATATAGCAACACAAGCCATAAGAGCATCAAATCATGTTGCTATTATCACTTTAGAGCTTGGTGACACGAAATACATGAAGAGATTAGGTTCTAATCTATTGGGCATAAAAATGTCAGAATATAAAGAAGCTGCAGAGAATGACGAATTAATCAAAAAGAAAATTACAAATTTAGCTTTTGAGAATTTAAGATCCCCAGGTGAATTAGTTGTTAAGGAATTCCCAACGTCACAAGCTTCTGCAATCGATGTCGAAAACTGGTTAACAAAGGTCGAGCAAATATTAGGTATAAAATTCAAGATCGTTATTATAGATTATATCAACATCATGAAGAATTGGAGAAATCCAAACTCTGAAAATACCTACATGAAAATAAAACAGATTGCTGAGGATCTTAGAGCAGCAGCACAAAGAAACCATTGGGCAATTGTAACTGCAACACAGACCAAACAAAGTGAATTCGATGCAACGGATTTAAGTATGAACTCAGCTTCTGAATCATCAGGTCTTGTTGCTACTGTCGATGGTATGTTTGGTATTATACAAGATCCCTTAATGTATTCAAATAACGAATACAAACTTAAGTTACTAGCTAACAGAGACGAAGGATATAAAAACTCATACAAAAAATTCTTAGTAGATTATCCTTACATGAGAATAAGTGAAGATCCTAATTCTGAAATAGGTAACGAACAATAAATAAGAATTATATATGTCAAAACAGAATAAATTAATAGAAGACGAGGAATACTTTGACGAAAATAACGAAGGAGCAGAAGAAGATTTTGATCACCCATCAGATGATCCTGAATTTTCACCAGAGGAGGATTATGCTAAGATACAATCAAGATTATCATATGATGATGAGGAATACTTCCATAGAGTTGCTCTAAACAACAAAATTGATAGTATATTTTCAGAATCAAGATGGTCAGTTATTAGTCCTTCTAAAAAAATACCCAAGGATCTTATCCCTTTAATTTTCCAAGACATTCTAAAAGAACTAGAATCTACTGAATATACAATGGTTGAAAAATTTGTAGCTATATGTGATTATTCTAATATAAATTATCAGAAAGCGTACGAATCAATCCATATGAAATATAAAGAGGAAATCGTTCAAGAAATGGACAAGAAATATGGTATACTAAGCAAAAAAGGAATAAAAAAGATTTTTTAATGCTGAATTTAAGACACGTAAAAAGAATTATCTTTATAACAGATACTCATCTTGGGGTTAGAAATAATTCGAACGAATGGATAGAAATCCACCAGGAATATTTCTATAATTGGTTTATTCCGTTATGTAAAGAAATATACAGACCGGGGGATATCCTTGTACATCTAGGTGACGTTTATGATTCCAGGCAATCTCTAAACCTTAAAGTACTAAATATGGGTATTGATATATTTGAGAAACTATCCGAGATATTTAAAGATGGGATTTATATTATATGTGGTAATCATGACATCTTTGGACGGTACAGCAATGAGATTAATTCATTAAAATCATTAAAATGGATTCCAGGAATAAACATATTTGAGGAACCCATATCTGTAGATTTTGGTACCAGGAAGGCTTATTTTATGCCTTGGAGAAAAGATCATTTAACAGATAGAGAAACAATAACTGAAGCTAAACCTCATGATTATCTATTCTGTCACACTGATCTTAAGGGTCTTAAATTTAATAGATTTGTTACTATAGATGAAGGTCTTACTTTTAATGAAATAGAGAAATTTGAAAGAGTCTATTCAGGACATATACATTATGCTCAGAATTTAGGAAAGATAAGAATGTTAGGTTCTCCATATCAGTTAACAAGATCTGATTCTGGTAACACTAAAGGAATCACAGTATTAGATCTAGAATCCGGTGATGAAACATATCACGAGAATAACTATTCACCCAAATTCATAAGAATGGGATTCACTGAGGTTCTTAATTCAACACCCCCATTCTTGGAGAAGATCTTTAAAAATAATTTCGTAGATATTCTTATAGATCCCGAGATGGGCGTAAAAGCTCCACTTGGACTAATAAGTGAATATATTACACCACCAAGAAGAATAACATTTACTCCGATAAATTCAGAGGACGAACAGATAGTAGACGAGGGGTTTCATGATCTAGAGGGTAAAAATTTCTCAATATTAGATCTAACAAGTCACTATCTTAAAATCCATAATTATGAAGAGGAAAGAGCAAACAAAATTTATAAATCTATAGAGACACTGTTACATAAAGTATCAATAAAGGAGAACGAAGAAGATGAAGATCAAGAAGATTGAATGGAGAAATGTTGCGTCTTATGGTAATAAGATACAGACATTAAATATACCCGACGAGCCAGGATTAATTCTTGTTGTTGGTGAGAATGGTGTAGGTAAATGTTTTTCACCGGACACTAAAATAAAGATAAAGATACCAGATAATCCTGAATTTTTAGAAAAGATTAAAAAACATTTACCAAAACCATTTTCACCTATGGATATATAAATAAAAATATATCTATGAAAAATTTTATTAGATCAATTTTATTGGAAAATTTCTTTAAAGAATCTTATATAGAATCTTTAATTTCTGATCCTTCATTTATTAATCAAGATGATGAAAGATTTTATAAAATTAATAAAGGGAGGCTTATATGGAAAACACGGATATTTAGTAAATTAAAATTCAAGAGTTTTACTAAACAATCTAAGAATTATTGGTTATTTAGAGGATATTCTAAAATAGAGGCAAGGGATTTATCAAACGAAAATAAGCTTTCAAGAAAAGATCCAACTCCTATGCAGAAAGAGTTCTGGATGAAAAAAGGAATGAGCGAGGACGATGCTATTTTTAAAATTAGATCATCTAGGAAGCTAAATATCGAATATTGGACTTCTAGAGGATACTCTATTGATGAAGCAAAAAATAAAATTAAGGATTACCAAAAAATTAATTCTGATAAATTAAAGGATAAAAAAAATAAAGATCCTGAGCTTTTTGAAGATGTTTCATGGAATCAAAAAAAATATTGGATGAAAAAAGGAATGAGCGAGGACGATGCGGAAAAAAAAGTATCTGAGCTTCAAAAGACTTTTTCTCTAGAAATATGTATAAAAAAATACGGAGAGGAGATTGGTAGGGAAAAATGGCTAGACAGACAAGAAAAATGGAATAAAAATTACAAAAAAACTAACTATTCTAAAATATCACAGGATTTATTTCAAAGTATAATTAAAAAATATAATATGTACGGGAAGAAAATTTTTTTTGCAACTTATGATAATGGAAAGATCAATGAAGATGGGATTAATAGGGAATATACAATACGATGTGAAAACATATCAATTAAACCAGATTTTTTATTATTGGATGAGAAAAAAATAATAGAATTCGATGGAACATATTGGCATAACCACAAAAAAAGAAATAGGCCAGAAAATCAAAAAAGAGAATTAATAAGACATAATGAATTAATAAAAATGGGATATCGAGTACTTAGAATCATGGAGAATGAGTACATGGAATGTCCTGATAAAATAGTAGATAAATGTATAGATTTTTTAAAAAATTAACAAATGGAAATAGAAATAACTATTAAAGAATTACATGATTTTTTTCAAGAAAATCCAGAAGAAAAAGGAAATGTTTTAATCGAAGGAAAAGATGGGTGGTTCAATATAGACAACTCCGCAATAACTGCACCGAATTCTATCTATTACACAATAAAAACGGAAAACGGAATGGAGGCTAAGTGCTCTCCTGATCACTTATTCTATTATAACGATTGGATAAAATGTAAGGATATCAACGAAGGAGACTTAATAAGAACTATAAAGGGTGATTCCAAAGTAATAGAGAAGAAGATTTCAACAGATAAAATGGATCTATATGATATAGAAGTAAGGGAATCGCATAACTATTACGGAAATGGGATATTATCACACAACTCTACTATATCCGATGTTATAACATTTGGATCATATGGTAAATTAGAAAATAAAAAGTTGAAAGATATACCAAACAGAACTAATGGATCTGCTTGGATGAGGATAGAAGTGGAAGAGAACAACAAAAAATACCAAATAGAAAGAGGTATAGATCCTTCAGTTCTAGATCTAAAGATAAATGGTATGCCTTACGATAAAGCAGGAAAAGGAACAGTACAAAACTTTATCGAAGAAGATATATTAAAGATACCTTATTATGTGTTTAATAACACTATATCACTTTCTATTAATGATTTCAAGAGCTTTCTAAAAATGACTCCAGTAGACAAAAAGAAAATCATTGACAAGATATTCGGATTCTACATATTAAATGAAATGAGAGAGATTCTTAAGGAAGAATCAAAGAACATAAAATCGTCAATAGATAAAATAACTGGTGAAATATTTGCAACTGGAAGATCTATAGCAGCTTCACAAAAAGAATTAGAATCCCTTCAAGCTAAGATAGTAGAAAATGCAGGTAGTAAAATACAAGAGAACACTGAGCTTTTAGCTAATTATAAAGAACTTCTTAAACTTCACACAGAGAAGCTAAAATCTTTCAAATCACAAGAGATAGAAGCTGGTAATAATTCCAAAAAAGCATACGAGAATTATAGCGATTGTGTAAGTAAAATAAAGGAGATCGATAGCAAATTATCACTATACAACAACGACAAATGTCCAACATGTACTAGTGATTTAAAAAGCGAATTCCACACTAATATATTTGACGATCTTTCATTACAAAGAGAAGGTCTATTTACACAGTCACAGGAACTAAAAAAAATATATGGAGAAGCATTAGATGCACAGAAGCTATTAGAAAAAACTAAAAATGAATTATTTACTAAGGGGAGTAAAATAGAATCTGCTATAAGAACTGTGTCTGATAAACTTAACGAATTAAAGACCGGAAAGAATAATGACGAGGTTAACTCAATAAAAAGCCTTTTAAATTCTGCTAATGAGGACTTAATGAATTACAATAATGATAAGGTAAAATGGGAAGACAGACAAAATTGGGTTAAGACATTAGATGATGTTCTTGGTGAGAAAGGAGTTAAACAATTAGCTATAAAATCAATACTCCCTTCACTAAACACTGAAATACTTAACACTTTATTGTCTTTACATCTACCTTATAAGGTTGTATTCAATGAGGAATTTAATGCTAAAATATACCATTTAGGAGAGGAGATTTCAACTCAGACTCTCTCTACTGGTGAGATGAAAAAAGTTGATTTTGCAGTTTTAGTTTCGATAATAAAGCTGATGAAAATTAGATTCTCGTCCGTTAATATACTTTTCTTAGATGAGATATTTAGCTCTGTTGATCCAGATGGTGTACACACAATATTACAGACTTTAAGAAAAATATCTAAGGATCTTCACATGAACATATTTCTAATAAACCATGCTCCTATGCCAACAGAGATGTTTGATTATCTTATAGAAATAACAAAGAAAAACGGTTTCTCTGATATATCTTTCGGTAAATTAAAATAGGATATATATTGCATGACAGTTTTACCAGCAGGCACAAGAACAGTAAGGAGTAAAGAACCGGTTTTTAGCTATTTTTTAATTGCTAAACCTGAAGCTCTTGTTAGTGATATAAAGACTAAAGAATATTTTGTATACAGATTTATAGTTCCTATCTCTTCAAAAGACGGAATTAATCAGTTTAAAAAATATTTTTCCGGAGTAACTCTAGATAAGTGTCAACCCCTTACTGATGTTGAATATGCAACAGGAAGCTATCAGTCAGAAAAATATCAGGATTCTAATATGAACCCTTTAACTTTCAAACTTAAAGAAATTCCTATTTATTTTCAATCCAAGATAAGAATAATAGATTTAGCTAAGGATCTATATTCATACGGAAGTAAGCCGATAATAAAAGATGAAACTGCATTTGTTGACACATCAACAGTCAACCAAAGAAGAGGAGGTAATTTAATATGAACTTTTTAGAAAAATTTAATACTGATGACATATTCTTCAGAGGTATAATCTTAGGTCTTCTAAGTAAACTTAATGACGAAATAACTTATGATCAGACTGGGGAGGACCAAGTAAAGACTAAAATCTATATTCCTTTCTTTTATTCATTAGCTGGTGATGAACCTTTCCTACAAGATTTTTATTTGTCGTACGAGACATGTGACGGAAAGCCAGCTTTTGCTGAAGGCAATTATGATGTTATCCCTAGAGGAATTTTGGAATTAACATCAGTTGGTATAGATTCTGCAAGCTCTACAAGTAGATTCGTAAGAGCTTCTTATGTTAAAGAAGTAGAAAAAGAAACTGGGAGTGAAATGGTAACTTACTCATCCTATACCAATCCTATACCATTAACTATACAGATAGCTGCAAAAATTAAAGTTGACACAATAAACGAGGCTTTTAAAGTGCAACAAAGCACGTTAGAATTACTATATAGAAGATTCATATATTACTTCTCTTATAAAGGATTTAGAGTACCAGTTCAAGTTAGTTTACCAGATGCACCACCTGATAAGCCTGCTAATTTTTCTTTTGGGTACGGTACTTTAAGAGGTGAAGGGATAACTTTAAGCTTCACAATGACTTTAGAGACTTATTTACCTCAATTAGACTTAACTACAGAGAGATTTAGAGGTAATTTAATGCAAGGAGGAATTAAAATGAAAGTTGATATAGGAAAAGCCCCTGAGGATAAATCGACTATCATACAAGGGCTAAACCAAAATCCA
>Ga0172372_10005414_pt1 | contig 17753 bp, 13 predicted proteins | sample LakKiv5m_2_FD_114544 | JGI IMG/M metagenome (GOLD analysis project Ga0172372, IMG submission 114544) | Freshwater microbial communities from Kabuno Bay, South-Kivu, Congo - kab_092012_9.5m | ecosystem: Environmental > Aquatic > Freshwater > Lake | place: Democratic Republic of the Congo...
GAGCCGCCATGACGTCAGCACCGCCTGCACGCGCACGCGCGGATCGGCGTCCTCGATGGCGCGCGAGAGCAGGGCGGCGAGCGTCACGCTGTCGAAGCTGCGCTCGGCGACGCGCAGCGCGTGGACGCGCATGACGGCGTTCGCCGACGCGTACGCGCGCTCGACCACGTTGCGGTCGGCAGCGCCGCAACCCTCGAGCGCCCAAAGGCGTTCGAGCGACGCCGCGATCTCGTCGTCGGTCTCCGCGCCGAGGACGGCGTCGTCGAACGCGTTGCGGACGGGCTCCGCGCCGCGCGCGTCGAGCGTTTCCACGATGCGCTGGCGCGCGAGCGACCGCACCGCCTTCTCCGGGTGCGCAAGCAGCGCCGCGAGCTCCTCCGCCGAGGCGCCCGCGATGTCCGGGGCGGCGAGACGCTGCGCGTCGTTCGGAACGATGCGCCAGATGCGTCCGCGGTCGAGCGGCTTCTCGAGGCCGCGCGCCTCGACCTGCTTCCGCAGGAACGTCGTCATGAAGTTCCGGTGCTGGATGACGCCGCGGTACATGTCGGCGATGTAGATCGCGCCGTCCGGGCCGCCCGCGCAGAACACCGGGCGGAAACGCTCGTCCGTCGACGTGAGGAACGACGCTTCGCCGTCCGCAGGCGTCGCGACGATCCGCCCGTCCCGCTCCTCGAGCCGGTAGCGGTGCACGAGGTTGCCGGCGACCTCGCAGACAAGCGCGCAGCCCCGCATGTCGTCGCCCATGGCGCGCCCTTCGTGGACGTGCGGGCTGCACGCGCCGGTGAAGTTCGCGAGCCGCCCGTCCTTGAGGACGCCGGCCTGATAGCCGCGGTTGACGCCGGGCGTGAGGCGCGAGGGAAACACGCGGGTGTCGGCGGCCGCGCGCGCAGGGACGCCGTCGAAGCTCTTTTGCGACCGATTGCGCGCGGCGTACTGCTTCGGGACGAGGTCGACGAGCAGCGGATCGGAGTTCGGCGAGTAGTAGAGCCTTCCCTGCGCGTCCTCGCTCACGCCCCACTGTCCATGCGGCGCGACGGGTTCCGCGCGGAATCCATCGCCGTCGGGGACGAAGCGCTGCGGATGCTGCGAGCAGACGAACGCGTTGTCGAGCGCGAAGAGGAGGCCGTTTCCGGCGTGCTCGGGGTTGTCCTTGCCTGCGAAGCCGCTCGCGACCACCTGCGACTTGTCGGCGCGGCCGTCGCCGTCGGTGTCGCGGCAGAAGACCAGATGCGGCGGCTCGATCACGAGCGCGCCGTCGCGCCACGGCGCCACCGCGCGCGGCATCACGAGCCCGTCGAGGAAGACCGTCGCCGAATCCATGCGGCCGTCGCCGTCGTCGTCCCGCAACACCTTGATGCGGCCGAGCGGCTCGGTCTCGCCCGCGCCGTCCGCATCGCGCATGTAGCCCGGCATCTCGACGACCCAGAGCCTGCCATCGGCGGCGAAGCGGAACGCGATGGGCGCCTCGACCAAGGGCTCGGCGGCGACGAGCTCGATCCGGTATCCGTCGGCCAGCGCGAAGGACGCAAGCGCCTGCTCGGGCGAGAGCACGGGTGCCTCGGCGACCTGCCATGCCGCCGGAATCTCGCCCTGCGTCTCGTCCGCGCGGTCGCCCTGCTGGGCGTGGGCGAGGTCTTCCGCCGACCACGGGGCAAGCGCCACCGCGAGGGCGAAGAGCCGATGCACGCATGTCGATGTCGCCATGCGCGGAGTGTAGAGAAGGTCGCTTCGATCGCGAAGCGCGGCGGGCGGCGGACGGGAAGTTTGCGTGATCGCGGCCTGATTTCGCGTAGGCTACGCTCCCGTCGCCGTCCGAAGGAGTTTGTCTCCATGCGCAGACTCGCAGCCGGTCTACACGTCCGCCCAGCCGCGCTCTCGACGCTCGCCGCGCTCTCGACGCTCGCAGCATGCAGTTCGCCGCCGCAGGAGACGCCCGACGTCGCCGCAACGCCGCTCGCCGACATGTCGGCACGCCTCGACGCGGGTCCCGTCATCGGCGCCGTCACGCAGACCGGCGGACGCATCTGGGTGCACGTCGCCGACATCGCGTCGGCGCCGGGCGCGTCCGTGCCGATGCGCCTTGTCGTCGAGGACCCCAACGCGACCAATCCGCGAACGTTCGAGGCCGTGGCGACCGCCGACTCGAACGGCACCGCGATGTTCCGCGTCGAGGGTCTGCGCCCGGGAACGAACTACACGTACCGCATCGCGACCGCCCGCGGCGATCACGAGCTCGCCGCGAGCCGCCTCCGCACCCAGGCCACGCGCGCGCCCGAGACGCGCCTCGCGTTCGGTTCCTGCGCGGACATCGACGAATCGACCGCGCGCACCTGGACGGCCATCGAGCGCGAACACCCCGACGCGCTCGTGCTGCTCGGCGACACGCCGTACATCGACACCACCGCGCTTGCGACGCAGCGCGAGCGATACCTCCAGTTCGCACAGGCCCCCGCCTTCGCGTCGCTCGTCGCGAAGACGCCGCTGTATTCGATCTGGGACGACCACGACTTCGGCGCGAACAACACCGACGGACGCCTCGCCGGAAAGGCCAACAGCCGGCGTGCGTTCATGGAGAGCCGGCCGAACCCAGGCTACGGCGAGGGCGCGGCCGCCATCTACACGTCCTTCCGGCAAGGCGATGTCGAGGTCTTCCTGCTCGACATGCGGTGGTTCGCGGGAACCGAGCCTTCGAGGCAGGATCCGGCGAAGCCCACGCTGCTCGGCGAACCGCAGTGGCGCTGGCTCGAGTCCCGCCTGGCGCGAAGCGACGCGACCTTCAAGGTGATCGCATGCGGCATGGTGTGGAACGCGCTCGTCACTCCTGGAAAGACCGACTGCTGGGGCGCGTACCCGCATGAGTTCGAGCGGTTCGTGAGGCTCGTCGCATCGACGAAGGCGACGGGCGTCGTGCTCGTCTCGGGCGACGTGCACCGCTCGCGCGTCGTCGAGCACCGCACGGCCTCGGTGATCGGCTACGACCTCACCGAGTTCGTGACGAGCCCGCTGCACGGCCGCGTCATCGCGGACGCCGATGTGCGGAAGCCGGCCGACGGCGCGGCGCGGCCAGCCGATGCTCCGCCGGCGATCGCGGCCGAAGTCCTCTTCGACCGCGGCGAGCCGAACGCATTCCTGATGCTCGACGCCGAGACGCCCGCTCCGAAGCAAGGCGTGCTCATGGCCAGATTCGTCAACGCGAGGGGCGAGCGGTTCCACAGCGTGAGCCTGCCGGTCTCGGCGCTGCGTCGCGCGCGGTGACGGCGGTCTACTTCGCCAGCTTCCGGAAGTACGCATGCGCCTGGTCGGGCGCGATCTTCCGTTGGCCGAGCTCGCCGATCACCCACTGGCCGTCGTCGCTCACGAGGAAGCGCAGGAACTGGAGCGCGGCGGGGTTCGGACGCTTGGGATCGCGGACGAAGTAGATCCGCAGCGAGCGGCTGAGCGGGTAGCGGCCGGAGCGGATCGACTCGTCGGTCGGCGCGACGTAGCCGCTGCCGTCGGTCGCCTCGAGCAGGAGCGCGCGCACGCGCGGGGCGCGCTCGACGAAGTACGCGCTGCAGTAGCCGATCGCGTTCGGGTTGGTGGCGATCGCCTGCACCACGCTCGACGCGACCGGCTCTTCGTTGACGCTGCCGCGGAACGCGCCCGCCTTGAGAATGACCTCCTGCACGATGCCGTGCGAGCCGGTCTTCGGCCCCATGCCGAAGAGGACGAGCTTTCCCTGGTCCCACGGCTCGTCCCGCACGCCGAGATCGCCCCAGATCAGGGCCGGCGGACCGCCGCGCCTGCGTTCGCGGCCGAACACGCGGTCGATGTCCTTCATCGAGAGCTGCGTGATCGGATTGCGGTGGTTCACGCAGATGGCGATCGCATCGACGGCGATGTCGATGTGCTCGACCTTGCAGCCGCGCGCCTTCTCGACGAGCGCGATCTCCTCGGGCTTCATGGCGCGGCTCATCGGCGCGAGGTCGGACTCGCCGCTCGCGAGAAGTCTCGGCGCCTCGCCCGAGCCCGACGACACGACCTCGAGCTCGATGTCGGGCTCGGCCTCGCCGAAGTCCGCCCGCATCGCGTTGAGGATCAGGCCGACGGAAGAGCTTCCGACGCAACGCACCGTGCCCTTGATCGACGGATCGGGTACGAACGTCGGATACGGGCTCGCGTCGATGTCGTCCGTCGCGTCCGGCTCCACGACGATGCCGACGTCGGACACCACGGCCTCGCGCGGAGGCTCTTGCACCTGCAGGCAGCCGGCCGAGAGCACCGCGCACAGCGCGGCCAGCGTTCGAAGCGGATTCAAGTTCGTTCGTTCGATGCGGTTCATGCGGACGGCCCTCCGCCGAGGCGGCGATAGGCGATGGCGAGCGCGAAGGCGAGGACGAGGAGGCCCGCGGCGACTCCGCCGACAAGCCAGACGATGCGCGAGAGCGTGGTCTCGAGGCTGTTGATGCGCTCCTCGGTCGCGTGGGTCACTTCCTGGATGATGCCCTTGATCGCGGGCGAGGCGGCGAGCGACTCGCCGCGGTCGAGCGCCTTGTTCGCCTCGACGAGCGCGGCCGTCGCGTCGGCGAGCGCGCCGCGGTACTCGGCGATGTCGAAGGGCTTCGCATTCGGATCAGCAGGACCGGACATCTCCGCGACCTTGCCGAGCAGGCGCTCCGACGTCGCCGCGAGACGCTCGACCGCGGCAAGCGTCGGCTGCGCCGCATCGAGCGTGACCTGCACTTCCTTGAGCGTCGGCGCGACGCCGTCGAGCGTCTTCTGCACGTTGTCGGTCGCGGCGCGCGCGTCCATCGCGATCTTCTTCACGTCGGCGAGCGCGCCGTCGATGTCCTTCTGCCGGCGGTCGAGTTCGGCGAAGATCGCCTCGCGTTCGCTCTTGACGATGTTGGGCACGTCCTCCGCCAGCTGCGCGACCGTCGAGCCGATCGTGTCGACCGACGCCGTGACGGTGTCGAGGTTCTCGAGCGCCCGGATCGTCTCTTCCTTGGCGAGAGCCTGGTCGATCACCGACTGCGCCTGCCAGTTGACGAGCGTCGGCGCGCGCTTCGCGAGGAAGAAGATGCGCTCGAGGGCCTTGCGGTACGCGACGGCCTCGTCGACGGCCTGGTTGAGCGGCTGGAACAGGCCGCCTCCCTGCTCCGCCTCGGCGATGAGCGCGCTGCCGCGCGAGTCGGCGAAGTCGTCGAACCGCACGAAGCTCACGTCCTCGACGCCGAGGTTGTTGCGGCGCCAGCTTGCGATCATGAAGTCGAGCGCCGAAAGCTGGTCCGGCAGCAGCACGCGGGCCGCGATGTCCCACACCTCCTCGCGCGCCTGCCGCAGCGCCGTCACGACGACCTGGCCGCGCTCGGGCCCGAACTCGCGGTCGGCGCGGTTGCTGTCGATCCAGACCTGGCTCGTCAGCGTGATCATGATGGTGAGGTCGAGCACCTGCGAGAAGGGGTCGCCGCTCGTCGCGATGTCGTAGGCGCTCGTCGTCGTCTCGACGAGGAACCGGTTGGCGAGCGCCCGCTGCCGCGCGTTCGGGTTGCCCACGATGATGGCGCTGATGGCGTCCTCCATCAGGGTGCGGTAGCGGTCTGCGAACGCGTTCGACAGCTGGTTGAGCTCCGCGGAGTCGATCTTCTCGAGCGCGGAGTTGCGGCTGAAGTCGGTCGAGCTCGTCACGGCCTTGGTGATGCGGGGCGCCGACGTGCGGGACACGACGCAGCCGCCGGCAAGCAGCGATGCGGCCGCCAGCGTGAGCGAGGCACGAAGCCAGGTTGTTCGATTCATCATGGCGTTGCACTCAGAACATGAACTGGAGCTGCGAGCGAACCACCCACTCTCCGTCGTTCGTCTCACCTCCGGACGGCGTGTAGTCGGGAAGATAGTTGGCGCCCGATGCCGCGAAATCGACGACCGGCTCAAAGCTGTAGCCGAAGTCGGTCGTCCACTTGACCTGCTTGTTCTTCGAGCCGGCGAGCCACCAGTTCATGCCGACCGTCAGGACGCTGAGGTCTTGTCCCGACGCGGAGAGCGCCGTCGCCTGCGTGCGGAACTGGTCTGCGTCGCTGTCGCCGATCTCGTAGCGGGCGAAGGCCTCGATGTCGTCGGTGACGAAGTATCCGCCCTGGATCACGGCGCCCCACTGGTTGAGTCCGTCGGCCGTCCCGCCGCCACGCACGGCCTGCGGCGACTGGAGCGAGACGTTGCGGTAGACGCCGTACGCGAAGAGATGCGCGCCGCCGAAGTCGACCGATGCGTCGGCGGTCGCTGCGAGGATGACGTCGGGCGTCGCGCCGTTGGCGGAGAGCACCGGCTCGACCTGCTGCGCGTATCCGGCGAGGCCGAGCAGGAAGCCCCGCGATTCGCCGCGGTAGCTGTGCATGTCCCTGAACTGCTTCCACTCGCCCGAGGGCTTCCACTCGACGCGCGCCGCGAACGCGTAGTCGCTCTGGTTCGCGCTGAAGCCCGTGTTCTGCGACGCAGCGACGCCGAGGGCGCCGCCCGCATTGAGCGGCCCGATTCCGCCGCCGGCGACCGCGTATGGCGCGGTCGCGTTCGCACGCAGCGTGTCGCCGTAGAAGGCCTCGACCTTGAGCTGCTCGTCCTGCCAGCCGAGGCGAAGACCTTGGGCGCGCCCGGCGCTGAACGCGTCGTTCACGAGCGTCCGCTCGACCGCGAGCTGCGAGACCGAACTCACGAGTTCCTCGCGCAGGAACGGCGGCTTGAACTGCCCGGCGCGCAGCGACCAGCCTCCGCCGAGGTCCTTGCCGACGAACGCGTCGTCGAGGAAGCCGTTCACGCCGCCCGTGGCGTTGCGGTTGTACGCCATCTTGATGTCGTAGGTCCACGTCGGGTCGACGACGTTGCCGAAGAACGTGAGCCGCACGCGGCGGAACTCGAAGCCCCACGTCTCGGGCGACGCCGTGTTCGCCGGCGAGCCCTGCGCGGCGGCGGGCGAACCGATGTCGCGGCTGTTGTAGGCCCACCGCAGCTGCATGTCGCCCTTGACGGAGAGCGTGTAGTTGCCGTCGTCGCTCGCAAGGAAGAAGCCCGTCGACTTGTCGTAGCCGGCGACCGCGCCGTGGCCCGCGAGCGACTCGCGGGCGGTGCTGTCCGCGAGCACGTCGCCGACGATCGCGCGGATCTCGCGGGCGCGTTCCTCGGTCAGCCAGTCTCCGTCGGCGACGACGCGTTCCTCGAGCGCGCCGACCTTCGCGGCGATCGCCGCGTTCTGCTCCGCGAGCGCCTCGTTCTGACGGCGCAGGACCGAGATCTCGTCGAGCGCGCGCCGCAGGTCGGCGTCGTCGGCAGGCATCGCGTGCGCACCCGCTGCAAGCACTCCCGGCACCAGCGACAGCGCCGCCACCACGTTCGTCGTCATCTTCATCGAGACCCTCCTCGCGAACGGCCTTCGCCGCCGCGAGTCCGCAATGTAGCGAAAGACGCGGTCAGCGAGCGCCGCGGGCGCCGACCGACTCGCGCACCACGTAGGGCTTGATGGCGCCGATCGCGTTGTTCGCGTCGCTCAGGAGCTCGAGCACGAAGCCCATCGCGAGGAAGAAGAGCGCCGCGAGGAAGAACATGATCGCCACCAGGAACGGCGGGCGCGTACCCATGTCGACGCCGAGCGCGAACTTCTCGTAGAGGAGCCACGGCATCACGACGCAGTCGACGAGGAGGAGCGCGACGCCGACGCGGCCGAAGAGGTAGAGCGGGCGCGCCTTGAAGCTCGACTGGAAGCCGAGCATGAGGATGTCGAAGATCACGTCGAAGGAACGCGAGATCCCGTAGTGGCTCTTGCCGGCGAAACGCTCGTTCGCCTCGACGAAGACCTCGGCGGTCGAGCCGCCGCGCATGTGGACGAGCGCGGGAAGCAGCCGATGATGCCCGGGCCGCAGGCGGAACGAACGCGCCATGTCGCCGTCGATCGCCTTGAAGCCGCCCATGTCGCGTATGTCGCAGCCCGTGACGGTGCGGAGCAGCTTGTTGGCGATGCGGCTCGGCAGCCGCTTCGAGAGGCTCTCGTGGCTCCGGTCGCGGCGCGAGCCCGACACGAGCGTGTAGCCCTTGTCCATCTCGGCGACGAGGAGATGGATGTCCTCGGGCCGGTGCTGGAGGTCGCCGTCGGCGACGACGACCACGCGGCCGCGCGAGGCCTGGATTCCCGCGTAGAGCGCGCTGCACTGTCCGACGTTGCGCGCGAGGAACAGCGCCCGCAGCGACGGATAGCGGGAAGCCGCCGCGCGCAGCATCTCCTCGGTCCGGTCGGTCGAGCCGTCCGACACGATGACGATCTCGTGCGGGCGCCCGATCGCGCGCAGCGCGGCGTCGGTCCGGCGCAGGAACTCCTCGACGCACAGCTGCTCGTTGTGCATCGGCGTGACGACCGAGATCGCGATCGGCTCGGCGGAGGTGACGGTCGTGTCGTGCGGCATCGAATCAGGTTCGTCGTGCGTCGGAGGAGACCGTCTCGAAGTTCATGAGCTTCCAGCGGTTGCGCGCCGCGGTCTCGAGCCACGCGCCGTCGCGGAGGCTCCTGTACTCGGGCGCCCACAGCTCGTGGACGCGCATCCTACCGAACGACGACGGCACGGCAGGATCGCCGTCGACCCGGTCGCCGGGATGACAGACGACCTCGACGCGGCGGCGGCCGATGCCCGCGAGCGCGCGCTCGCATGCGGCGGCCGAGAACAGGTCGCCCTGCTCGGCGATGCCCCACACCGCGTCGATCGAGTCGGTGGAGGCCCGGTTGCGCGCGGACACGCAGAGCGCGCGCAGGATCGCGCGGCGGACCGCAGGCGGCCCGAAGCGGAGGTTGCCGAAGCGCTCGTCGCTGCGCCGCACCCAGCGGATGCCGTGTTCTGCGGCGACCTCGCACGCGACGGCGAAGAGCCCCGGCAGGCAGTGCGTGTGCTTCTCTCCGTCGACATGTGAGAGCACGAGCCCTCGATCGCGAAGCGCAGCGACCTGGCGCGACCACTCGAGCCGTACTTCCTCGCGCTTCACCGCGCCGCGCAGCACGCGCAGCGCGAGCTTCGCGGCGCTTCCGACGAAGAGACCGTCGGCGCCCACGAGCGAGCGGACCTCGTGCGCCGGCGAAAGCGGCGGCCCGCGCAGGATGTTGAGATGCGCGCCGAGAGACACGCCCGCGACCGGCTTCACCGCGTCGAGGTCGGGTCCGTTCGCGAGCACGCTCGCGCTCGTCACCGTCCCGAGCGCGGCGCACTCCTCGACCGCGCGCCGCACCGCGGGGTGCAGGCCGAGATCGTCGACGTTGACGATGAGCTCGAGCGGCGCCCTCACCAGAACACCTGCCGCCCGTCCAGAATCGTGAAGATGCGCTCGAGCCGCTCCGAGCCGTCCTCGACGAGCCAGTAGAGCGCGTCGTCGGGAAGATCCTCGAAGAGCCTGTCCTGCATGCCGCTCTCGATGCGGCCGAGGCTCCTCCAGCCGCCGTCCGACCAGCGGAAGAGCTCGTAGGCGGAGCCCGCCTTCACGACCGTGCCCGGAATCGTCGCGCGCGTGTCGGCGTCGGGCGTCGCCGGCCGCGTCGACGTCGCCAGCAGCGATCCGCGCTGCATGCTTGCGCCCGCGAGCGGCCGCATGCGGCCATCCTTGTCGAGGATGAACGGCGTTCCCGCGGGCAGGTCGCGGCCGTCGACGTGGAACATCGGCAGGTAGCAGATGTCGCGGCCCATCTTCGGAAACACCGCGCGCGCGCCGTCGATCCGGCCCCACTGGATCGGCCGCCACTCGCCGCCGTTGAACACGGCGAGATAGGCGAATCGCGCGCCCTTCGGCACGGCCGCAAGGTCGACCTCCGCGTCGGTGACAGGCAGGTACTGGTCCGTCACGTCGATGTAGTGCGAGCTCGACAGCCAGCGCGGGACCTTCTCGTCCTCGCGCTTCTGCATCGCGAGGCTGCACCGCTGTATCGCGAACGTCTTGCGGTAGACCTTCGCGCAGCGGTTCGAGAGCCCCGCGCGGCCGCGGCCCTCGGCGTCGAGCACGACCTCCCACGCGTGGTTGTTGTCGCGGTCGGCCCACCAGGGCGTGTAGTCGCTCGCGCACACCGTGGCGACGGAACGCATGCCGTAGGCGACCATGTTGGCGATGTCCTCGCAGCGGCCGAGCTTGCGCGCGGACATCTCGTCGTAGCCCTGGTCGGTCGGATGGAGGTAGAAGAGATCGCTGAAGCCGACCCACGGATGGACCTCGCTGCGGACCTTCTCGCCGAACACGCGCACATCGCCTTCGCCTGCGTTCGCCGCGACGAGCGCGGCAAGCCGCGCGCGCGCCGGGGCCCGCCACAGCGCAAGCGGCTCGTTGCTGCCGCGGTACGGAAGGATGAAGTCGCGGAAGACCTCGAACCGGATCGACCTCGCCCACGGAAGCGTCCGCCACGCCTCGAACGCCTGCTCGAGATGGGCCGAGAGGAACTCGGCGCTCGCGTGCTCGAGATCGCTCTCGAAGCGGACCTTGGCGAAGCCTGCGCCGGGGTGTTCGCGCTCGAGCACGTCGAGCGCGCGCTTCGCCGAGGCAAGGTCCGGGTGGTCGAGCGCGTCGAAGGCGAGCTCCCGGCCGTCGCGATCCACGAGCGCCATGACCGCGTAGCCGTGGCCATCCATGTTGGCGACGAGCCAGCGCGCGGCGCGACGCTTCTCGTCGTCGGCGCCCGCCTCATAGCGGTCGAGGAAGGACTTGACCCCGGCCCGGTTTGCGCCCGCCTGCTTCAGGGCGTCGGCGATGCGCGCGTCGAGGCCGTCCGATCCCGGCGGGGAAACGGCGGTTGCGATCGTCGAGACGAGAAGGCATGCGGAGTGCGCAAGGAGCGACAGGCCCATGGCGGGATTGTCGCGTCGCGCGCGCCGGCCCGCAACGGGTGGGACAGGTCAGGCGCTTCGCCGCAGAGACGCCGACTTCACGAACCGCGCGCCGTACTGGTAGACCCCGGCCTTGATCTCGCGCGTCCAGACGACCACGAAGTCGCTCTCGATGCGGGTTCCCTCGGGCTTGATGCTGTCGGCGTGGCCGTGGTTGCCGATCGTGTAGATGCGGCTGCACTCGAACCGGAAACCGGTCCGCGAGATGTCGAGGATGCGGAGCTTGGCGAACTCCTCTTCGCCCGCCCAACGGACCGAAAGCGGCGCGCGGAGCGTCACCCGGCGCGCGACACGGCGTTCCCGCCCGCCCGAAGTCGTTCCTTTGGACGACTCCGAGAGCCCGGCGTCGAGATGGCTTCTGCGTTCGGTGGCGGCGCGAGTCGTGGTTCGGTGCTGCGGCATGGGGTTCGGTCCTCTGTCGGTGGAACGGCTGAATGTCGACACTTCTTGACGGCAACCCGCTCCGATCGGCCACGTTCGAGGCAGGATTGGCCGCACAGACGGCAGCATCGGCACGTTCGGCGACGAGGACGGGTGGGCGGAGGTCCCAAGCGGAGCGGGAATGACACCGAGCGGAGCGGAAACACCGCAAGCAGCCCGGGATTACCTTGAGCAGCCCCGGATTTCTGCCGATAACGGAAACATGGCCGAGCAGGACCCCAACGCCGACGCTCCCGACGGGTCGTCAGACCCGAAGGTCGAGTCGAAGCTCGACATCGCGTCGCTCGAGCGCGACATCGACAGCCTCAGGTCGAACCCGCGCGCCGAGCGCCCGGCGGGCGGCGCCGCGACAGACCAGGTCGATCTTCTTCTCAAGGAGATCAACGAGCTGCTCGCGCACGAGACCAACTCGCTGCTCACCGCGACCAACAGCCTGCTCGGAAAGGCGCTCGAGTCGATCTTCGATCCGAAGATCCTCGCGAACAAGCACGAGAAGATCGACAAGGCGCTCGCGCAGGCGCTTGCGAAGGGCAAGGCCGGCGCAGCCGCAGCGATCAAGGCTCCGGTGACGAACCCGGCGCCGAGATTCGCCGGCATCTCGCGGCCGATGACGGCGGATCTCTCGAAGACGGGGTTGAAGTCGGCCGCGGCACCCAAGGTCGCGTCTGGTCCGCGCGAAGCGCTGCCGAAGGAAGAGGAGGAGCCGGGCGCCATCAAGTTCGGCGAGGCGCCGAAGGGCGACACGGGTGCGTTCACGACCAAGGTCGAGGAGAAGCCCGCGGAGCCCGAGCCCGTCGCCGAGAAGCCGGCTCCGGCGTCAGAACCAGCACCCGCGCCCAAGCCCGCGGAGCCCGAGCCTGTCGCGGAGAAGCCCGCTCCGGCTCCCGAGCCCGCACCCGCACCGAAGCCTGCGGAGAAGCCGAAGGCTGAGGCTCCAGCGAAGGAGCGCGAACCCGCAACCGCACCTGCGGAGGTTCCGGACTTCCCGCAACCGCTGATACTCAGGATCCTCGCGATCCCCATGCGCTTCGTGCCCGAGTCGGGCCGGGTCGTCGTCAGCGCCGTGGCGATCAGCATGCTCGTCTCCGCGCCCGCCGCGTGGTTCCTCGCCCACCGTGCCGTGCACACGCAGGGCGTCGGTCCGATCGACTTCACCTCGCTCTCGGCCGAGGAGGCGGAGGCGGAGGCCGCTGCGAAGCAGGCGGCGGCGGCCGACGCGAAGAAGGGCGAAGAGACCGACGGTGCCGAGAAGGGCGCAGGTCACTGAACCGCGAGGACCGGAGTCACGGCGTGCGCCGCGAACCGGCGCGGCCCTGTTCGATCAAGCCCGCCATCGCGGCGTGCGTCTCGCCCTTCGCGCCTGACAGCATCTCGGCCTGCTCCTCGGCGTGATAGCTCGAGCGCACGAGCGGTCCGCTCTCGCACACCTTGAAGCCGCGCGACAGCGCCTCGCGGCGGTACATCGCGAACTGGTCGGGGTGCACCCAGCGGTCGATCGGCAGGTGGTTGCGCGTCGGCTGGAGATACTGGCCGATGGTGATGATGTCGGCGTCGCTCGCGGCGCGCACGTCGTCGAGGAGCTCGAGGATCTCGTCGTCATGCTCGCCGATCCCGGCCATGATGCCGGTCTTCGTCACGAGGCCGCTCGCCTTGAACTGCCGCAGCACCGCGAGCGAGCGCTCGTACTTCGCCTGCGGGCGAACCGCAGGATGCATGCGGCGCACCGTCTCCATGTTGTGCGAGATGATCTCGGGCCGCGCGTCGCACACGGTCTGGATCGCCTTCTCGTCGCCCTGGAAGTCGCCGACGAGGATCTCGACCGACATGCCGGGGCATGACTCGTGCACGCGCTCGATCGTCTCCGCCCAGATCGCCGCGCCACCATCGGACAGTTCGTCGCGGTTCACGCTCGTGATGACGACGTGCTTGAGCTTCATGAGCGCAAGCGAAGCGGCCACGCGCCGCGGCTCGTCGAGGTCGTAGACGGGCGGCTTCCCCGTCTTCACGTTGCAGAACCCGCAGGCGCGCGTGCAGGTGTCGCCGAGGATCATGATCGTCGCCGTGCCGCGGCCCCAGCACTCGCCCATGTTCGGGCAGGACGCTTCCTGGCAGACGGTGTGGAGGCGGTGCTCGTCGATGATCTTCTTGAGCCGCTCGTAGCCTTCGCCGCCCGGCACGCGCGCGCGCAGCCAGTCGGGCTTGCGCTGGACGCGAAGGTGATGCGCCTCCGCCTCGCGGTTGTTGATGACCTCGCCGGTCAGGCTCAGCTTCGACGCGCCCGCGGTGCGCTGCGTGTCGCCTCCGAGCGGCCGCGGGTGCCGCGCGAGCGTCCGCGCGATCGCGTCGGGCGAAGGACTCGCCGAAGCGGGCGCAGGCGTCGCGCCGGAGTCTGGATTCTGGGCTTCCGACATCGGATCGAGAGTGTAGGCGAAGCGACCGCCGCGACGCGACGTGCGCATCGGTCGCCCGCACTACACTTGCGCCCGATGTCCGCAACCGCTCCAGCCATCCAGCACCGCACCGCGCACCTTCCCAACGGCCTCGAGATCCAGGCTGAGATCGATCCGACGGCCCACACCGCCGCGGTCGGATTCTTCGTGAAGACGGGCGCGCGCGACGAGCCGAGCGAACTTATGGGCGTGTCCCACTACCTCGAGCACATGATGTTCAAGGGGAGCGAGCGCAGGACGGCCGAGGACGTCAACCGGCAGTTCGACGACATCGGCGCGAGCCAGAACGCGTTCACGACCAACGAGCTGACCGCGTACCACGCGCACGTGCTGCCCGAGCGGCTGCCGGCCGCGCTCGAGATCCTCGCGGACATCCTGCGGCCCGCGCTGCGGCAGAAGGACTTCGACGAGGAGAAGGGCGTCATCCTCGAGGAGATCGCCATGTACGCCGACCAGCCGTTCTGGGTCGGATACGAGGCGATGATGGAGCACCTCTACGCGGGGCATCCGCTCTCGCACCGCGTGCTCGGAACATCGGAGACGGTGCGCGCGCTCACGCGCGTCCAGATGGCGCACTACCTCGCGACGCGGTACTCAGCCGACAACACGGTGCTCGTCGCGGCGGGACGGCTCGATTTCGACGCGCTCGTCGCGGATGCGCGGCGGCTCTGCGGCCACTGGGACGCGGCGCGCCCGTCGCGCGAGCATCCCGCGTGGAAGCCGGGGAAGGCGAGCGCCTCGCTGCGTCTCAAGAACACCGCGCGAGCGTATCTCCTTCTCTCGATGCCCGCGCCATCGATCCAGGACGACCGGCGCTACGCGGCGGGAATCCTCATGCACGTGCTCGGCGGCGGCGACGGTTCGCGGCTGCACTGGGCGCTCGTCGAGACCGGCATCGCCGAGGAGGCGAGCGCGAACTACGACGGACACGACGGCACCGGCGACTCGTCGCTCTTCGCCGTGTGCGACGCGGACAAGGTCGACGAGATCGAAGGCGTGCTGCGTCGCGAGCTCGCCGCGCTCGTCGGTTCGCTCGACGAAGACGACCTCGTCCGCGCGCGGAGCCGCATCGCGACCGGTGCGGCGGTCGCAAGCGAGCGCCCCGCCGGCCGCATGTTCCGACTCGGGACCCTCTGGGGATACGGCGCGCCGTACACCACGCTCGACGACGAGGTGGAGCGCATCTCTCGGATCACGCTCGACGACCTGCGCGCGTGCGCGCGCGATTTCCCGCTCCAGCCGACGGTGCGGGTCGCGGTCCTGCCCGAAGAGGGCGCTTCGGCGAAGTGAAGCGGCGTCAGGCGCCTTCGTACTCGGCCTTGAGCTCGCGGCGGTACACGACCACCCTGTCGCGGGTCCGGCGGCCCATCGCGAGCGCGAACATCGCGCCGCTCACGAGCTGGTCTGGAGTTCCGATGCCCGAGCGCACGACCGTGACGGGTTCGCGGTCGTAGATGCTCACGCCGATGCTGACCGTGATCGGAAACGCGCCGCCGTTCGCTCCGGCGAACTCGACGCTCGACTCGCTCGCGCCGCGGCGGATGAAGTCGGCCATGCGCGAGAGCTCCTCGAGCTCGATCGCGGGAACGAGCACCGCGAGTTCGGCGCCGACGAAGCGGTAGATCGCGGCCTTCTGCGGAATCAGCATCTGGATGCGGCGAAGCGTGTGACGCAGCGCGGCCTCGACTCCGTGCATGCCGTAGGTCTGCTGCAGCGCGCGGGCGCGGTCGACGCCGACGAGCATCACGCCGAGCTTGCCCTTGCCGCCCGAGCGCGCGAGCGTGAACTCGCGGGCGAGGTCCTCGCTGAACGCGTGCGACTCGGGAATGGTCTCGAGTCCCGGCGGCTCGTGCCTCTCCGACGCGCCCGCGGCCGCCTCCTGGCCGGGCTCCACCAGCTGCTGCTCCTCGCGGATGCGCTCGGCTGCGGCGAGGATGGCGTCGACGTCGGGCATCTCGCCCGTCTCGAGGTCGAACGTCTGCGAGAGATCGCGCGCGAGCTTCACGATGTCGGAGAGAAGCGACTCGGCCTCGGCCTTCTGGATGCCGAACCACTCGCGCGCCTCGGTGTAGTAGCGCTCGAGGTCGCCGGGCGCCTGCTTCGGCGCGAGCACGCGCGCGACGCTCGACGCGAGCCCGATCGTGCGGGCAAGCGGCTGGACTTCGCCGGTCACCTCGTCGATGCGGTGGTGGAAGCGGATCGCCTGCGCGAACGCGATCGGGAAGCGCCAGCGTGCGGCGAGCTCGGCGGAGATCTCCGCGTGGTCGGTGTCGAGCGTGCGCTGCTCGACGGCGCAGAGCCTGTCGTGATCGCCCTTCGCGAGGTCGATCACCTGCAGATAGCGGTCGCCATAGGCGCGCCAGAGCGCGATCATGCCGATGTCGCGGACGAGGGCCGTGAGGAACGCCTCGTCGGGATCGCAGCGGCGATGGCGCTGGGCGATCTCGCGCGAGGCCGCGGCGGAGTAGATCGAGCGGCGCCAGTACGAGAGGAAGTCGAATCCGACCTCGTCCTCTCCGTGGGCGCTCGACGAACGCATGAGCGTGAAGCCGAGCACCAGGGCCTTCAGCGAGTGGAGGCCGAGGAACACCAGCGCCTGCTGGATCGAACCGCAGCGTCGCGACAGGCCGAAGAAGCTCGAGTTCACCGTGCGCAGCACCTTGGCCGCGAGCGCCGAGTCGTTCTCGATCACGGAGGCGATCTCGCGCACCGACGCATCGCGGTCCGAAGCGAGCTCGAGCACGCGCACAGCCACCGCCGGCATCGTCGGCAGGTTGGGGATGGCAAGGACTCGTTCGATCGCCGCGTTCTGCATCGCAACCCTCTCGCCTGCGGAGAAAGACGCGGAAATCTCGGACTCCGCGCAATCCACGCACGCGCGACAGGTTTCATCGACCGAGCGAAGAGCGCTGTTCAGCGCACTCTCAGACCGAGGCCCTTTTTCCGACACAAACGGGCGACACTATTCCCGCTCGGGCGCGGGTCGGCCAAAACTGCGCGAGGGCCTCGGCTCGAGCGCAAGCTGGAGCGTGAGCAGACCGTCGCCCACCACCTCGCGGGCGTAGGCGGCGAGGAGCCGGTTGGCGCGGTCGACCGAATCGGGCTCGAGATTCTCGGGCGGTTCTCCCGCGGCCGTCTGACGGAGCGCAAAGGCGGTCTCGGGCCGCATGCGCCAGGCCCTCGGGTGATCGGCCCAGTCGACGATTCCGCCTGCGCCCGCATCGAAGGCGAGGCGCGACGCCGGAATCGCCCCCGTCTCGAAACGCGGCTCATGACCTGTCTCCCGCAGGAGCGTCAGGAAGAAGCGCAGGAAGAGCGGCGACGGACGCTCGCCCTCCTCGATGCGCTCGAGGGCATCGATGAAGGCGTCGTAGAGCCGCTCGTGCGGCACGGCCGGAGGCAGCATGCGGTGCACGAGCTCGGCCATCGCCAGGCCGAAGAGGTTCGTCTCGAGTTCGTCGTGCGGGCGGCGGAACATCGCGAGCAGCGTCCACTGCGTCAGCGTCTGGAGCTCGCGGTCGGGCTTCACCACCGCGACCACCTCGCCGCAGGCGAGCATGTCGATGCCGCCTGAGAAACTGCTGCGTTCCCGCCGCGCGCCCTTGGCGAGGCCGCGAAGCACGCCGTGCGCACGGCAGAACAGGCTGACGGTCTGCGACGTCTCGGACCAGTCCCACTGGCGGATGCAGATGGCCTGGTCGACGAGGTGCGGCACGCGTGGATTGTGACACGGCGGCGCGCGTCGTGCGCGGGCGGCCGGACGTCAGGCCGCGAGCGGCACTCCGTCGGTCGACACCCGGTTGCGGCCGCTGCGCTTGGCGCCGTAGAGCGCGAGGTCGGTGCGCGCGACGAGGTCCTGCGGGGTCGCCGTGGCCTCGACCATCGAGAGGTCGGACACGCCGAAGCTCGCGGTGAGGACGAGGTCGGGATGCCGCCGCCAGCGGTGCTGTTCGAAGCGGATGCGCATCTCCTCGGCGATCTCGAGGGCCTC
>Ga0172372_10005415_pt1 | contig 17752 bp, 15 predicted proteins | sample LakKiv5m_2_FD_114544 | JGI IMG/M metagenome (GOLD analysis project Ga0172372, IMG submission 114544) | Freshwater microbial communities from Kabuno Bay, South-Kivu, Congo - kab_092012_9.5m | ecosystem: Environmental > Aquatic > Freshwater > Lake | place: Democratic Republic of the Congo...
AGGGTCCGGAGATTGAAGATGATTGGCACAACTTCGGCGCAATGAATTTACCGGAAGATCATCCAGCCCGAGACATGCAGGATACCTTTTATATACAACAAGAGCCGGCTTGGTTATTACGAACACATACTAGCAGCGTTCAGGCAAGGGTGATGGAGCAACAACCTCCACCCATAAGGGTAATCTGTCCGGGCCGTGTTTATCGGAATGAAACCATCAGTGCCCGTGCTCATTGTTTTTTTCATCAGGTAGAAGGATTGTACATAGATGAACAAGTGAGTTTTGCAGATCTGAAGCAAACGCTCTATTTTTTCGTCCAGGAAATGTTAGGAAAACAAGTCAAAATACGTTTTCGACCCAGTTATTTCCCGTTCACGGAACCCAGTGCTGAGATGGACATCAGCTGTTTGATTTGTGAAGGAAAGGGTTGCAGTGTTTGTAAACATTCAGGATGGGTGGAAATTTTGGGAAGTGGTATGGTACAACCCCGGGTGCTGGAAAATTTTTCCATCGATCCGAATAAATATACAGGCTTTGCGTTTGGTATGGGCATTGAGCGCATCACCCAATTAAAATACCAAATCAACGATTTGCGTCTTTATTCCCAAAATGATGTGCGTTTCCTGCAACAGTTTGCAGGGGTCGTCTGAAGTTGCATTGCTGCTTCGATTCCGTTGGGTCACTTCTGCCGGCATCATTTTTTCAAACCTTCCTATGATTCAGACAACCCGAGGTATTGTTTTCCGCACAACCCGGTATGGTGATTCCAGCCTGATCAGCTCCATCTATACCAAACATTTTGGCATCCAGAATTATCTTGTCAAAGGGGTCAGAAAAAATTCTGGAAAATCGGAAGGAAAAGCTGCCTGTTTTCAACCGGGTGCAATTTTAGAGTTGGTGGTTTATCACCAGGACGCTAAAAACCTGCAGTACATTCGCGAAGTCAACTGGGGATACCTTTATACAACCATTTATGGCGAAGTGATAAAGAATACCGTAGCACTTTTTATGGTTGAAATCTTGCAGCATTGCATTCGTCAACCCGAGCCCAACTCGGTTTTATTCGAATTCATCGAAAAAAGTTTGCAGCAGCTTGATCAGGCTACCCCGAAAGTAACGGCTAACTATCCTCTTTTTTTTGCATTGCGTTTGTCATCTATGCTCGGCTTTCAGTTACAGGGAACATATTCTGAAGCAACCTCTTTTCTGGATTTGCAGGAAGGACAATTTGTAGCCAACAGGCCTGCACATCCTTATTTTTTAGAAGGGGAGGGATCTGCAGTGACTTCTCAGTTGCAAGCGATTACAGGCCCGGATCAACTAGAAAAAATAACGGCACCAAGAATCTTGCGCAAAGAACTCTTGACAAGCTATCTTCAGTTTTATACCTGGCATGTGCCTGACTTTGGCAACTTGCGGAGTTGGCAGGTGATACAGGAAATTTTACACTAAAAAATCACCACCACCTCGTAATGCGAGATTGAGGTCCAATACCCCCATCAGGTGAGAGACCTACCAGTTGCAGGATACCCGGATTGGTTCCGGGTCGTAGATAGCCCAATTGATCCTCCAGTTGCAAAGCAGCTGCCCCCTGACTTGTAGCCCATCGCAACATTTCTTCCGTAGGTATGCTAGGAAAATGTTGTGCAAGAAGTTTCATTTCATCCAGGATACTGAGTGAATGGTTGCTGGCAAGACTGTCCGTTCCAAAAACTAGTTTGCTGTTATTTTTTCGCAAGAGTTCAGCAGGAGGGAGTGTATCTTCTATGTATAGGTTGGCTTGAGGACAAAGACACCAAAAGACAGATGCTTGCCGGCTTTCTGCCTGTTCAATGTCTGCTGCAGTTGTAAAAGTATTGTGAACGAGTAAGAGCGGAGCAGCAGTATGCAGATAAGATAAAATCGATTGAAGGCTGCTTTTCCCGGATGGCACAAAATGTTCATTGTCTATTTGCAAAACTGAATAAAAATCGGGCCACTCACCTTTTCCTTTTTCAAATAAATATTGCTCTGCCTTCGATTCCTGGTTGTGTATGGTGATTGGTTGTCCGGAAAAATGTGGTGCCAGCAATTGCCAAAGTTCTGTAGAAACAGAGTATGGGGCATGAGGAACAAGTGATGCCCTTGGGGTTAATTCTAAAAATTTATCCAGGATTTGCTTGGCCAATCGGTATCTTTTTTCGGCAACTGATGGCATCCAGCCACTCACTTCTATAAAATTATGGTAGGTAATGGCAGAATTCGTTTTGATTTGAAGTGAATCAATTCTATTAGAAATGTCACCGACTGCCTGAATCCCTTCTTCCCACATGAGTCGGTCTGCAGATTCCATTGCTAACTTTTGACCGGCCTCTGGAAAGTCACGAAAGGATAAAATTTGTTGCACAAATCCGGTTAATCCGGTCTTTTCCGGAATTGCGCCTGCGAGATGGCTCAATTCCAGGTGGCAATGGCAGTTGATAAATCCGGGGGTAATCCAGCCAGCTACCTGTTCCACCCCCTCGCCCGCTTCGGATGCCGGGAGAATATCCATGACTTTACCTATGTTATTTATTACCAATACCTGATCGGGAGCCAATAACTCCAAACCAGTGAAGATGCGTTGGGGTTGAAGTTTGCGAAGGCTCACCGGTATTAATTTAAGTTACAAAGGTAGCGGGTTAAGGACAAGTGACGGGGCCACCTTTCGAAAATTGAAGTTGTTCGAAGAGAGTAGTTTTAAAATTTGAATCAATATTTTTATTGATTATCAATATGTTACAATGATACGACGAAAAAAATAGCTCTATTTGTTCGAAAAACCGGGTTACTCTACCTAACTTTGCACTCCCGAAAAAGGGATTTTCGCCGGTGGGATAGCGCCGGCATCACGTAAAACTAAATATCATGAGCAAATTACATTTCACCACCAAGCATGCGAACGCGGCTACTGTTCAACACAACTGGTTTGTAGTGGATGGTACTAATCAAACCGTTGGACGTATTGCCTCCCGCATTGCCGCAGTTCTCAGGGGCAAAAACAAAGCCTATTATACGCCGCACGTTGATTGTGGCGATTATGTTATCGTAATCAATGCAGATAAGGTTGTATTCACCGGCAACAAACTGGAAGACAAACAATACATCAATTACTCGGGTTATCCGGGAGGTAAAAAAGAGGAAGCTGCCGGCGATTTGCTGAAGCGCAGACCTGAGGTGGTTATGGAGCGTGCTGTAAAAGGGATGTTGCCTAAAAATCGGCTGGGTCGTAAGATGATCAAGAAATTATTCGTGTATGCAGGAACCAACCATCCGCATGCTGCTCAGCAACCCAAACCACTTAACTTTTAAAAAAATAGCAGGACAACACCTGACTTTCAATCACCGGCTGACTCCACGGGGTCACCTGTAAAAGACAACAAACATGGAAAAACAAAAAAATGCAGTGGGTCGCCGAAAAGAGGCTGTAACCCGTGTATTCGTTACCAAGGGTGATGGTAAAATTACCGTTAACGAAAAAGATTATAAAGTTTATTTCCCCCTGGTTTACTTACAAAACCAAATTGAAGCTCCTCTGAAGACTACCGAAATGCTTGGAAAGCTTGACATCATCATCAATGCACAAGGTGGTGGATTGAAAGGCCAGGCGGAAGCTGCCAAACTAGGAATTGCCCGTGCACTGCTGGAAGTAAATCCCGAACTGCGCCCGGCACTTAAAGAGGCAGGTCAACTGAAGCGTGATCCAAGAAGTGTAGAACGTAAAAAATTCGGTCACAAAAAAGCCAGAAGAAGTTACCAGTTCAGCAAACGTTAATCATTGGTTTGTTTGCATCTCATGTGTTCCGAAATTCTTCAGGATGCACATCGGATCTGCCAACCATCATACTCAATTACTAAATCAGTCATAATGGAAAATAACACCTCTTTACAACAACAACTTCTCGATGCCGGCGTGCATTTCGGTCACCTGAAAAAGAAATGGAATCCGAAAATGTTGCCTTACATCTTTGCAGAAAAGAAAGGCATTCACATCATCGATTTGAACAAAACAGTCGATCACCTGCAGGAAGCTGCCGCTGCCGTGAAACAGATTGCCAAGAGCGGAAAGAAAATCATGTTTGTAGCCACTAAGAAGCAGGCCAAGGAAATAGTTAGTGAATGTGCCAAACGTGTTAACATGCCTTTCGCCACAGAGCGTTGGTTGGGGGGGATGCTCACCAATTTCAATACTGTTCGTAAGAGCGTAAAGAAGATGCAGAGCATTGACAAAATGCTGGCCGATGGAAGTGCAGATAGCCTTACCAAGAAAGAGCGTTTGACATTGAGCCGTGACCGTGATAAAATGGAGAAGGTGTTGGGTGGTATTGCACAATTGGGCAGACTACCTGCAGCGCTGTTCCTGGTTGATATCGGACATGAGCACATAGCATTGGCTGAGGCCAAGCGCCTCGGTATCTCTACCATTGGAATGGTTGATACCAACTCTGATCCCAATAAAGTTGATTTTGCTATTCCTGCCAATGATGATGCTACTAAATCCATTGCCATCATTACCAATTATATCACTGCAGCTATTGCAGAAGGTTTGGCAGAACGCCAGGCTTCTAAGGAAGAAGATGAAAGTGAAGAGACTTCCAACGAAAATGAGGCACGCGCCCGCAGACTCGAGGCCGAGGCACAATCTGAAGCAGCTCGCGGTGGAAGGGGTCGTGGGGTAGCTGCAACTGCCGGTGCTCCCAAGAGGAGAATTGCCGGTGGAGCCAGCCGTCGCCCTGCAGGTGGTGGATCTCGTTAACTCCCGATGGATGTTTATGGTCGGGGCAAACTGAGCCCATGTATTACTATTATTCAATGAATTGATTCTTAAAAAAGTTTTTACTCATGTCAACAGCAACAATAACAGCAGCAGATATTAATAAGTTACGTCAAACTACCGGTGCCGGTATGATGGATTGCCGCAAGGCACTCACCGAAACCAATGGTGATTTCGAAGCAGCCATAGATTGGTTGCGCAAACAGGGACAGAAAGTGGCTGCTAAGCGCAGCGATCGTGAAGCAAAAGAAGGTGTAGTAATCGCATTGACTGCTCCCGGAAATCAAACTGGCTGGGTCGTTTGCATCAGCTGTGAAACAGATTTCGTTTCTAAAAATGCCGACTTTGTTGCTTTTGCCCGCCAGATCGCTGAAGCCGCTGCAGCCAACAAAGTTAAATCCATAGACGAACTCAATGAAGTTGTCATCAGCGGAGCAAAAGTTGCTGATATGATCAATGACAAACTGGCTTCCATAGGTGAAAAAATCGGGGTATCTCGTTTTGAGCGCGTTGATGCTCCTTATGTTGCTTCCTATATTCATGGTGCCAACCGCATGGGGGTGCTGGTAGGACTTTCAGCTGCCGCGGAAGAAGCAGGAAAAGATGTGGCCATGCAAATTGCTGCAATGAACCCCCTTGCAGTCGATGCAGACAGCGTTTCACCAGAAACTGTTGAAAGAGAAAGAGCCATTGTTCTGGAAACCATGAAGTCTGATCCCAAGATGGCAGGAAAGCCGGAAGAAATGATTGCAAAAATTGCAGAAGGAAAACTGAATGCTTTCTTCAAGGAGCAAACTTTATTGGCACAGCCCTTTGTAAAAGACAGCGCCATCAGCGTAGCTGATTACCTGAAAAAAGCCGGGTCTGATTTGAAAGTAACTACTTTCAGGCGTGTGGCATTGGGTTAATGAACCATGTTCTTTCTAAAATTCTCATTCAACCGTCCGCTTGCGGACGGTTTTTTTATTGTATAAATTGCTAACTTCAAATGGTCGAACTTCTCAATATGCAACAAGACGAAACCGCCAAAACAGTAGCTCAATACTGTAAAAATTTTCCTCCGGAAGTAAAGCGAAGGTTGCTTTCATTGCAAGCGCTGGTGAAGGAACTGGCTCCGGAGGCTACAGAAAAAATCAGCTATAGAATGCCTGCCTATTTTTTAAATGGAAGGCTTGTCTATTTTGCAGCGCATAAAAATCACATTGGACTATATCCGATGGCATCAGGAATTGCGAAAATGGCCCCTAAACTGAAGCAATACCAGCATGCCATGGGTTCGGTACAGTTTCCGCACGATCAAACTTTTCCTCTCCAGCTCATCAGGGAAATTATTGAACTACGGGTAAAAGAGAACAGACAAAAAATCCAAAAAAAGAACAAAACAAAGTGAAGTGAATGGTTGGATTGTTATGAGTTTATACACAGTAGAAGAGAATATGCCGAAAAATCAGGTTATTTGTAGTTGAAAATACATTGCTGCTATGCTACCCAAGTACAAAAGAATCCTGCTCAAATTATCCGGAGAAGCCCTGTTGGGGGATCAGATGAATGGAGATCCTTTTAATCCAAAGATAATCGAGCAATATGCAAAAGACATCAAAGAGGTAACAGAATTAGGGGTACAGGTAGCAATAGTAATCGGTGGTGGCAATATTTATCGGGGAATGAATGAATCTGATAGCGGCATCGAGCGGGCACATGGCGATTACATGGGAATGCTTGCGACAGTAATTAATGCTATGGCTATGCAGGCCATGTTGGAAAAAATCGGTGTATATACACGCTTGCAAAGCGCAATCAATATGGAGCAGGTAGCAGAACCATATATCAGAAGAAAAGCTTTGCGTCACCTGGAAAAGGGTAGGGTAGTGATTTTTGGAGCCGGAACCGGAAATCCTTATTTCACTACCGATACGGCAGGATCATTGCGCGCTATTGAAATGAAAGCAGATGTTATACTCAAAGGTACCCGGGTTGATGGCATTTATACAGCCGATCCGGAGAAAGATCCTACCGCTACTAAATACGACACGATTAGTTTTGAGCAATGCATTCAAAAAAATTTGAAGGTGATGGACATGACAGCGTTTACACTCTGTATGGAGAACAAACTACCCATCATTGTTTTTGATATGAACTCACCAGGTAACCTTCTAAAAGTAGTTGTAGGAACCAATGTGGGTTCATTGGTGAGTTGATTCACCCATTCATATAAATCTTTTCCCGAGTACAGTTGCGCGACATAATTTAGAGATATGAGAAAATTGGTGGCAGTTATTGGTTGTTTGGTCCTCAGCCAGTATTCAGTGGCACAACAGCGACTTACCCTATCTGATGCCATCAACATGGCGCTGCAAAAGAGTCTCGATATTCAACTGGCCAAGAACAATGTCAATATCAGCGAAATCAGTGATGACATGGGTTTTGCCGGAGGATTGCCGACCATCAACGCAACAATTAATGATAATGAGCAGGTAGTAAGCATCAATCAGGAATTTTCCGAGCCAAGTAGAAATGCCAAACGTCCCGGGGTAGGATCCAATAACCTGTTCGCCGGAATTACGGCCACCATGGTTCTTTATAATGGCAGTAGGATCATTTCTACCCGCAAAAGACTGGAAGAGCTTAAAGGATTGAACCAGCAGTTGCTATTGGTTCAAATACAGAACACCATTGCCGCTGTATCGACGGGTTATTATGATGTCGTTCGTCAACAAGAGCTGTTAAAAACCATCCGGCAGTCGATTGAAGCATCCCGCAATAGATTGGAAATTCTTACCATCCGCAAAGAATCCGGATTGGCCAATCAGGCCGATCTGCTTCAAGCTGAGATTGATTTGAATGCACTGGAACAAACCTTACAGAATCAGCAATTGGTGATTGATCAGACTAAAACAAATTTGTTGAATTTGATTTGGATGCAGCCCACGGATGCCGCTGTTCTAATTCAGGATACCATCGTAGTAAATAAAAATCTTCGGCTCGACAGCATTCGTAAAAATATGGTAGCTAATCCTTCGGTGCAGGCTGCTTCACAACAAATTAAAGTCAATGAATGGCTGGAAAAAGAAACAGCTGCTTTACGCCATCCTACCCTTAGGGCAAATACTGGGTATAATTTCAGTAGTGTGAAAAGTGCGGCAGGGTTTGCCTTATTGAACCAGAGTTTTGGTCCGTTCATCGGGCTTAATCTGGGCATTCCGCTTTACAACGGAGGGGTAAATAAAAAGCAGCAACAAATTGCATCCATTAATACCCGCAATGCACGACTACAATATGACAATGCCCTTTTTGATCTGGAAATAGGGGTGGTTCAAACTTATCAGGCTTATCAAAGTAATTTACTTCAATACCAGACCCAAATAAAAAATTTCCGGCTTTCTGCTGAATTACTGGAATTGGTGCTTGCCCGATTCTCCCTCGGTCAATCTACCATTGTTGATGTTAGACAGGCACAAGCCAGTTACGAAACAGAGGGGTTTCGCCTGGTAAATCTTAGTTATGCAGCTAAAGTTGCAGAAATCGAATTGAATAGGATTGCTGGTAAATTGTTGCCATAATAAGCACCCATTTTTTTGATCATCAGGCCAACCTTGTTCATGCAAGCATCCTTCACACCTAATTTTTCCTCACGTTTACCACAGGTAGGCACAACCATCTTTACAGTGATGAGCCAACTGGCACGTGAATACGATGCAGTGAACCTGGGACAAGGATTTCCTGATTTCCCGATGAGTGAAGAACTGACGGGGTTAGTCAATAAGGCCATGCAGGATGGACACAACCAATACGCCCACATGAATGGCTATCCCTTACTTAGAAAGCGCATTGCCGATAAGGTCGCTTACTGCTATGGATGTTCTCCTGATCCGGAAGAAGAGATAACGATTACTCCGGGGGGCACCTATGCTATTTTTACAGCAATCACTGCTTCCCTAGAACCGGGAGACGAAGTAATCATTTTCGAACCTGCCTACGATAGTTATATCCCCAATATAGAAATCAATGGGGGTGTACCGGTTTTGATACCACTCAGTTTTCCTGATTGTAGGATTCCCTGGGATGAAGTGAAAAACAAAATAACCAGCCGCACGAGAATCATTCTTCTGAACACGCCTCATAATCCTACCGGTATGGTATGGACTGCTGAAGATATGCGGGAATTAGAAAGTATTGTTGCCGGAACTTCTATTTTGATTGTTAGTGATGAAGTGTATGAGCACTTGATTTATGATGGGTTACAACACCAAAGTGTATTGCGTTACCCATCCTTACGTGAAAGAAGTTTTGTGTGTTTTTCTTTTGGTAAAACCTATCATTGTACCGGTTGGAAGTTGGGCTATTGTATTGCACCTGCTATGATGATGCAGGAGTTTCGTAAGGTTCATCAATTCAATAGTTTTTCCTGCGACACACCCAAACAAGTAGCACTGGCTGCTTATTTAGAGCAACCTGCTCACTACGAACTACTGGGTAGTCAGATACAACAGAAGAGAGATTTCTTCAAACAATTGATGTCTGCCACACCTTTTGAATACATCCCTTCTTCCGGAAGTTATTTTGCCTGTTTCAAATACGGACATTTCAGCGATATCAGTGATAAGGAGATGGCCATTCGGTTGACCAGGGAGAACCAGGTCACATGTGTACCCGTATCAGTATTTTACCGGGGAGGAACAGATAACAGGGTACTGCGTTTTTGTTTTGCCAAAAAAGAGAGTACCCTAGAACTGGCAGCAGAAAGGTTGAGTCGGATAAAAATCTAATTCAGTTGGAAAATTATCTCCAACCATCTCCATCCAGCAAGTTGCCTATTCCACCCAAAACACTTCCCTCCTCTCTTCTGGAAGTGGTTGCATACTGTAAGATTCTGCCGGCAAGCCGGCTGATGGGTAGGGTTTGAATCCAAACTTTTCCCGGGCCACGAAGGGTTGCAAAAAACAACCCCTCACCTCCGAAAAGACTGTTCTTGATCCCGCCTACCATTTGTATATCGTAATCAATTCCACCCGTAAAGCCAACAATACATCCGGTATCTATTTTTAGCAGTTCACGCGGCTGGAGATTTTTTTCAAGTACATGACCACAGGCATGAAGAAATGCCATCCCATCCCCCTCTAATTTTTCCATAATAAAACCCTCACCTCCAAAAAGACCCGTTCCCAATTTGCATTGAAATTCAATTCCGATGCTCACACCCCTGGCGGCACAGAGAAAAGAATCTTTTTGACAAATAACAGAGTTGTTGAGTTGATAAAGATTCAGGGGAATGATTTTTCCGGGATAGGGCGAAGCAAAGGATACATGTTTCTTGCCCTGTGCACTATTGGTAAAAGCTGTCATGAATAAATTTTCACCTACCAGCATTCTTTTACCCGCATTCATTAGTTTCCCCAATAGTCCGCCCGATTGTTGCTTGCTTCCATCACCAAAAAGGGTTTCCATAGAAATGCCATCATCCATCATCATAAAAGCACCCGGTTCAGCGATGGCAGTTTCTCCCGGATCGAGCTCTACTTCAACATATTGCATTTCTTCACCAAAAATCTGGTAGTCAATTTCATGGTTGTTCATCATACTAAAGAATTTAATACAAAGTTATCTTTTGTTCCGGCAGAGCTAGAAAAAAATGACAAACAAAATTAAGAGCTGAATATTGGCTTTCAGAGTTGAAGAACGGCAAAACCACCTAGGTCAACAGGTGGTTTTGAAATGATTCTCGTCAGTTTTTTTAAAACCAGCTTCCTATGAAAGCTTCATTCACATTGGAATTGTCTTTCAGCTTGGCAGCTCTCTTTTTACGTTCGATGCGATGAGCAATCAGCGTGATTACAATCAACGGAAGGAAGAGGAAGGTAAGTGGAGGGATACCCAGCATACTGATCCATTTTCCTCCAAACATTCTTTGCATGGGTCTGCGCAATCTTTCCGCTATCAGGTACATTGCAGGCACGATGATCAGGGTCATAAAGAAGGCAAAGGCCAATCCGAAAATGATTGTCCAACTCAGCGGCCTCCAAAATGCAACGTTATCACCGCCAAAGAAAATGTGAGGATTCAGTTCGCTGAACAGGGTAACGAAATTGATGTTGAAGCCAAATGCGATGGGAATAAAGGCGAGGATAGCTGCTACTGCAGTTAGCATTACAGGGATGATTCTGGTCTTACCTGCTTGTATGGCTGCTTCTTTGGTTTTCATTCCCCGTGCACGTAACTCATCTGTGAATTCAATGACCAGGATACCATTCTTTACAACTATTCCTGCCAGGCCTACGATTCCAATACCTGTCATAATAGATGAAATATCCATACCAGAAAGGGTGATGCCTAATAAAACCCCGATCACACTGAAAACTATCTCTGTAAGAATGATGACCGATTTACTAACAGAATTGAATTGCAAGACCAGCGTAAATAAAATCAACATCAACGCTATCATCAATGCGTTGTTAAGGAAAGTAACGGTTTCTGCTTGTTGCTGACCCTCGCCTGTTTGCCGGATGGTTACACCCGCAGGTATGTCTTTGAATTTGGCAATGTGCTTGGCAAGTTCTTGGTTAACTCCCGTGGGGTTGTATCCCTCATTCATCAGAACATTGGAACGAAGGGTAATTAGCCGCTTTTGGTCTTTTCTTTTTACACTGCCCAACGTAGAAGTAGGTTCTACCGAAACGAGAGAGCTGATGGGAATGTTTTTTACTGCACCACCTGCCGCCATGTCACGGAAAGAGATGCGCATGTTCAAAAGATCAGTTAAGCTTTTTCGTTGAACAGCATTGTTGCGCAGCTGAATTTTGTATTCCTCTTTTCCCTCTTTAATTTTTGAAACTTCAGAACCGAAAAGTGCAGTACGAATTTGTTGTCCTATCTGAGCAGTAGAAACCCCTTCTATCAAAGCCCTTTTCCGGTCTATGGTCAATGTCAACTCTGGATTATTCAAGTCAACATCCATTTTTAATTCTTCTACCCCCGGCACCTGTATGGAATCAAGAAAGTTTTTGAGGCGAGTTGAAGTTTTGATGAGTGAATTGAAATCTTCAGAAGCAATTTCTATGTTCACAGGTGGATCTGTGGGTGGTCCTGAACTTTCCTGGTCAACACTGATTTCAGCACCCGGGATTCCATTCATCACTTTCCGAATATTGTCCAGATAAGGCTGGGTTGATACACCATGTCTTTTTTCAAATTCGACAAAGGAGATCTGAATCCGTCCTAATTCACTTCGAACACTTCGATCGCCCAGTGTGGGATCACCTGCTCCCACTGCCACATTGCTGATAACACTTTCCACAATTGGATTTTCTTTCCCCTTGTCTGTACCTAAAACCCTGGCAACACGTTTTTCCAGTTCATGAGTTACAGAATCGGTATATTTCACATCTGTCCCAACGGGTAATTTGAGATAAACATAAATCTGGTTGGGGTCTGGCTTTGGAAAAAATACAACACCCGTTCTTCCAATGCTTACTGAAACAGCAATGAGAACGATTGACACAATCAGCAACCCGAAGGTGCCAAGTAATAAGTAAACAGGTCTCCAACCTTTAAGTGCCCATCTAAGCAATTGTTCGTAGCGGTTCATGATGCGGGGCAATAATTTTTGCTGAAATGAATTGATGGCATCGGTCAATACATATTTGTTCAAGAGCCAAAGCAACATGAATAACAATAAGAGGTTTCCTGCAAAGGGGAATCCCAGTAAATCAAGCAAACTACCGGTGGCGATTCCGCCCCAAAACAGTTTGCTTTTGAATATTGAAGATTTTTTTTCGATTGTATTGTCTTCTTCATGGTTCATGAAATCCACTGCAAAAACAGGGTTCATGATGAAAGCCACAATCAATGAGGCAGCAAGCGTGAAGATCAACATAGTGGGAAGGTAAACCATGAATTTCCCAATGATACCCGGCCAGAACAATAAGGGGAAGAACGGTGCGAGGGTGGTAACTGTTCCTGCGAGTACGGGAACAAAGACTTCTCCTGCTGCCATTCGGGCTGCCATGCTGGAAGAAATTCGACCTTTACCTTGCATGAAAATTCGGTGGGTATTCTCGATTACTACTATTGCATCGTCAACAATGATGCCCAGGCCAAATAACAAAGCAAACAGAACGATGAAGTTCAGGGTTACGTGGGTGCCTACAATGAGATCGGCAGCCGGCAAAAAAACAAATGCAACAAACATACTCAGGGGAACAGAAAGAGCAACAAAGAAAGCATTGACCACTCCCATAAAGAACATCAATACGATTAATACAAGTAAGAAACCGATGATAATAGAGTTCACCAGATCAGTGAAGGAGGTTCGCGTTTTGATGCTTTGATCTCCTGTTATTACTACATTGAGGTCCTTGGGTAGAAACTCTTCTTTTGCAGCATCGACTATTTTTTTTACTTCATCACTGCTCTCAATCAGGTTTTCTCCATTTCTCTTAATGATATTCAGGGTTACTACATTCTTTCCGTTCAAACGGGCGTAGCTGTCTTTTTCTTTGGTAGTATCGACAATGGTAGCAATATCTTTTAGGTAAACGGGAGCTCCACTTTGGTTTCTGATGATCATACCGGCAATGTCATCGGCAGTTCTGAATTGACCTTTCATTTGAATATTCCGGCGCATAGTGCCTACCTCCAGCAATCCACCGGAAATATCGATGTTTTCTCTTCGAATGGCCCCTGTGATATCATCGAAAGTTATGCCTGCACTTTGCATGCGAAAGTTATCGACATTGATTTGAAACTCTCTTTCCGGCGCGCCAACCAGTTCTACCCGGTTGATCTGGGTTAGATTTTCCAAGCGATCTTTAATGTCATCCGCATATTTTTTCAATCTGGGTAAGTCATAGTCACCACTGAGGTTCACATACATAATGGGTTGTTCGCTCAATGAAATTTCCAGTGCTGTGGGTTCCTGTGTAAGATCTTTGGGGAGTTCTTGTTTGGCCTTGTCAATGGCATCTTTTATTTTTTGAAGAGCGAAATCTGTTTTTACCTCTGTATCGAATTCGATCTGTATGGCTGAAAAGTCTTGCTGTGAGTTGCTTGTAAATTTAGTAATCTTAGCACCTGTGATTCCTTTGATTTGTTTTTCCAGGGGACGGGTGACAAGGTTTTCAATGTCTTTGGGGGAATTACCTACATATACAGTTTGAACAAAGATGGTGGGTATGACGATATCAGGATATTGCTCTTTTGGCAGTGTAACAAACTGGTAAATACCACCCAGACTTACAAAAATCATGAGCAGATAAATAGATGTTTTGTTCCGGATGCTCCAGGTGGTTGGCATGAATTCCTTGAACCTGTTCGTCATTTGTTGAATGCTCATAATCTTCTTTTAATGTGCTTCGAAGGCTGCTTCAATCGATTTTATAGGAGAATAATTACTGTTGAATTATTTCAATGTGATAAGTTGACCATCATATAATCCCTGAAATCCTTCAGTAATAATCTGATCTCCAATGGAAAGACCGGATTTAATTTCAACTTTATCACCATAAATCTGACCAATGGTTACCTCTTTTTTTCTGGCTATTTTTTTTCCATTCTCATCCGATAAAACCATGATGTATTTTCCTTTTTCGTCATTCTGTAAAGTATTCAGCGGTGCAACAATTGCTTTGGCATTGAAATAATCCCTGATTTTGATTTGGGCAATTTGGTTGGGATAAAAATCTTTGTCGGCAGGAATCTGTGCTTCCATATAGAAGCTTCTGCTGTTTGGGTCAATTATTTTTCCGGTAAGACTAACTTGGGTTGAGATGGATTTATTCAGATCGGGAAGTGCTATGACGATTGGCTTTCCAATAGTGACGCGGTCAATATAATTTTCAGGAACCTGGGTTATTACCTTGAGGTCGCTGGTATTTACGATCTTGATTTGCATTCCACCCATGAAGGTTTCTCCTACGCGCACATTTACGTCTTCTGCAACACCCGCCACATCACTATAAACCTGGGTCATTTGTAGCTGCTCCCGGTTGATTTTTATCTGCTCTTGCATTGATTTCATCTGGTTTTCTAGTGTTTCAACATTGTTTTTGGCGGTGATTAACTGAACCTCAGTTCCAATGTTCTGCTCCCATAGATTTTTTTGTTTCTGGTAAAGACTGCGTGCAAAATCTAGTTGTACGCGCATGGTTTCTAAACCACGCTCTGCAGCAATTACGCTTTGGCGGGCAATGGCATCATCCAGTTTGAGCAGAAGTTGTCCCTTCTTTACATAGTCGCCCTTTCTGACAAAAATCTGCTTCACCTGGCCCGGCTGTCCACGAGGGGTAACAAAGGAAATATTATCAGATTCTACTTTGCCCTGCAATTCTATAAAATGATTGAAGGCCTGGTAATTGACGGGAGAATCTACACTAACCAGTATGGCATTCTCTGCCTTGGCGGCTGAAGGATCTAGACGCGCAATTTCTTTTTCCAGCTGACCTATTTGACTTGTCAGTTTCTCCTGCTGCTTTTTTAATTCGGTCAGTTCAGCTTTCTTTTTTGAAATTTCTGCCGGTTCCGCTGATTTCTTTTCGCCACATGCCGCCAGTAAAACTGCGAGAAGGGATATCAATACAAGTTTATTCATAATGTAATAATTAACTAGAAGTTTTAAAGTTTTCCTGTTGCTTTTCGATAATCTATTTTAGCTACGATGGTACCGTAAAGCGCTGCCATATAATTGTTTTGAGCAGTGATCAGATCGGTCTGTGCAGCAGATATTTCTATGCTGGAACCGGTGCCCACTTCATATTTTTTTCTGGTCTGGCCATATACTTTTTCAGCCAGCTCCATGTTTTTCTTTTGAAATTTGAGTGTATTCTGTGCAGTGATAAAATTCAATTTAGCCTGTTCAATTTCAGTATCAATCGTTTTTTTCATGTTTTCAATCTGAAAGTTGGTTTGGCGAAGGTCAATTTTTGATTTGGCAAGACGCGCATTCTTAGCAAAACCATTGAATAATTGAAAGGATAAATTCAATCCCAAAAAAGATGTAGTGAACCAGTCGCCACCCTTGGCAAAAAAATCGAAGGTCCTTCTTTGTGCATTTTTATTATAGCCGCCCGTTAGGTTTAAGGTTGGCAGATAGCTTAATTCATACCGACGAATGTTGAATTCGTTCAGTTTTTTTGCCAATTCCAGGTATTGAAATTCTTTCCTGTCTTCATATCGAAATGATGTATCAGACAAAAGTTCGCTTTCCAATTGTGATTCTGTTAGCTTGTCGGTCAGCAACAACGTATCCTGTGGGCGCATGCCCAACAATGTTTTTAAACCGAGGTAACCAATTTCTATGCTGTTCAGGGCTTTTAATTTTTCTGTTTCCAGGTTGGTAAGTTGAATGGATACTTTATCCTGATCAAGTTTTTCGGCAAAGCCATTTTGATAAAGCGCTCTAGTATCTTTTTCCAATTGTTGCAATCTTCTGATATTGGCATCCAGAATGGCAATTTGAGTTCTACTTGCAACGAGTTGATAATATACTTTGTAAATATTGGCTTTGATCAATTCTTCGGTTACTTCCAAATTCTTAAGTTGAAAATCAACCGAAGTTTTTCTGGCCTGTAATCCTATGAAGACTTGTCCATCAAATAGTGTTTGCTGTAACTGAAAGCCCAAAGTAGAATTGTACTTAGTTCCAAATTGAACCGGTATGAATGTGCCGGGCGTGCCTCCGAAAATTTCACCCGGGATCAATGAAACGGGCAGTTGCAGATAATCCATTAGGTTGCCATTGAACGAAATGGAGGGCATGGCTCCGGCTGTGATTTCCCGGTTTGTCTCCTTTTGCGCCTGCACCGCCAACAAGGCATTTTTTACCTGTATGTTATTGTTTTTAGCAAATGTCATAGCCTCCTCAATGGAAAAAGCATAACGGGTAGGGGGCTGTGCGCCAATGAATGAAGGGAAAAGGAGCCATAAAATGGCAATAAGTGGCAGAGAGTAAGGTCGAATCATACAGTAATCAGTTTTTTACTTAGAAGCTTGTATTGCTCTATCAATTGTTGGCCACGCTCATTGGCGATGCCATATAAAAAATTATCAGTGGTGGCTGCCAGTAGTTGCGGCAAATTGAATTCTTCACCCGGAAAAATTTCCGGATTGAAGATCAGGAACATGGAAGCGAGGCGAAAACGGGCAATCAGATTCGTATTGAACTCTTTCCGGTAAAGACCTTCCGATTGCCCCCTGTTCAGGTTGGTTACAATCATGTTGAACAGGAACCCATTTTTAAATTCGTTGTATTTATTGAAAGCAACCGGATGATATTTTTCCAAATCGAAAATGACAGAGGGATTCATTTTACTGATAATCTGTTTCACGTCATCCAGACTTAAAAAAACCTCATGCACTGCATTTTCGCTCTCTGTCTGATGTCGAAAACTATTTTCTCTATTGATTTTCAAAACGATTTCAATGGCATCTTCCACCAGTGCGTCTTTATCAACATAATATTGATAAATGGTTTTCTTACTGATACCGAGCTGGTTGGCTATTTCATCCATACTAATGCTTCGAATGCCAAAACGCATGAACAACTCATATGCTTTGCCAACTATTCTCTCAGCTGTACTTTCCATGCAAATGATAAAGGGCGCAAAACTATGGAAACTTTTAACGTTACAGAAGTTTCTGCGTGAAGAAATTGTGAAAATTTGGCTAAATATGAATAATTTCTATTTGTAAGTATCATTCAATCAATAAATAAATTGCATTAATATTTATGTTATTCATAAAAATCGTTTATGTTTTATTTACCAAACAATCTTGTTTCAAGTATTTGTAATGGGGAAGTAAGGCCATTGAATGTACCTTTGCGGGGTTATTAGTTTTTTATGTCCTCTTCTCCTATAACACTGCGCAGAATTTTACGACGATTACTCACCCTGTTTTTGCAAGGTTTAGTGGTTTTAGCACCCATAGGAATCACTTTGTGGGTAGTGATAGGCCTTTTCAATTTTGTGG
>Ga0172372_10005416_pt1 | contig 17751 bp, 14 predicted proteins | sample LakKiv5m_2_FD_114544 | JGI IMG/M metagenome (GOLD analysis project Ga0172372, IMG submission 114544) | Freshwater microbial communities from Kabuno Bay, South-Kivu, Congo - kab_092012_9.5m | ecosystem: Environmental > Aquatic > Freshwater > Lake | place: Democratic Republic of the Congo...
ATAGAGGTGTCGGCAACCGAGCAACCAAGCCACGGTGCCTCCCGCAAGGGGGATGCGGCGCTACGAGCGCAAAATCAATGGTGCTCGTCGCGTCTCCAACAACACCAAGGAGACATCATGACCAGAAAGAACCCCAAGAAGAAGTACTTCAAGCCGAAGAAGCCGATCGACAAGATGACCGAGGAAGAGCTCGACGAGTTCGCCCAGTTCATCTTCGACAAACTGATGGGCGACATCGAAGACGACGGGAAGAACGACGACACGTCGAGCTGATACCGCCGCCCGCAGGCATGTCACCCCGCGCAAGCAACCTGATTAGCCTGCTCGCTCATGCCGCAGGCCGCCACGCTGCGGGTTCGCAAGTTGTTGGTCACGTGGCTTCCCTGTCCGTCTTCGTCGCGTCGGTAGACCGAAGGGGCAGTACGAGTTACTGCAGCTTCTTGAGCGCGCGGCGAGCTAGGTCCACTTCAGTCCCCAAGTGCCCGTACAACAGGCGTGATTCTCACGTTTACCAATCGGAGATCTCGTGCTAGCAGCATTGCTACAGATCAAATGAGGTCGATAGCAGTCCGAACGCCTACCGTCACACGCAGGAGCAGACTCGCACCTACGTCGCCGGAGGCAATGAAGACCACCACCGCGACCAAGAACAAACACAGCAACCCGATTCCGAACTAGTTTTAGCGCGAGACCTTCTGCGCATGAATCGCCTGATTCCATTCCTTGCAGTCACATCAATACTTTCTGCGTGTTCAACATCTACAGACACAACGGATGTCACATCAATGGTTGCTATTGCCCCCACGACCTCAGCTGCTGCGACCTCGCTCAATACGAGAGAGTCATCCCTCATTCGAGTCATTGATGGCGACACCATCGTGGTCAACGTCGATGGCGTGGAAGAGAAAGTGCGCCTCGTGGGAATCGATACGCCCGAAAGAGGTGAATGTGGTTTTGCAGAGGCAACTCAAGCACTGGAGTTACTCCTCAGCTTGCCAGACCTAGGCCTTATTGAGGCAGGCGGCGATGACCGAGACCGTTACGGCCGGCTTTTGCGGTATCTCGATGTCAATGGGCAAGATCCTGGTCTCGAGCTCATTCGAGCTGGTCTCGCAAAAGCGGCTTACGACAGCCGCACTGGATACCGCAAACACACCCGCGAAGATTCGTACATATCACTCGACGAGATTTCGGCAAGTCTTTGTCCGTAGTCGCGAGAAAGATACCTGAGTCTTCAGAACCATTCTTTCTTGTTCACCACATAAGTGTTATTGAAGTCAGCATCACTCTTTGTGAGATAGATAATGCCTTCAACAAGTCCGATGATGCCCATGATGATTGGGCCCGAAAAGAGCAACACTGAACCAACTATTGAGACGAGGAGCATGACAACCCCCGACTTTGTGTAACCCAAGACAAACTTGTGAACTCCGAGTGAGCCAAGCAAGATACCGAGCACTCCTGCGGCAACTCGCTTGCTGTTCCCAGCTGCTGGTGGCGGTGGCATTTGGTTCATTTAACATATTCTCCTATTGCCGACTTTGCGGCATCAATTGGACGAACAAGTCCCACATTAGTCCCATCGCTGTAGCAAATCTGGGACTCGCCACAATCAATTTCCGATCGAAACACTGCAGTCGCGATTCCAATGAGACGACCCTGTGCATCGAGAACTGGTCCACCGCTATTTCCCTTGTTGATTGCCGCCGAGACCTTGTAAAAGCCGTACTTACTATCGAATCCAGAGATAATGCCCTTAGTGAGGGTCAACGTATCCCCGCCGATTCCCGGAAATCCAAAAACACTAATCTCATCACCAAGTTTGAGTCGGTCATACCGAATTTGGAGCGGGCGAGTCTCTCCCGCTCGAAGTTCGGCCAGCTGAACAATCGCGAGATCATCTGCCCCGTCGCTCCATAAAACCTCGGCCGCGTACCAAGTATCAGGTTCGGCTGACGGGTCTTCGCCAAAACCAACCCATAGCCAATCGCATCCAGCGTCGAGGCCCTCAGAACTTACAACATGTTCATTCGTAACCACGTACGAACCGTCACCCACGAATGCGCCACTGCCGGAAGCACAGATGTAATCCTCGTCGTCCGCTATCACCACAAATGCAGTCGAAAGCGTTACATCCGTATCACCTCCAGATCTCTCAGCCAAGGGCTGGCTAGTTGACGTAGTCGTTGCAGCTTCAGGGACTGTGGTCGAGCTACTGTCAGAAACTTCAGCCACTACATCACCGGGTGTTTCAGGATCATAGAGAAATGTCATCGCTACCGCAGCGACTGCCAGAGCGGCTGCAGGAGCCAGCGACATTGGTTTCAAGGAGACCAGGCGGTCCACCAACGCAGGACTCGCGAGACCAATCACTGAAAGGGCCAGAGCCGCAACCGCCAACGCCCCCGAGACGAAGAATCCCATCCGCAGGTCGAGGTTGGCAACATCTCCGAGATTGCTCGGGAGTATCCAGTCAAGAAAACTAGTTCCTGCCCAAACCACGATGAGTTGAAGCGCCTTGAGAACTGCCAGAAGGATCAACAAAACTGCGAGTATTCGTGACTTAGCAGCAGCGATACCTGCGAGATGTCCAGCGGCAAATGCTCCAGCACCCCACGTGAGTACTGAGACGATGACACTCCCAAAGAGACTGTCGCCCGAAATTGCTATCTGGCTGTTCAGCGCTTGGGAATCGACCACCACCCAACGCGAGTGGTTTGCGGAAGCCAGGCCGATTATGACGACAAGCGCCAAGAGACCGTAAACTCCAGATTTCCGCTGGTTGCGGTCGGTGCCCACAAAACTGCGGGCAAGCTCTGCCGAGAGAACGATTGCTGCACCAAGCGCCAGAACCACTCCAGGACCCTGTCCGATCAAACCATCGGCCACGTCGATGCCCGCGAGCGCAACATCAGGGATCAAGGTTCGAATCAGTCCGATGGTGACCAGAGCGAGTCCCGCGAACCAACCGAAGAGCCCAGTAGCAAGTGCCAAGAAAACCGAGCCGACACGAAAACGCACAAGAGACAGCGGCAATCCAACAAGCATCAACATGGCAACAAGTCCAACTAGGAATCGGCCGCCTGACAGCTGATTCAGGGTCAAGTACTTGTGTTCCAGACCTGGGAGTCGGATTGAGATCCAGGGAATGAACGATGTCGCAATCAGCGCGACTCCAGGGAGAATGATCCCAAGCAAACTCAGGAAGTCAACTGACCCACGATCTGGCGAATGCCGTCGAGGCGCCACGGAGGGCCGCTGATACGAATCCGAAACCAACGCCTGCGGTCGTGTTCGGCGAAGATTGCCGAATTCACCGCCCGAGGAAGTCGTCATTGATAGAGATTCCTCTTCGAAGTGTTCACACGATCCCGAGTTTCGACAGCGGGCGACTTTGGCGACTCGGCACGCTGCTCACGGCGCGCAGTCAGTACCACAAACAGCACCCCAATTGGCCCAAAAGTGAGACCCTGAACGAGCCCGGCGACCGCATCTTGACCTCTCGATGCCGCGAGAATTGCGCAGACGAGCGACCAGGCGGAAACCCAGGCCACCAGAACCACGAGAACTATGGCGAACGTCAGAGAGTCCAAGGTGACTAGACCACCGGTCGCGGGGTAGAACCCGAAGAGTCTTGACGACGTTCTGGCGGGCCACCGGATAGGTCCTTGATCGTCCCTTGATCACCGATCACCACCATCGATGTCAACATGACAAATTGCCTCTCGCTCCGGAGATTGAAACTTCCGAGCTTCTTCTGTTGTGAATCCCATCTCCAGGAGAGACGAGGATCTATGTTGTGTTGTCTGAGCTCACGCCCACGCGCCGTACTTATTGTGAAAAGATCCATCGAGAATGGATGCGTCATTGATCTCGGAGGTTGGTCTCTTCCTAGGTATTCGAAAAGATAACGCTCAGGACTGAAACCTCGCAGCGCCAGGTGATCGTCGTCAACTTCCGTGATCTCACCAAACACTTCAGCAACGTCATAGTCTCGGAACCGCAGCTCAATCTCCCCCTGCAAATCTTGCGCAGTCTCTTCTCTGAGGTTTCTGAAGACCAAGTCTTCAAAAAAATCTTGGAGTGGGAAGTAGATTGGCTCCGAATTCTCTCTCTGACCCAGAGATTGCCCCCAGGTCGCACTGACGTCTGCGAATGGATCCGAGTTTCCGCGCAGCTGGAATTTCTTGTATTTCTCCGACCAGCCGCCGATTGCGCCTAGCAAGACATTCTGGAGATAGCCGTTCACCAGCACAATCTGTCGAATCTGATTCAAGAGGAATTGTCGTTGGTCTTTATTGGGTGCCACCCTTACAATCGCGAACTGTCGAGGATGAGGAACGTTGGTGATACTGCTAACCGCCAACGAGTCATCGGAGACTTTTCCATATGGCTCGTGAATAACTTCTCGAAGAATTCGTGACCATGCTCGAAACTGATCCTGAAGCGCACGCAGGCGGATGTATTCCTTGAGTGCCTGCTGCGTCGAATTGAACAGCGCCTCGAGATAGCTCTCTGATCGCCCCTCAAGGTCCTTCTGGCGATTCCTGATTGCTCGCTTAACGACACGAACTCCAAATGCGAACGCGCTGCTGAACAACCACACGACAAGCCAGATGATAAGCAGAGGCACGAGAGCCAATCGCACCCAACCAAGTTGGGAAGCTGCAAATGCCAAGCCAGTACCAGCCGCGAGTACACCTCCCGAAATCAGAGCAAAGAGCGATCGCTTTTTCTTGCCAAAGCTCTTCTGAATCTCATCGATTAAACGCTTGAGCTCTTCAATTTTCACATCGGAACTTGCGGACTCAACCTCTGTTTGTAGATGCACCCCTACACGGGAGAAGAAGCTGTCTCGCGCCAATTCCGTTGCTCTCGGCACCCACTTCTCGAAGTCGTCCAGAATCTTTCTGACGTCTCGATTTGACTTCACTAGTGACTCTGATTGCCGCGAGCCGACCCCACCCAGCAATCTCCCCCGCGTAGTGGATGCTGATTTATCTGCATCTTCGCTGCTCTCGTTGCCCGATACCAGATTCGAAAAGAGGCTGTTTTGCTTGAGCTTGGTGCACAGCTCCCGGAACCGTTGAATGCTGTCTTCGTCGAGAATGTCTGGCTCGCTGCGACTTGAAGAAGTACTCAACCCAAGGATCGCTCGATCTTCCTTGCTGAGCTCGAAGACCGAAGATGACGGCGACGGCCCGACGATATTGGGATTGTTGAAGATCAGACGTGTTCCACGTGAAAGACACTTCACACCCTCGGGGAGAGCTGAACCATCAAGACTTCCTGTTGCAATCAAGCAGAAGTCTCGCCATGTCGCTGGCTCAATGTGCGGCTGAAAGTCTGATCCGAGACTGCCATTTCCTTCGGACTGAGCCAGCTGATGCAGCAGCTCCCCCACCTCGGTTACAACAGCTACGCCGGTATCGGAGGTGCCACGGATTCGAACGATGGCATTCTCTCCGTAAATTGCTTGGAGCGCGTCTGCAAATGGCGTGACGCGCTTTGCGATCTCAGCTGCAACTTCCTGCATAGGAGCTTCGCGCAAATACTTGGGCAGGTCACGGATGAGATCAATGAGCGACCTGAAGAATCCCTGGGATTTTGCTTTAGAGACCGCAACTTGATGAGGCCGATAGCTGAAGTCACAGACCTCCGAGGTTTCCTTCACCAAGTTTTGCAGAACGATTGGAGTCCCGGGATCGGGGCGGGCGTCAAGCACTCCGGAAGGCATCACAAATGTCTCACGTGACATCGCCAACTGTAAAGCTTCTTTGAAGAACCACCCACCCACCGCAGCTCTTGCAATTCCACGAATTGGTCGGACAATCGCATTCACCATCAGCGCCGCATCGGTAGATGCAACGTTCATCATCGGTGATTGCGACTGACCCGAAAAACCTCCGGCCCCCAGGAGACCCGTGAAGGCCAAGGACAAGTGCCGGCTCGATTCGTCGAACGGTGCGTGTGCGAGCTCGTCACCCGCGAAGATTGACGTATCGTGAAGAAAGTTGCTCGTGTAGCCACGCGGTATCGAGTGCTCGAACAGATCCTCGCCATTAATCCACGACAGAGTGAAAAAGGCCGTACGACATGGATGATCTGGCGGGAAGTACTCGTGAATTCGCTTCCGCAACTCCTCTTCTTGTTCAGTTCTAAAGGTTGTAACCCGGCTAAGCGGAGATAGCCGCATCGACACGACGACGATTTCCTTCCACTCATTCGAGGAGAGCACCCACCCGAGTGGCCTAATCTCGTCAGAACCGGGTACTGCACACACGAAGTCAAGGTCTGCAGCATGGCCTCTTTCGATTAGACCTGCATTTCGCTCGGGTTCGACTGACCCGACGGTGCCGATATCCACCATCCAGGTATCGTCAAGAAGAGATACGGCCCCCCATTGGTCGACGCATTCCTGAATCAGGCTGTCTAGTTTTTCGCCAGCCGCGTCGATCGACATATCGAGTGCGGCGAGCACCAGCCTCTTTGGCACGATGGTTTAGTCCTACGCTCAAGCTTTAGGTTGACCGACGTCACCCTTGCCAGAGAGCGCGTTAAGCACGTTGTTGTACTCCTCTATCAACAACTTTGCAATCTCTTTGATCGGGACAGTGTCGTCATCCCACGTCACTTGCAAACGAACACGCTCTTCTCCCGTGAACGGTCTGGCATCGATGCTCTCGAGCCAGGTGATGAAGTCCGTGATGTAAGTGATTGCGCTAGCTTTGCGCTCCTCATGTGAGTTACCCCCTGCTCGAGGAGTGTCAATTTGCGTCAGCGTGGTCCGACCCGTACTCAAGAATGACTCAAATTCTCCGGCAATCCTGAAGCGCAATGGCGAAAGCGCACCATCAGCATCCGACATACCTAAGCGAAACAGAGCCGCGTACGCGGCAAAAGCTTTGTCTCGATCCCTTGAAACATTGATGAAACACAGCGGAAAGCTCATCAGAATTGAGACGAGTTCGTTTTGAATACTGCCGTAGGCCGGATGCGGGAACGTTAAGATCTCTCCCTCGCTGGAGATTTCGTAGGGCGCACTTGAACTTGCAGGTACCTTCAGCAAGCCGGTGAGTCGTCCGATGACAAAACCGCGGATCAATGCACGGGTGACGTTGACCGGTAGCGGAATGGTCTCGTCAAGCGTGCGGGCACGTTTGAAGTCGAGCCAAGCCCTCAGTTCTGAGGAGCCTCTATTCACATACTTTCCACCAACTTCGGCGATCTCTTTCATGATCGATGAGAAGATTCCAGGGAACATCGGACGCTCGAAGAAGGTTGAGACGGTGATTCCTTCGCGGTCCTGAGGCTCGAATTTGAGAGTCGGTCCAGCATCTCCAACTTTCGTCAAGAGCAAGTCTCTCGTGACTTTATGTGCTTTGTGCCCATCAGGGAATGGGATCGGCTCAACCAGATACGTCAGAGGTGGCGCAGCATTGCCGGGGTAGGTGGTACTGAAGTACACAGAATCCGTCTCAACGAATGGGTTAGCCTGCTCAAGCGCCATTCGAAGTTTTTCTTCGAACTTTCTCATTCTCTGGTTATGGTCAGGATGATTCTCGTCCCGGAGGTATTCGCCGAGTCCTTCTCTGAGGAAGTCGCCGAGTTCTCTGCCCGGCTTACCCAACCAGCGATCAACTCGCTCTTCGAGAGTTTCGAGATCAAGCCCCAAATTAATGGCGAGCGGTGCAGTTCGTGCAAAATGAATGGGCGCATCATTTCGAGTCCACAACAGCGGTCGGAGGTCGTTCGGGCCGACTGTACTTCCTGTCGCAACGCCATCAGAGATGCCTCGACGGACTGCATCAATTGTTGATTCTCCGACGCCCACAGTCTCTGCTCGACGCAGGAGACGATCGATCGTCCTTGGCCACTCATCATGACCCTCAAGTAGATGCTCAATTGAGCTTGGAATAAAGGATCTCGGGACTACGGAATCAACTGGCCACTGATGGATGACTGGTGCCTCACCAGCCGTAGTGACGTCCGCCATTCGGAACACATCGTCCTTTGCGCGTCGGAAAGCAGAGTTCAGAGGTCCAAGCAGATTGATAACGACCTGCTCGAGAGTCTGCGCGATGCTGTTGGAAATCTGTGCTTTCAACTCCTGACCCACGGAGGCAGCGAGATACTCAACAGCGCTTTGGATTTGTGGTGACGTTTTCGAGAGCTTGTTCGAAGAGACATCTGCAAACTCATTACGCGAGTCCTCTGCGAAGATCTTCGACTTGGTAACGGCTTCAGTCGCAGAATTCTTGAACTGTCCGGCAGTTCTATTGACTGCTTCGATGACACCCTGCGTGAGATCAATCATCACCGGCAATGAGAGCCTGGTGAGATAGTCATTTGATACCGACATCACCTTGTGAACAAGGCCGTTCTGTCCAGCAATCCCGTTGAGCCAGTCTTCCTCCCGTGCCTGGAAACGAGAAGTCGCCTCAAGGAGGAGTCGTCGCTTCTCAACTGCGAGCTCGGCAGCGACGAGCTCTGACCACTCTGAGCCGCTTAATGACTCGTTTGGCAGTCGGGCCAGAATTGACTCCGAAACCTCCGAAGCAAATCCCGAGATGTGTCGTGCCGAGAGCAGCTGGTCACTCACTTGGGCCGATCCGTCATCGAGAATGGCACCTTTCTCTCCAAAAGGATTGTTGAGCCCATACGCTTCGATGACTTCAGGCAGAAACTTTGTCACAAGTCGAGCCTTAATCGCAACGTCTGTTGCCTGAGCACCATCCTCGCCGAAGAGCGACAGAGCCACTTTCTTGTATCCCCTGAAGTGGTGTTCGTAAAGATCTCGTAAGAGATACCGACGCGCATAGTCGCGGAATCGTTTCCTGCCGACCGCGATCGTGGCAGAGCCGAATGACGAAACCTCTCCAAAAATCGCTGAGTCTGCAAAACCATAACCACCTCGCGGACGTATGCTCCAATTCCCGAGAATGTGCTCGGAAAACCTAGTAAGCACTGTTGGGTTGAGAATGATGCCGGCGATTGTGACACCGGCAGCACGGTAAACGGTTCGCGAGTCTTGGAAGTCAAAGCCCTTGAGGTTTTTGCGACCAAGTATGAAAGCCGCTCTCGGTCCACGCTTTATCGGCCTTGTGCGGCTTGCCGGGAAAAGAAGATTCTTCCCGCCGTCGTCGGACCACATTGCGTTCAGAAGTTCTGAGAGATACGCCAAATTGTTCGCAGTCCAATAGTCCTTACGATTCGCGGACCCAAAGATGTCGGCACCGTAGGCAATAAGTGTCGGTTGAACTGCCGAACCTCCCCATTTTCGCAATAGGTCAATGACGTCGAGTGAGATTCCTGCACCACAACCGCCTGCCATTGACGTGATCACGATCACGTTTGTAGCGGGAGTCTCCGCATTCCCAATCGGCAAACCCATCTCTTGTGCAACTGCGGCAAGTTCGGCACCGCCTGCTTCGCAGGCAGTGAGCGCACCTTCGAGCCGATTCTTGATGGTTGCACTTTGCAGTGCACTTGCTCCGACGAAGCGACCAACACCTCGGTTGGTCATTCCAGCAATTGGGTCCACGGCTGAGAGTTCTTCGGCCGACGGACGCCACCCCAGTAGCTCGGTGTAGCCACCCCCCTGGGCTGGAGGGTTGGCGGCGAGCAGAATTTCCTCAACCTCCACAAGATTTCTTGCGCCGACTCGTAGTTGCAGATAGTCAAGAGGCGGAAGCGGTGACGCTTCACCTAGCTCCGACATAGTCGGCAGCACGTCGATGCCGATGAACTGCCATGCGGCAGGAATCTTTTCAATTCCGTGAAGTCGGAGACGTGCACGAACCTCATCGCGCACGTGACGAACCGACAGAACTCCTGAACCACCGCAACCAACAAGAATGAATGGCGCCAAACTCATGACATGTCCCCCTGGCCACGTAGGCCCTTGTATTGCGTTACCAACCTCACACTGTACGACCTGTTAGTGGTTCGTTGAAAACTGAAGACATCAATGACGCTCATGAGTACAGGTCTTTCTTTCTGGCCCGCGCCTGGACATCCCTGGACTGCGTACCGCGACTGGGCTCATTTGAGGCTGCAAGACTGGTCTTATTTCGGGGCTCACCGAAACTTGAGTCACCATTCTTTGAGTCGCTGGAAGCGCCCGTCCCCAAGAGATCTGGCAGCGTGCTGCGGAACCGCTTCATCTCGATTTCTGACCTGAGCTTGGACGCCAGACGGGACACGTCCACATCAGCGCCGAGCCCCTCGGGCAACAGGTACAACAACTGACCCTTGAGGCTGCGATCTGGGTTCGACTGGATGAGTCGAATATCCGACTCATGGAAGGAGATTGCCCAAATGCCGCTCAGGCTCGGACTGATAACACCCCAGCGAACATCCTTCACCAGTTCCGTGCCGTGATGACCCACCGTGAGTTCAGATGCCGAGTCGGGTGACCGTTTGATGAACACCGGCACTCGCTTCGGCCTGAAGAGGCCCCGATAGACGAGGCTCGGGAAACCCCGAAGCGTGAATCCACGAATCGATTGCTCCAATGACGCCTTCGTACCCGAGCCAAGGTTTCTGTGGTCGCTCATTAGCGTTTCGAGGGTGCGCTCTCCCGCCGAAACCTGACCGACGTTATTGATGATGACTTCTCCGCTAACCGCCCGAGTGGAGACGGGCAGACCCTTGACTCGGGCTACATAACGAGCTGCAGGCCAGATAACTGCAACCTGCATCAATATGAAGACAGCAAACATCAAAATGGCCATCTTGATGAAGTCGACAACATCGAATGGTTTGCTCAGCAGGATTTCCACATCGAGAGGTACTCGCTGGCTCTCGCCATCGCGACTCTGAAGCTCCACGTACAGCGTCGCTCTGAGATAACCCCTCGCCTCGCCACTCGGATCGAGTACTGCTTCGAGCACCACTTCGCTACCCGAAGGCACCCCCACGACAGCATCGTCAGAGCTCAGCTTCGGCGTGGCCTCACCCAAGCCAGGAAGTTGTGGTGGTACAACTTCAACCGTCGACGCAAATCGAGCGCCACCTTGACCGTCCTTTGGCCCGGTGATTGTCACTGAGATCTTGCTGGTCTTCTTGTCTCCATCTCCCGAATCGATGTCAGTCCATGTGAGTGAACCTGGCTTAATCCGCGGGAATGAGTCACCAAAGTTAAGAGTGACCGGAACGGTGACGTCTGCCAACTGCACTGCAATGCCGCTGACTACAGCTCGACTTTTAATGTAGATCAAACCAGTCGCTGATGCAGATTCAAGATTGCCCCCCAGAGTCATGAAGAACGCGCCTGAACCCGTTGGCGCGACTGAGATTGGGAACGACGCCGGTCCAAATCTTGCCGAAGCCTCAATCACGTACTCGATGCCCTTTGCGGTTGACTCTGTCTGACCCTCTTTGACAATTGAGATGCCTTCGAGGTCTTTGTCGGACACTGCGACCGAGATGCCTTCTGGTTTCTCACGAGTGATTGAGAGCGGCTGCCCTTGAACCACCGGCTTTGCGTCTGACCAGAGCGAAACCACCGCTTCCGAGGAACTCTTTCCGATCACCTGGAGCAGCCACGTGCCCTTCTGCGAGCGAGTATTGAGCTCAATTCGTGCAGCATTTCCAGTTGGATTGACCAGGATGTCGGTGGTGGGGCTCTCAATGAAACTCGACTCCTCAAAGAGAGTTACTTCTGATGCATCGGGCCTGATGATTCGAATCTCCGAGATGTCCCCTGGGGCAAAAACGAGCATCCGCGCAGTCTCGGTCGGGGCCTCAACCTCAATACGGAATTCACTGCACAGCGGATCTGGGTTCGGTCCTGCACACGGCTCGGGTGGAGGAGGTGGAGGTGGGAAGATGTTGTCGAATGCTTCTTCGAGCAGTTCGTCGGATGTCACCGGAATGAAGAGACCCGAAGTGGAGTTACCCCCAACTTCACCAAGCGGACCACAGTCACCTCGACCCTCAACTATTCGTCTCAGCCTGTCGAAGTCACCTTCTTCGGCGTCGCCGCCTAGACCGAGACCGAAAACGAAGAGATTCATACCGCGCAGCCGAGGGGCGACGCCCGCGCTGTCACAAATCTTTTCGTAACTCTTGGCCTCTTCGACATCAGAGGCTCGATTGTTGTCAAGGTCTATCTTGCCGTCCGTCAACCACACCAAGACATTGCACGTTGCGCCGTTTTTTCGAACGTATTGTGCAAACTCCCGTTCAATTCCTTCAAGACCTGCTCGATAGTCCGTGTTATCCGACGAGTCTCGGTTTGCGAGCTCTTCAATCTTCGCATCGAGATTGGCTCTGCCGTCCGCGAGTGAGAACCACTGCTTACCTAGAACCTCAAATTTCGTGCCAAACACGGCTACGAGCACGTCGACCGTTGGCTGATTGTCACCAGACACCGCCAGCAGGCTGTAGTTCAGCCGATCGACTGCACGTCTTATTGCGCCAACCCGACGATCACCCGGATCAGCCGTGCGAATACTTTTTGACTCATCAACCAAGAAAGCAACTGCTAAGCGCTTCTTGTCGGCGGCACACTGTCGTGTCTTCTCGAAGCCAGAAATTGTCTCCTCAGATGAAGTCGTCGCTTGTGGTTCGACACGAATGGCACCGGCGAGCGAAGGGCTGAAAGACAAGAATGATATGACAATCGCCAGCGCGACGAAGGACTTACTGCGTCGCTGCACGTACTGCCACCACGAAGATGATGCCGACTACGGAGACATTCGAGACTGCGTAGAGCACCGAGCCAATTTTTCGAAAACTCGGATTCAGCGAATATGCGGGAGCCCTCATGCGACGTTGATCCTCGATGAGCGCGAGAACAGTCGCAAGGGTCGCGAACACCGCCAATGCAAAAGCCCCCACGTGCGCTGTCGCGGAGACTGAGAAAAACAGTGGGAAGGGACTCAGCACGACGAGCACCGCCCCGACAATCAGCCACTCAGCCGGTGCGCGCACGATCTTGCGCGACTCCGCAGATTTTCGTGGAGTTTTAGGGCGCTCCGGATCAATTGTTCTTGAAATTACTGAGCTACCAGACTCGCGCTGCTCGGAACGGCGTGGTTTAATGTTGTCGTACTCACCCATAGACGCCACCAGCCCCGTTGTGATGCTAACCTCACGCCAAGTCAACGAACAAGGAAGTGCTGTGACCCACAAATATTCCTCTTATGGCAAGCGGGTCGGAGGTTTCCTTATTGACTTTCTATACGTCTGGGTACCCCCTTTCGTCATCGGTTTCATGGGAGTTGCCTTGCTCTTCTCTGATATGGCCAGGCCTGTCGGAATCGTACTCATAGTTGTTGCACTCTTCTGGTGGCCCGTCACCACCATCTGGAATTACATCGTTCGACAGGGAAAGACCGGACAGACGTTCGGCAAGGCTCGGGTTGGCACCAAGTTGATTAACGAGGAAACAGGTCAGCCGATAGGTGCTGGATATGCATTTTTGCGATGGTTCCTTGCTGCACTTCTTGGTACTGTCACGGGAAGCATCTTCACCATTGTCGACTTGATCTTTCCCGCTTTCGACGATAAAAAACAGCGAGTCCTCGACAAGATGTTGAAGACTGTTGTGGTGGACAGCAGCAACACAAGCAAGCCGTCAGCCGCCCCCGTGCCGACGGTTGAGGGCGCTCCAAGAAATCTTTACAGCTGACAGTTCAAAGTCGAAACACGAGTAGTGGAGAATTCTTCACGACTGCAACGACAGCTGCAACAATCTCAGCTTCACGCTGACTCGAGATAAGCAGCCACCGGGTGGCCGAATCTCCTGCGCTTACAATTTCTTGAAAACGAACTGACTCATAACAGACGACTTCGATCTCTGCCCCACCACTAACCCAATCCACCGCTTCAGTCACTTGGTGTTGAAGGCAATCAACGACAACGATGCCTCTTTCGTTTGATAGCAGTTGTCGACGCACCGCCTCGACAACGTGACCAAGAGTTGCTGCAAATGACGAACGCCATACCACTTCTCTGCTGTCGGATTGGAGTTCGAGCGAAATCAGAGAACTATCAAGGCGCAGCGAACGCGAATCCGAAGCTTGGATTATTCGAGCTGCGGTGATGCTTGATGACCGCGAGTGAGCCTCGGGAAGGACTCGAACTCGAATACTGAGACCAGCTCTAAGAAGTTCAGATCGAAACTGACTCGCAATAGCATTCAATGCCGGCAGCTGATCTTTCAATCTCGAAATCAGATGAATCTCCTGAAACGAAGCAACGGCTTCGAAATCTGGTGGTGGACCAGCTGGGACTCTTCCCCACATTGTGAAGATGGGAGAAGCTTGGGAACTCGACGTCAAACTCAAGGTGCGCACGACACCTTCCGAAGTCAAACCCACTTGACCACTTAGACCGTCGTAGTTGATGTCCACATCACTTGGCACTGCGAGACACTTGAACACGTCGTCACAAACCTCAGGAGAATTTTTATCTCCGATTGCATTATCAATGAGATTCGAAATTGGCATTGTGCCGTCAACGCGACGACTGATCGCAAGCAGGCGCATCCAGTCAAGCATCTCGGCCTGCGGGTACTTGAGATCCCTAATTGTGAGTTTGTCTGCCTCGCGTTCGAGATCTTCGACAGAAGGGATTCGAATCCTGCGCTCGAGTACTATCGCTGTGCAATCGAAGTTTTGGTACTCGATGCAGTTTGGGGGGCGATTGAGATAGGTGATTAGCCACACCAAGCCAGCAACCACAATTGCGAAACCGAGCATTGCAGAGCCGGTGAGTAATGGGTGCTGCTTCATCTGTTGCCAGACTGTCGGCTGGACGAGTTCGTCGAGGTTTAGGTTGGCAGCGTCAACCTCCTCCCACTGTGCAGGATTTACCCATTCATACGAGACCAGTGGAAAGTTGCAACGCCGACAATCTGGCACGCCTCGTCGGTTGCGTGCTCCACACGCAGTACAGAAAAGGACAGTCACAGGGCTACTTGGCGGAGCCGAGGGCCGCGAAGAAGTACATCTCAATTTTGAGCTGACCACGACCAATCGCATCGTCCCTAAAGAACTTCATTGGCAATTCCGTGGCTGTCTCACCTGCAGCGGCGAGCCAATCCAGTACTCTAAACGCTTCAAGAGTACATTCTCGCCAAGTGCTGGCAATTGTTGTTCCATCTTCTCCCGGTCCGTAGATGAATGCAAACCCAATTCTTGGGCTCTCGCCAAATCCCTTGCCGCTTCGAACCCAAGTATTGAAGTTTTCCTTTACCTCGACACGATCTGTTGGCTGGCTAGATGCGACGTTGACAAAGAATCTGTCGACGTTCTCAATCTCCCGAATCAAGCTTTCAGTAAGTTTCTGTTGATTAGGACCTCGGCAAGCTTGCGGCGAAACTCGAACCACGATTTGGGAAGCTTTGTCGGTATCAATAACTGTGTCTGGTCGACGTTGAACTTGAAAAACAAGGGGTTCGGGGCGCGGATTTGGTGTGCCGATTTCGTCTACCACCGCTCCCTCTCGAAGGGTAACCTCGACCACTGCTGACTTGAAACCAGCGGCAGGTGAGAGCGTTAGCAGCCATACTCGACCCGGGTCGGCCGGGTTCAGAGCGGTGACAGACCAACCCGTATCTCCAGCTTCCTTTTTCGCTCCGTCGACAAGAGATTCGAGAATCACATCTTCGGCCAAGTCTTCAAGGTTTTCACCGAAACCACTTACACGCTCAGAAAAGACGATCCTGATTCCCACTTCTGCAATCTCAGTTTCCGAGACATCGGCCTCGCTCCAAACCGGCACTCCGCTTTCGTTAACCGGCAATGCTGGCTGAAATGCAAGAACCGCAGTCGGTGCTCCTTCGGTAGCAACTGGGTCGTCGTCTTCCGACTCATCTCCAAAATCCGGAGTTTCTGTGGCAATGAGGAAGATCACTGCGACTGCCAATAGAAGGTCTGCAAATAGCCAGCCGGACAGACCGACTATTGCATTCCGATCACGCCTGTGTGAACCATCTTCAGCACCGATTACTCGATGGCTTCTTGAAAGTGCCACTCGAGTTAGATCCTCTCGCGGAAGAGATGCGCCACCTCGGCCGCTGAAGCTGATGTGCCTTTCAGATCGCGGGCTACGTCTTGAAGCTCAGCATTTAATCCGCGCATTGATGCCTCCAGCAACTGGTTATTCTCGGTAAGTGTTTTTTGAATAGATGCCCCGAATTCATCAACACGGTTTGTGAGCATGCTCAATGACTGTCCCAGATTGTCTTGCAATGTCTTGACGAGCGTTGCCATCTGCTCGTGTGAAGCGGCAGCTCCACCTAGTGCGGACACAATGGAGTCAATTCGTCGTGCGGCTGGCTCCAGCTGGGCCGTTGAAACTTGCGCAAATTGAGTCAGGGTGTCTGTCGCCCTCTCTGCCACAACTGCTAGTTGTTCGGATGACTTGCGCAGATTGTCGACCGCTTCAGCAAGTCCTGACTTGAGCTGCGAAGGAGTAATCGCGCGGAAGCCGTGGAGAAATAATCCAACCCTCACAAGCACCGATTGGAAGTCAGACTCGTCCTTCTTAAACGCTTTCAGAGCCTGTCCATCAGCTAGAGATTCACAGAATTGTGCACCGAGAGTAAGGACAATTAATGCCGCGATCAGGAAAGCGTCGATTAACGCCGTCGTCGTCAGTGTCAAACATGGCCAGCTGCCATCGTCACAAAGCTTGACTGGATCTAGCCAGATTTGGAGAAGGTTACGGTCGGTCTTCAATCCGAGCTGACGTTGATAGGCCTCTGCAACCCGTTCAATCGACCACCAAGTGATGCCAACCGGCACGAATAGGAACACATTTCGAAGCACTGAGATGACGTATGCGACTTTGTGTGATAGGAACTTACTGGTATCTCGGCGCGGTGGCCTCAGCAAATCTTCGAGAGCAAACTGACCCCACTCATTGAGACGACGATTTGCGCGCAGATCGCTCTCCAACTGCTCGAGGATATGGGCATTGGCCGGCTGTCGTTCGACTACCCAAGTCTTGAGCGCATCTGCGGCTTGAATTCGTTCGGAGTTTCCACTTGCTTCAGCGAGTTTGTCCACTTTGCCTGTATCAGTTTCTTGCTTGTCCATTCGCTACTCCAGTTTGTAGTTGTAAACCATCACGGTCATACCCGAAGTGTCTCGGTTTCGAACGTGATATCTCGCGGACGCGACTCTATACGGCGTTCTCCTTTGAAAAAGAGTGATGCCCGAATTGTCGTGGTGGCGGAGTCAAGGCGACTTTCGAACACGAGGTTCACCGCGCGACTCTCCTTGGTCTCTTGACGCACGAATTGCTGACGACGCTCGGGTCCTGATTTCCGGAGATACAAGGTAACCCCGGAAACATACTTCGCACTTGGCCATACCCAGCCAAGCCCTGAGCCCTCCGAAGGATCATCAGAAACGTGCGTCAGATAACTATCCATCAACCGCAGTTGTTCAGTGAGCGCTAAAGCAATCGCACTACGAATCAATCCCGAGCCTGAATTTCTGATTCTTTTCTCGGCGACCGCGGCGGCGATCTCACCAAAGTAACCGCGAGCAAACAGGGCTCGCACGTATTCGTCCGCAATATCTCCGTCTGCAACAGCCAATACCGACTCGAGCCGACTTCGTCGACACGCCAGACATCGTTCGCCGGCAAACCGTTCAATTGCCAGATTCTTAGTTGTGCACCAACTACACGACCATTGCTTATCGTCGAGGAATCGTTTTTTCATATCGTTGCCACAAGCTTGTCGACTACCTCGTTCCACACGACGTCCCGCAAGCCCTCGCGCTCCCC
>Ga0172372_10005417_pt1 | contig 17751 bp, 19 predicted proteins | sample LakKiv5m_2_FD_114544 | JGI IMG/M metagenome (GOLD analysis project Ga0172372, IMG submission 114544) | Freshwater microbial communities from Kabuno Bay, South-Kivu, Congo - kab_092012_9.5m | ecosystem: Environmental > Aquatic > Freshwater > Lake | place: Democratic Republic of the Congo...
TGGCGATTAACCCATGAATTAACCATCTAGCTTGCGTTCCAACTCCGCTTGAACTTAGCGGATGATCGGAAAGCATTAATATAGTTTTTTTCTGCATGTCGTTATATTACTAACTTTTGAAAAATTTGTAATATTTTAAGTGCAGTGTTCACTATTTTTAAATTCACACCACGTGCATGCATCACGATTTTTTAGAGTAATACCTCTCTTTACTGAGGTGATCATATTGCTAACTACTTTAAGAGATCGTTTGATAGGAACTTCCCCAAGAGAAACTGAAAATAACTCGCAGTGATCACCAGGTTTGGCGGTTTTCTTAAGAAGAATGAATCCACAACGTACATTTTTGAATGGAACATCAGGATGTTTTTGACACCAATAGTTCTTATAAAGAGCAAGTTGAGCCTTGACCATTTCATCGCTACGTTTTTCTCGAAACCATCCGCGCGCTGTAGTTTTCCAGTCTAAGATCCAGTGCAATATTTCTCCACGCTTACCTTTTGATTTAATGACGCCATCGATGAAGCCTTTAAAAGCGTGAGGATGGTTTTCAACTGCCTCATAGAGTTGGTGCTCTGCATCGACGACTTCCCACTCTGGGAATGTATCATCAAGAAATTTAGGAACCTCTGAAAGAATAGTTTGGACTTCGGCTTTAGCTTTTTCTAAAGCTTGCCGGCTATAATCTGGATTCCCTTCATGTTTTGCCCAAGCTTTATCCACATGCTCAAAAGCAATTTCCGGCTTCATTTCTCGTGTAAGCAAATAGTGTTCACACGAAGCGTGAATTGCAGTGCCAAAATCTAATACAGGAGATGGTTTTGAAAGATCAATTTTTTTGATATGGACTAAGTTGTGACGATAAGAACACTCTTTCCACAACTTTACTTCTGAAAATGAAATGTGAGGTTTTCCAGTCGGTAAAACGTCAAATGTTTTTTGGTCTTGCATTTACTAAACATCATATAACTAATTAGCTTTTTATTCAAGCTTATGTTTGTTCTATGAACTCAAACAATTTTTTATAACATGATTCATATTTGCTAACATGATAATTTCTTGACAATGAAAAACATTCTTCAGATGATTTTTGATATAGTTGTTCATTTTTTAAAATAATCATCAATTTTTGTTTTAATTCATCAAAGTCTTTACAACAAAATTCTGATAATAATTCTGAATTTTTTACTGTTTCAACATATGAATCATAAGGAGAAAAAAGAACAGGTATTCCAAAAGAGTACGCGTTCATCATTTTGTTATGAGGTTTAATTTTTAAATTTTGATTTTGTGTGTTTTCGTTATAGACAATCTTTAAGTCTAACTCTATTGTATGCAAGATATTATTATGATAATTGGGATTTGCTTGGTACCACCCTAATCCTAACACATTTATTAAACTAATAAGATCTTGATTTCGGTCTAACTGTTTTTGCACCCCAAGATAACCAATTTTTTTTATGAAAGTTGATTTTTTTCTAATTTGATTAAAATTATCATCAAAATTTGAATGCAAATGGTTGATTTTTAGTCTATTCCTGTAACCCCTATATTCTAAAATTGTATTAGAAAAATCAGTGTCATACAACACGGCATCAGCAGTTTCGACCCATGTTTTTGTTTTTGTTTCTGAAAAATCATCAGATATATCAAGAATGATTTTGCCACATTTTTCTTTACTAAGAAAAATAGTGTTATCATCAAACCCTGTTTTTATAAAAATGTAACAGTCATCTTTATTTGCTGACTTTAAAGATTCTTTAATATTGTTTTGCCCAAATACCCATTTTGCTTCTCTTTTTTTTTCAGCAATCATGAATTTAACAAGCATTCCTGCTCGAAGCCAAGCAGTTCCTGCGCCGTTATCAATTGTGCAAAAAGTATATTTCATAGTATGCGTATATATATCAACCTTTAGGCTTCTTTGAAATTGCTCTGCCGACCAATTTTTCCCAATCTCGTTGAGGTCGAACCTCCATGTTCTTGTGCCAAGCTCCATTCATTACTTTTGGATCAACACCAAGCGTCTTTGCAATGCTAATCAAGGCGTTGATGTCCTTGACGAAGCAGCTTCCTCCAAACCCAAATGCAGGTTCACCTGTGTCATCAGCAGGCATAGGACCTGGTACTTTCCAATGCGAATTACCTAAGCGCTTGTCTAACGTGGCATATTCTATTACTTTGTCATAGTCGATGTTTGCTCCTGAAGAGTCCAAAGCTTGACAAATTTGATAAAACTCGTTAGCAAGAGCGACCTTCACTGCTAGATGAATGTTGGTTACATACTTTACCATTTCAGCAGTGGTGCTTGATGTTTTAATGATTGGAACGTTCGGAAACGCTGATTCAAAAACTTGCTTAACTTTATTAATCCAAGGACGAGGGCCTCCAAGGATAATTCTGTTTTGATTTCGCATATCATCAACAGCATTTGCTTCTGTTAAGAACTCAGGATTAAAAATAACTTTCAATCCTGTTTCAGAGAACTTTCTATTCCACATCTCGATTGACCCTGGTGGGACTGTTGATTTAACTACAGCAATTCTTTCTCCAGGAACTTCTGATAATTCTTTCAAAGCTCCTTCTACGATGCTGAGATCTGCAGATCCATCATCATACATAGGTGTAGGAAGGCACACAAAATAAACTTTAGAAAATCCTGGTGTTGCACCTTCCTCATTATCGTGAATTAATTCTGCGATAGAACCAGGGTAACCAGCGACTGGGTCTCCATGGCTTGGAAGAGCTCCAACAGCGTACTTACCTGCTTTGTCATAAGCATAGACGTCGAATCCACGCTCTGAAAAAACAGTCGTTAATGACCCGCCGACAAATCCTTGTCCAATTACTGCTATCGATTTCTTTTTCATATGCTAAAAATAAAAGAATGATTTGAATATGTTCAAACTTAGATCATAGTTCAACCCAGTCTTCTTGTGTCGCTGTTTCTGGGCGGATTGGATTCTTCAACCAATTGCCTTTTTCATCTAATGGTTTTTCAAACCCTATCGGTTTTGCAACAATTTCTATTGAATTAGGTTTAGTTAAATCATAATCAAATGCATTGATGTAATCATAATACTTCCATCCTGTTTCATCTTTTGCTTGCCAATATTTTCCGTATCGACGGTTTCCTCTGACCCTTCCTTGCGTTCCTCTTGGATCAGTATAAATTGCAATCGCTTGTGGAATAGAACTTAATGCCGTGACATATCTGGGGATTTTTTCTTCTGATATCAATTTATTGACTTTGTATCTCATTTCATTTTCTGAATCCATACCTCCTTCATGATTGATGTTTTTTTCGTGCCAAGGAGCAATTTGTTCTATTACTTTTCTGCTGTATAATGCATCAGCTGCAGGTGAGATTGGGTCTCTTGAAATGTTTGCAAAGAAGGTATTTCTTGAAAAAACAGGAGATCTATCTTCTGGGAATCTATAAATTTTATGAGATGAATGTGTAATAGCTCTTTGAGCATCAAGCAAAAAACTTCCGATGACGTCTAGGTTTTTTTCATAAAAATTGATGACATCATGTAACCAGCAGTCTAGAACAAACTGTGTATCGCCTTGCAACATGCACACATAATCTCCTGTTGCCTTAGAAACTATTGTATTTAATCCTATGGCAAATTCATTTGCAAAATTTCTTTCAATTTTTCTAATGACAGTGATCCCTCGGGTCTCAAGGTCATGAAGATATTCTGTTGTTCCTTGTTCAACTGATGCGTTATCGACGACAATTATTTCTTTATTTTCATAATCTTTCGTTGTGTCGAGGAGCGACTCTAAACAGCTTTTGAAGTAGAATAATCTGTTACAGTTAACAATTCCAAAAGTAACTTTTTTCATTTTGATGATTCTATAATTTCTTTTAAAATTGTTTTTAAGTTTTTTGTCATTTTCCAATTTGGATAGTGGGCTTTAAATTTATCCATATTGGAAATATAACAAATGTGATCTCCTATTCTTGCAGAATCTGTCAACTTGTAGTTCAAGGTATATCCGACATCATCTAGCTCTTTTATTATTTCTAAAATTGATGCGCTGTTTTCTCTACAGCCTCCGATGTTATAGACTTCTCCTGGACGTGGCGATTTTAGAAATTCATAAAAAGCTGTACAAACATCATAAGAATGGATTTGATCTCTAACTTGTTTTCCTTTATATCCGTAAATCGTATAGTGTTTCCCTTGTACAGCACATTTTACGATATAGTTTAAAAATCCATGCAATTCCACACCAGTTTGTTGAGGACCGGTCAAACATCCTCCTCTAAATATGCCGATGGGCATGTTAAAATATCTCGCATATTCTTGCGCTAAAAGATCTCCAGCTGTTTTTGATACGCCGAACAGGGAATGAGTCGTTTGATCAATCGACATTGTTTCATCAATCCCATTTTCATACTTAGAAGATGCGTAGTCATAACGCATTTCTTTCTCTACTAAATCAAGTTTATTTGGTGTATCACCATAAACCTTGTTCGTACTAACATGAATCATAGGAGATTCTGGGCATGTCTGGCGTACTGCTTCTAAAATATTCAAAGTTCCCGTAGCGTTAGTATGAAAATCTTCATGAGGTATTTTTGCAGCAAGGTCATGAGATGGTTGTGCAGCTGAGTGTATGATGTAAGTAGGATTATAGGTTTTAAAGATTTCTAGTATGCCTGATTGATCCCTAATGTCAAAATTATGATGAATATAGTTTTTATGTTTACACAATTCTGAGGCTACAAAAGACGTATCACCATGATCGCCAAAAAAATATTTTCTCATGTTGTTATCAATGCCAACAACAACGTTATTATGATTTAAAAAATACTTAGTTACCTCTGATCCTATTAGACCAGAAGCGCCGGTGACTAAAATAGTTTTCATTTAATTATAGTTTAGTTATAAACCCGGTAATGCTAGCATTATAAGGCTTTTTAGAGTTATTAGAAATAATGTTTTTGCTCCAAATTATTTTTGCTGTGTTAACTGATCTTTTTATTTCGTTATAAGAAGACGAAGAAATATAAGCGCTATGAAAATCTTTATTTTTTATAATCGATTCAAATAATTCATAAGTTGATAATTGATTTTCAATATTATGAGCAGGATAAAGACTTTTAATGCTAGTGTGCATATCTTCCATTATAAACAAACCATTCTTTTTTATTTTTGGCCAAAAGACTTCTAGAGCATTTTGTTGTTGTTTCATTGTATGACCTCCATCATCTATAACAACATCAAATTCTCCTAATTTTTCTGATAACAATTTTAATTCATCTTTAAAATCGCAATTTGCGATATGCATCGTAACATTTTTTAAATCAGATAAATCTGTTTTATTGATGTCTATACAATGTAGTTCTGCATTTGGAAAATACTCTCTCCACATTTTAATGCTTGCACCTTTATAAACTCCTATTTCTAGGAACTTAATTGGTTCATATCTTAAATGAGATAAAATTTCATCATAGTGATGAAGGAAAAAATGAGTTGTTTTATCTGTTTGATGTTTTAAACCTATGTTAAATAAATCATTTTTCATGAAATTTTATCTTTAGTATTGAAGTATATTTGATTGTATATCAAACGTTTTATTATTTATAATTTGTTGAACTCTATTGATCATAAAATCTAATGTTAGACTATTTTGGATCAATTTAACATTATTTTCAATAGGTTTTCTATTTTCAATTTTTAACAAAAAATCAATTTTTTGTTCCATCGTTTCATAAAATAAATCTTCTTCCATAGAACAATAATGAATATTTTCTTCACAAGGCCAAGGAGTATGTTGCTGCCGTAATGATAAAACGCATTTTTCGAAAACCATGCATTCATAAAATTTTCGAGAAGACAATCCCACGCCGGGTAAATCAACGCAAATTTTGCTTCTTCTCATTAAAGAATAAAATTGATCAGCTGGCAACGATTCATCAAATAAAGCAAATTTAATGTCTAGTCTTTTATCACGAATTTCTAATAATTTTTTATAGCCTAAAATAGAGGATCCTGACCACCACTTTTTTATATCTCTATTTTTTGGCCAGCAGTATGGTCTATTTTTTGAATGCTTCATTCCACCAGCGTAAAAAACGTCTATATCTTGTTCAACTAGAGGAAATTTTTGTTTTGACTCAAAAACTTTTCCTGGGTCATTGCTGAATATTCCTATTGGATAAACATCTTCTTTGAAAGGATAAAACTGGTTATACTCTGGATTACGATTGACTTGTGATTTTAAAATGATCATGTCATGTGGTTTATAGAGTTGTTGAATTTCAAACAGTGTAGACCAAACAATCTTACAATCGCTTGGAGTTCCTCCGCTACCATCATCAGTGTCCAATAAAACTAAAAGTTTTTTATTGTCTTTTTCACATATAAAAGAAGAAAAATTTCTACCTAATTTTTCAGTCGACATTCTTTGATCATAAACGGCATCTTTTGAAAGATTTTTGTTAAAAAATTCATTTTGAAAAATTTGAACATGATCCCTGTTGTTTTTCCCAAAATAAGTTATCATACAATTTCCATTGAAGCTAAACGCAAAGCTGAACCTATCACCTGATGCATATCATAATATTGATAATCAGCTAATCTTCCTCCGAAGATTACAGATGTTTCTTTTTGTTTCAACTTTTCATAATTTGAATAAATCGTTGAATTTTTGATATCATTAATCGGATAATAAGGAGTTGAATTTTCATTCCATTCTTGAGGATACTCCTTTGTAAAAATTGTTTTTGAAAATGATTTACCTGTCAAGAAATGTTTGTGTTCAGTTATCCTAGTCCATGGTATGTCAAATTCTGTATAATTTATAATTGCATTACCTTGAAAATCTCCATCAACTTCAAAATTTTCAAATTTTAAAGTTCTATAATCTAATTTTCCAAAAAAATAATCATAAAACTGATCTATTTTACCAGTGTATACGATTTTATTTGCCATCTTTGAATATTTTTCTTTTTTTAAGAAAAAATCAACTCCAAGTTCTATATGACATCCATCCAACATATTTTCAAAAATTTGTGTGTATCCATTTACCGGTATTCCTTGATAAGGATCGTTGAAGTAGTTATCATCAAACGTAAGTCGTATTGGTAAACGTTTGATGATGAATGAAGGTAAATCTTTGGGTTCTTTCATCCATTGTTTTTTTGTATATCCGTATATGAATTTTTCATATACTTCTTGTCCAACTTGTGAAAGTATCCACTCTTCCAAATTTCTTGGTTTATCACATTTTATCTTTACTTCATTTAGCTTTTTTTTTGCTTCTTCAGGAGTCGTTACTCCCCAAAGTTGGTACAATGTAAAAAGGTTAATTGGGAATGAGTAGATATTGTTTCCGTATTTAACTTTTGGTCTATGAATAAAGTTATTAAATTCAGTAAATTGATTTATAAAATTCCATATTTTTAAATTTGAAGTATGAAATATATGTGGTCCGTAAACATGAACATCTATACCGTGTTTTTTTTCGGTATAACAATTTCCTCCAATATGGCTTCTTTGATCAATAATCAGAACACTTTTTTTATGTTTTTTCATCTCATGAGCAAATACTGAACCGAAAAGGCCGGCTCCTACTATAAGGTAATCAAACTTTTTCATTAAACATCATATCCTAAAGAAGTTGCCCAAGGAGATAACATTTTTACTTTTTGATCTTTATTTAATTTTTCTAAATATCCAAATGGGTATTTATCATAATAAACATCTTTATAGGTTTTGTTTGTTTTACCTAAAAATAAAGTCTTCCACATTCTTTCAAGACAATGAGCTTCAATTGGATTTGATGATTGAGAAACTAATTGTTTTAATAAACTCCACTGTTCCAAAGATAGGTTATGAAACAGTTTTCCTTTTACTAAAAATTGTGCGCCTTGAGCAAACTCAAAAGTTTCAGGAGAGCTTCCTTCACCAAAAACCTTTTCATATAGGTAACCTACTGGGAATCCTTGTCTGCGACTAGCAGGTAACCCGTTCATGTCTTGTAACAATTCAAAATTTAATGAAAAATAATCGTTGTGTGAATATTTTTCATAGTTTTTTATGACTTCTTTTATTATTCCTTTTGGATTTTCATGATCAAAAGGATTTCCTTGTAAAAACATATAATGATCATCAACATTTTGATAGTTTTCTATAATGTGATGAATATACGTATGAGCTTCTCTTCCTAAATTTGGAAGTAAATTTTTTCCTTCAAACTTGTTGTAAATAGTAAATTTGACATCTAAGTTAGAAAATTTAATGTCATTAATCCATTCACAATTTTCTTTAAATCTTGCGATAATAACTTGCAACTTTGACATGTTAAAATCATCCTATTAATTGTTCATCAATCCACGCATATGTTTTTTCAATTCCAGTTATTAATTTTTTTGAATAATCCCACCCTAATTTACTTCTTATTAGATTATTATCTGAATTTCTACCCCTTACCCCAACAGGACACTTAAATCCGTATTTTTTTTCAAAATCAAATCCTTCTAAATTAGATATTTTTAAATTTTTTCCTGATACTTTAATTGTAATCTTTGCAAGATCATTAATTGATACCATTTCTTCAGAACCTATATTTACTGGTCCCATAAAATTGGATTCCATTAATCTTCTTGTTGCTTCCACACACTCATCAATGTACAAAAATGATCTTGTTTGTTTTCCATCTCCCCAAACTTCAATTGTTCCATTATCTTCACACTCTGCAACTTTTCTGCATAGCGCTGCCGGGGCCTTTTCTTTCCCACCTTGCCAAGTTCCTTCAGGTCCAAAAATGTTATGATATCTTGCAATTCTAACATTTAACCCGTAATTTCTATGGAATGACAAATATAATCTTTCACTAAAAAGTTTTTCCCACCCATATTCACTATCCGGTGCAGCTGGATATGCAGAATCTTCAAAACATTTAGGATTTTCAGGATCTTCTTGATTATACGCTGGATAAATGCATGCAGAAGATGAGTAAAATATTTTTGGCATTTTTTTAAATTTTACTGCAGTTGAAACGATATTTAAATTTATCGTCGCGGAGTTATGCATAACATTTGCATCATTTTCTCCAGTAAAGATGTAACCAGCTCCTCCCATGTCAGCTGCAAGTTGATAAATTTCATCAAATCCGGTATTAAATGATTTGTCTGTCTGCATTACATTAATAGCTGAAGATAAATCTCGTAAATCGCATATGATAAATTCATCAGCATGTGTTTTTGAATATTCTGGGTATTTTAAATCAGCACCTCTTACCCAATATCCTTCTGATTTTAATCGTTTTACTAAATGTGACCCGATGAATCCTCCAGCTCCACAAACTAATGCTTTTTTCATAAGTAATTTATCTTTCAAACAGTTGAAAAAATATACAAACTTTAAGACTTTTTGAAAATATAATTTTCATTATCTAAAATAGTTTCTACAAAATAATTTAGAGAATTCATATATTGAATTACTTCTTGAAGCTTATATCCTCTTATTTCTAATCCATTGTTTAATTCAACCATAACAATTGGTGATTGTTTAGATAATAGTTCTTTGCTTCCCAACAAAACTTCAAAATCGTATGAGTCTACATCTATTTTTATTAAATCAACTAAAATATTTCTTTGTCTTACAAATGTATCTAATGTACAAAAATTAAATTTTTTATGCTCTATTAATTTTTGCGACCATTGTTTATAGATTTTATCTTCAAATTCTCCATCTTTGTTTGACAAAGCTAATTTTAATGTTTCTACATTATTACAATTATTAAATTGTAAGTTTTTTTCTAATAAATCGATTGTATCTGTCGGTTCAAAAGAATATACCATGCCATTAACAGCTAACTTTGAAAATAAAACAGAATACATCCCAATTTGAGCGCCTGCATCAATTATAGAAAATTCAGGTTTTATTTGAGAAATAAAATACTTGTGTGTATTTTTTTCTGCTTCTGAATACCACGTTGCATCTTCTTTATAAAAATAAGGGAAATCTGCAAATATATTTTTATCGTATGCGTATTCAATCCTCAACATTTTTATTTTTTCCACCTTGATTTATTGTTAAACTTTTCTGGAATTTTTAACATTTTATTAATGAATCTAAGGTCCTGTAAAAGACTATCTTGCCCATGCTTTAACGTTTTATAAAGCTCAAATCCGTTTAAAGCGAAAAAATCAAGTATTTCATCATGTGTAGATGCATTTTTATAAAAAGAAGTATGATCATCTTCAACGTCAATGTAGCAAACATTTTGCAAATGATTTTTTAAACTTTTAATTACATCTAAGTCTTTACCTTGTGTGTCACTTTTGATTAATTCAATAAATTCATAATCAATTTTATCAAGTAACATTTTTAATGAAAATGTTTCAACATTAATAATTTTGCTTAAAGAATAACCAGCAAACCCAGGATTTGAAAAGTCTGGTTGTAATAAGCTAGAACAGCCTACGTCTATAGTCGTTACGTAAAAAGGTTGATTTTGAAATTCATCAACATTGTCTATTGCACCAACTATATGGTAGTGATCATGAAAATTTTTAACATTTTCGTGAACTGTTTCAACACAATCAGGATTTGGTTCAACTGAAATTGATATAATGTCTTTTAAATTTGAATGCCAATATGATGAAAAAGGTGCTGTTTTTGAAGTCCCTATATCAAATCTCAATTTTTTCCCAGATTTAATTTTTTGAGATATTTCTTCAAAGGGAAGTTGATTAAAGTTAAATACTTTCATTGCACTTTTGCCTTTATAGTTTTAATTTTGCAGTTATTAACGTATGCCATCCTAGTTTTTTTTCTAATATTTTAAACACATCTTCTGGCATAGATTCAAACCATGGAGTTTTTATAAAAATATTTTTTTTATATTGATCAATTTGATAAGGAAAAATATGATCTTGTTCTAAAGATATAATCTGAAAATCTTTTAGTAAAAAGATTACTTCATCATGAGTGTATGTAAAAGCTATTGGACAACAACTCTGCGCTTCAAATTGATCCAACCCTTCTTCTATCATAAAATTTTTCCAAGAGTTTTTTGAATAAACCATAATTTTTAGTATGGAATCTTTATTCATATAATTTTTTAATTGATTAACTATTTTTTCAGGATTTGGACTATGATGTATTACTCCAAAAGAATAAATTAAATCAAATTCTTGATTATGCAGAAAACTTGAAAGTTCTTCTGCATTTCCTTGTATAAATGTTCCTTTTTGATTATACACTTCAAATCTTTTTTTGGTAATGTTCAAAGATTCTTCAGAAAGTTCTACTCCTGTATAATCTGCACCATTTTTTGCAAAATTAATTGCAGCTGTTCCAATTCCGCACCCTATTTCTAAAACTTTTTTATTTTTCCATTTCTCAAAATTCGTGAATTTTAATATGTGAGATTCTACAAAAAACTTCTTACGTTCAACTTCGTCAAAATACTCTTTCGTTCCTACTTCTTTTGAAGAATGTTTGACGTTACATGGTCGATCATTCCAAAACTTTTTTACATCTTCTATTGTGTGAACCATAAAATTCATCCTTCACGAGTTTGATTTAAAAACGGGTATCGGTAACATTTTGTGCTGATTGTTTTTTCTAAATCTTAAGAAAATTTCAATAACTTCTTTTTGTCTTTTATTTAAAATTTCGTTTTTGTTATTATCAACATAATCCATAGACCACTCTAGTTCTTCGTATGTAGCTCCGAGTTGGTCTTCATCTGTTCTATCATCGTCCCACAACCCGTCTGTTGGTCGGGCGTTGATGATTTCATCATTGATTTTTAAAAATGAAGCCATAGATCTTACTTGCGATTTTGTCAAATCTGCTATTGGCGAAATGTCAACCCCACCATCACCATATTTTGTAAAAAAACCTACGCCGAAGTCTTCAATTTTGTTTCCAGTTCCGACAACTAATCCCTTTATAGATCCAGCAATTTGGTATAGGGAAACCATTCTAATTCTGCTTTTTGAGTTGGCATTTGATAAAGGATCATCAAAATTGCTTTTAAATGTGTCATAAAACGTATCATAAACTTTACTAAGATCTATCTCATAAGAAACAACGTTTTTGAATGACGCTTTTAACCAGTCAATGTGATTTATTGCACGAATAAGTTGTTCTTTATTTTGATGTATCGGTAATGTTACAACGTGCGTTTCAACGTTAGTCATACAACAAAGCGTAGACACCAGCGCGGAATCAACGCCGCCTGATATTCCTACGACTAATTTAAGATTATAGCTGTTGGAATAGTTTTTTATCCAATTTACTATTTCATCAACAATAGTTTTAGAGTCATTTTTTGATGACATATTTGAACTTATCACCATGGGTATCTCTTACTTGCGATATCACTGTTTCGTTGTCTACGATTGTAATATCAATGCCTTCTTCTGAAAGCTTGTTTGCTAGAAGAAGTTGCTGAGATTCTTCAATTATGACGGACCCTGGTTTATAAGATACTCCTTCTAAAGTTATTTGATTATTTACTATCGATTTTTTTATATGATCTAATTGATAGTTTAAATGGATACGATTATACTCGTCAGATGCTAATGGAATCGATGGATGAATGTCATGCTCGTTGCATAAAATGCCTAATGCTCTATTATCTCTAGGAAAGCATGGACCGCCAAAACCATATCCCCATTTTAAACATTTGCTTCCAATTCTTGAATCTTTTGAAATTGAAGATAGAACATCATCGGTAGATAAAGAAAGTTTATTACAAATATCTCCAATCATGTTTGCAAATGATATTTTTGTAGTGATAAAACAATTGATTCCAATTTTTGTTATCTCTGCTTCAGTTAAACTTAAGCGACATATTTGGGGGGTGTTTTTACAAATATTTTTATGAATGCTTTCTAACAAGTCCCCTGATTCTTTTGAGCTTTCTCCGATTAATACCATGTCTGGGTGGGTTTGTCCTCGTAGAATGTCACCTTGTGCAATAAATTCTGGATTGTAAAGCAGATCAAAATTTAATTTTGAAAGCTTATCTGCGATAGATTCGCAATACCCGGGATATGTCGTGCACCCTATTACTAATAGCTTTTTCTCTGGTTGTTTACCTAGCTTTTCTAATTCGCAAATAACATTCTCAATTTGCGCATGGTCATATTTTCCGTTTTGTAAAGATGGGGTTGCTACCATCAAAAAAATTATATTAGAAAAATCTAAACACTTTTTTAAAGATGCAGTTGCTTTAAAGTTTTTACTTTTATTCAATAACTCATTCACACCTTTTTCGTTAGAAAAAAAAGTTTTTTGATTCAATTCATCAATATAATTTTCGTTGACGTCGCACCCTAGGACGCTGTACCCACGGTCTTCTAATGTAAGTGCCAAACAAAGACCTAACTTCCCAACCCCTAAAATCGAAATATTTTTTTTTTTCATAGAATTAAATTCCCGTTTTTGTCTATTTCTTTTAGATTTAAGGAATACATAGGATGATTAAACCCTTGCTTCACGCAAACTAATTCATGATTTCCGTATAAATGTGAAATCCAGCTAAAAGAGCTATTTGCCATGACTAGCACGTCAGAGTTAATCATGTAATACAATGAAATAATAGGGTATTCTTCTATGTGAAAACTTATTGTGTGATTTTCGTGCAATTTTGCTGAATTTAAAAAATCATACTCTTCTATGCTTCCTTGTGCATAAATTCTAAATTTTGATTTTTGATTTTCATATAAAAAGGACAATCGTTCTAACAAATTTATGTAATATTGCTTTTTCTCTGGTACAAAAAGATCTCTGCTTGAATCCGGAGCTGAATCCGTGCTCGTATATTTTCTAATATGAATTGCAATGTTTTTTTCATCTGTTGAAAAAGCTTGCTTAAACTTATCTTCTAAAACTAAATTAGATTTTAATGATCTAATGGTAGATTTGTTTTCAGCTTCTTTGATTAATGCATTATTAATGAAAAACTTAAAAATAAGTTTTAGATCAAATTCTAGTACGACATTTTCATTGTCTTTAGCTTTTCTTTTAAAATCATCAATGGTATTTTTTTCCAATTTATTTACACTAATTTTTCTAGTAACGTTCGAATCATCTATAGATGGAAAATTAAAAAACTTGTTGACGTCATCCATAAATTCTTCTTGCGAAACATTATGATGTTGATAATGCGTAAAATTCTTAAATTTTGAAAAATAAAAACCTACATTTAACATTTTTGTTATTGAATAACACAAAAGTTGGGCTTGCACCATTGCGCCTATTCCTTCAGTGTTATTACCGTTTGAATTTACGCTTAAATAAATCATGTCAAATCCTTTAAAAGATATTTCGCTCTATCTATGCAATTTTGTTTTGCATCATGGCTATAACAATGATGATCAAAAAAGTTATTTGATATTATAATCAAAAATTAAGCTAAAAACATTAAAATCTTTCATCTTATTCTAATTCCTCTGATGTTTGGATCAACATTGTATTTTTGAAACATTTTTTTCATAATTTCAGGATATTGATCTACATTCCATTTACCACGATTGATAGCAGTACAAACATAAGGATACACTTTGGAATCATAGTGAGCTGCACCAATCTTAGGCTCACCATTATAAATTAATGTTCCTTTAATTCCTAGATCTCTTGCACCATTATTCCATGCATCAGATTCTAGCCATTTTTCTGATTTCACATGTTCATAAAGCTTTTTGATCGATGATTTTTTCCATAATGTTGCTTGCATAGAAAACGCATCATTTGTTTCCACATGAACTTCGTATATGTCATCAACAACATGCCTGTCCAGAGGCGTTTGATATCCACATCTGATTAGTCTGACATAATCATAATCAGATAAAGATAAAAATTCTCTATATCTTGAAATTGACTCATAATCAATTTCAGAAAATAAGATGAAGTCTTCTTGAGAATAAATTACAAAATTTTCTTGAATGCTTTCTAGACAACCTATGTATTGCTTCCAATAAGGATCAGAATCTTTATATGTGACCAACTGATGATCTTTGGTATCCCATTTTGAAATAGATTCTTGATTAGAAAATGCATAGCTTTTCACGTTTGAAGCATATAATGTTAATTGTCCAAAATGCATTGGCCAAACATCAGAATATTTTATGTTTGTATATGTGATTAATGCAATGTCTTTCATATTATTTTTTATTGGTTAAATTTTCTAATCTTCCATTTTTTCTTAATTCTCGTAAATCATCAAACTCATCATCAGTTCCAGGAAGTTTTTTATAAACAGTTGATCTATATTCAATGTTTTCAATTTGCGGATGTTCGACATAATAATATGTTGCTAAAGATATCCTATATTGATCGTCTGGACATATAAGAGGATAAGGATGTCCGTGGTTAGAATCTGTATCTGTTCTGAAGATGACTGCTCTATTAAATTTTGGTAAGATTTTTTGACGCATTTGAGTCATGTCTTGATTCCATAATTCAAGATGTCCTCCCCATTCTTCTTCCCAAGGTTCATTTAAGTAAAGAATCAAATTCAATTTTCTAAGCATCATTAATTCTTTATGAACATTAAAATCTTCATGAATGTCTAGTTTGCCTCCTCTTTTTATTAAGTGCAAACCTCCGCCATTTAACTTTTTGTCTGATTTTAAATTTTGTATTCCTGTTAATTTACTTAACCAATACAAAAATTCATTTGAATTAACATACGAAAAAAAGCTAGAAAAACAATGATCTAATTCATCAATTTTGTTGAATGCAAGTTTTTTTTCCAACGGATTATCATACAACCACCACGTTTTTTCATCATACTTTGGAAAATTCGTCTTCAATGTGAGAGCAAAGCTTTCATTTAAAAAATCATCAATTACGATATGTTGAAAAGGATCAGCTTCCAAAAATTTTTTTGAAAGTTCTTCTATATTCAAGGTAAAGTCATTGACAATGTTTTTATTCACAAAAATCACCAATTATCGTGTTATAATATTCTACGACATTTGATATGTGATATTTTTCAGCAACTTTTATAGATTTTTTAGATAACTCTTTAAAAAGTTTTTCGTCTTTTGTAAGAGTTACAACACTTTGTTCAAGTTCATCAAAATTTTCGACAAACATACACTGCTTATCACCAAATTGTATGTAACTTTCATACGGCAAACATATAGTAGGAATTCCAAAACTTTGAAAATTTGTTAATTTTGTGTTTGGCTTATATTTTAAAGTTCTTTCATACACTCCGGGTTTTATAGATTCTTTCTCAAAGAAAATAATTCCAATATCGATTTCATCAAATACAGATTCTAATTCTTCATGAGTTTGAGGATTTTTGTTGATGAATGAAAGATTATTTTTACTGCAAAAATTTTGAATTTGCTTTTCATTAATCGTATATTCAGGAACACCAACGTATCCTATTCGTTTTGGAACTAACACTTCTTTATATTTTCTATTAAAATTGCAACTATGGTGAGGTATTACATAAACTTTTTTATCAGTTATTTTTGAAATTTGATCTTTCATTAAGTCGTTATTAACAATATAAAAGTCGCAGTATTGATTCACGTATCTTGAAAAATCATCTTTATCAACTCTTCCGTACAAATAATCAGTTACTGGATTGTCTGCTATGTCAAATCCTATTTTGACGTTTTTTGACTTACAGTATTTTGCATAATCCTCATTAAATTTTCTAACATGTATTGTGATTTTATTTTTTGGTTTTGTAGGAAAATCTACATCAACAAAGTCTGATCCTGGGATAAAATTTGAGATTTGTTTACCCCTTATTATTCCTGAACTTCTATTCGAAAATCCTATAAAAGTTATCATATTAATTCCATCTTTTCTATAATTCTTTTTGCTCTCATAATTGACGTATGATGAGACATTCCATGAATTTTTCCTGATTTTCCAATGGTGTTAGTCAATTCTTCAGATTCTAATAACAAGTGTAAGTTTTTTATGAATGAATCAATGTTGTTATATGACACTGCATGTTGTAGATCAACAAACTCATTTTCAATTATTACATTATAATTTTGGTATAAACAACATGCTCCGGAGCCGATTGCTTCCCAAAATCTATCACAATTATCTCCACCGCCCCAGGCATCAATTACTATTCTAGACCTTGATAAGACTTGTTTATAAATTTCTGGATTTAAATCCTTAGCAACTACAACTTTATATTTTGAATTAATTTTTAAACAATATTCAGTTACTTCTTTTCTTAATCCAGTCATATGTTGACCAAATACGCACATGACGTCTATATCCTTATTGTCATTATTAGATAAATGACGATTCATTAACCCAAATGGTAAAGGAATTATCCCTCTTTGTGCATCTTGATCGTAACATTCTCTTTTAAAGTAGACATCACATTTGGAAAACATTTCTTCATTTATCCAAGGATTTCCTCTTCGAAGCGTTGGATTTGTTAGCGAATCTAACATTTGATTTTTATTTTGGTAACCCGTATAAGTCCATTCGCTACCATCAACATATGCTGTTTTGAACTTATTTTTTAGTCGATCTATTAAATAGTGTTTTGGAGCATCGTTGTTTCGTACCTTACCAAAAAATGCAACAACAAAATCTGCATCATTGATTGAAATAATCTCTTGATCAGAAAAAGTTTTATTGATTCCATTTCCAAGATCAGATGCAATTATTTCAACACCTAATTCATTAAATCCTTCTATGATTAGTTCTGTAGTATAATCTCTTTTTTTGTTGGGAGTAATTGCTATAATTTTCACAACAAAGATGAAATTACTTTCAA
>Ga0172372_10005419_pt1 | contig 17747 bp, 19 predicted proteins | sample LakKiv5m_2_FD_114544 | JGI IMG/M metagenome (GOLD analysis project Ga0172372, IMG submission 114544) | Freshwater microbial communities from Kabuno Bay, South-Kivu, Congo - kab_092012_9.5m | ecosystem: Environmental > Aquatic > Freshwater > Lake | place: Democratic Republic of the Congo...
CTGTTAAAGCTGCTGTTAATACACCAGAGTCTCCAATTGCAAAAAAACTATAAAGAATCGAAAAGATAATAATAAAAAATATATTATTGACCCAAGTGTTTATAGAGAAGGGTTATTTCGTACCATTTATAGTAGTAAAAGAGGAGAAAACAGACCATTGGTGAAATCAGATTTGTCTGATGACTTTGTAGATTTAGAAACATTTATTTGTTATCATACTTCTGATACTTATAAAATTCTTAATTTTAATAATAATTCTATTATATCACCTTTAGATGACGTCCACAAAGACGACGATATAGAAATTATTGATTCACCTATTGTTAATATACCAGAAGAATTAACTGAAGAAGATAAAAAAACTATTAAAAAATTTATTACAAAAGAATTTCATCATTTCCCAAATACAGTTCGTGATATTTTTATTGATCAACAACATAATTGTATCATTGTCGCTTTAACTGAACGCTATTGTCCATTCTTAGATAGAGAACATAAATCAAATAATCAATATATTGTCATAGATACTACAAGTTCTAAACAGAAATGTCATGATACAGAATGCAATGAGCATAAATATGGAGAACTTAAATTAGAAAGTTATCCAAAAGAAATTAATGAAATTATCAAAAAGTGTCTTCGTGTTAATAAACAAGAACTTGAACTTATTGAACAAGCTATTATTGAATGTAAAAATTACATAACTCAAAATTTTGATGAAGAAATAAAGGATGTATCGTTTGATCGTAATGCTATGATTTTCAGAGGAAATGTTGGAAATACAACTTTGTCAAAATTGTTAAAAGGTAAATGTCCTGAATGTAATGTTGAACATCAAATTGGTGATACTGGATATTGTCTTAAATGTACAAAATGTAGCGCTATTTTTCCAAAACAACATCTTATACCAGTCGATAATAGATATAAAACATTAAATAGCTTTTGGATGAATTACAATCAGCTTATTAACAATGGTACTATTAATAATATCATCAATATTTATAACGGTAGTGATATAGAATTCACTTGTGATATAAAATTAGATAACTCCATTTTTAAAAATAAAGAAGTTACAACTATTGTTAATCAAGTATTAGATGGACATAAAATTACTATGATTTCTAAATTATTGTATGTTATTCATAAAACATTTATTTATTCTCGCAATAATTGGTATTATTTTACAGGTTCTATCTGGAAATCTGATAATGATAATATAGAAATGAAAAAAGAAATTATAGATTTATCTAAAATTTTTGATAGAATCAAAAGCCATTATGATGCTAAAGCAAGTGATGAAACAACTATGTCATTAAGTAAAAATATCAAAAGTATTATAAATAAATTTCATAAACCAGGATTTCAAGATGATGTTATAAAAGGTGCCAAGATTTATTTTAATGATGAAAATTTTATTTATAATTTGAATAGTAAAAAGCATTTAGTACCATTTTATAACGGGGTTTATGACTTGCTTGAAAATCGTTTCAGAAAAACCAAAAAAGATGATTTTATTAATTTAACTGTTAATTATGACTATGATATAAATGTTCAAAATCAAGAAGTTTATACCTTTTTACAACAAGTCTTGCCCAATAAAGGTGTTCGTGATTATGTACTTAAAAAAATGAGTGAATGTTTAAATGGAGATATTCCTAATACTAACTTTTTAATGTTTATAGGTGATTCTGGTGCTAACGGAAAAAGTCAATTGTTAAATTTAATGAAATTATGTATGGGCGAATTTGGTGAAAAAGTTGAAGTCACTCTTTTAACAAGAAAACGCAATAATGCAAATGAAGCAAATACTGAAAAAATTAAACTATTACATAAACGATTTGCATTTTTAAGTGAACCCGAAGATGGTGAAAAAATCAATATTGGTCTTCTTAAAGAATTAACTGGATCTGAAGAAATTGTTGCTCGTGGTCTTTATCAAGAAGCTGTTTCTTTTGTCATGGAAGCAAAGCTTTTCTTGGCTTGTAATGAACTTCCAGAAATTAAAGGCGAAGATACTGCACTTTGGAGACGTATTCGTGTTATCGATTTCCCAAGTCGTTTCGTAGATGAACCAAAAGAAGATAATGAATTTAAAATAGATAGAACACTTCCTTCAAGAATGCGCGAAGATATCACTTGGAGACAAACGTTTATGAATATATTACTTGATTACTATAATAAAACAGTACCAGAACCAAACGAAATTAAAGTCAAAACAAATGAATATAGACAAGAAAATAATGATTTTTACAATTGGCTTGAAGAAAACATTGAATATAAAGAAGGTGATATACTTCAATTAGCTGAAGTTTGTGAAATGTATACCAAAAAAAGAGTTGGTCCAAGAGTTATGTCTAAATTCAAAAAGGAAATCGAAAAATATATAAAAGAAAAATATAAACATATAAATAACGAATATCAAAAAAGCTCATTCAATGATAAATTTTATAGAGGATGGTTGCATTTGTCGATAAAAGATACATGTTTTTAGTCTTTTTATGGTCGGCTTGCTCAATTGGCGCCAAGCTTGCTCAATAATGGCGCTATTTATGGTCTGTTTGCTCAATTGGCGCTATATTTTAACTTATTTTATAGAAAAAAAATTATAAAAAAAGTATAATAATATATAAAAATATAAATTACAGAGAAAACCCAAATTATAGCGCCAATTGAGCAAGACACCATAATAGCGCCATTATTAAGCAAGCTTGGCGCCAATTGAGCAAGCCGACCATAAAATTAGAATTATTTTAAAAATAAATGAAAAAACATTTAAGGGCTGGAAACATTTTAAATTAAAAGAATTCAGTGATGATTTATGGTCGTAGTCACCCCAAGTTACTTCTGGTATACCCCTGGTTACTTCTTTTGTGGTGGGGTTACTCTAGTTACTCCTTTTATAACTTTATATTATAGAAATTAAATATAATATAAAAATATATAAAAATAAAAAACTACAGAGATATCTTAAAATGGGGGTAACTGGGTGTTTTTAGAAGTAACTGAGACCATATGGGAGTAACCGGTAGTGGTAACTGAAGTAACTCTTTAAAATAAGACGAAAAATCATTAATTATATTAGATTTATTTCAAACATATATGCAACCAACCTCTAAAAAATTTATCATTGAAAGAACTTTTTTGATATTCGTTATTTATATTTTTATATTTTTCTTTTATATATTTTTCGATTTCCTTCTTAAATTTAGACATAAATCTTGGACCAATATTCTTTCCCAAAAATTTCTTATCATGTTTCTCTACCTTTAGAAGTTCTTGAACCAAGTATATGAATAATACCATTGTCCTTTGAATAATCAGATAAATACATATTACCTGAATACCCACAGAACAGCTTTAACATAATATCACATTGATTATCATTTTCAATTTCAGAAATGAATCTGGTTACTACATTCTGATCATCTCTATTATCATTATTCATGTCAATAGTATCGAATCTGTTTATTAATTCTTCCATATTTTAATTAATCTTATTTAACTAATTAAACTATTTTAAATCAATTTTTATTAAATTGTTTTATATCCAAAGAAGTATATGGAGTACCTACCCTATTCTATTAATAGACGACTTGACCATATACTTTACTAATTCTTTAAATGTTACATTGGGCTCCCATCCTAATTCTTTTTTAGCCTTTGATGCATTTCCGATTAAACATTCTATATCAATATCTCTATAATATTTAGGATTGACTTGTACTAAAATATGTTTCTTATTGTTCTTTTCAACACCAACTTCATCAACTCCTTGTCCAATCCATTCCATTTCTATTCCAATCTCCTTAAAAGCTAATTCTACAAATTCTCTAACACTATGGGTCTCACCGGTTGCAATAACATAATTTTGAGGTTTAGTACTCTTTAACATTAGATATACTGCACGTACATAATCTTTCGCATCACCCCAGTCGCGTCGAGCATTTAAGTTACCTAATTGCAACGGTTGTAAAGGAAATGAAGTTTGATGGTCACTTTTAAACTTATTACATGTATCATAGTACTTACCAACATAATCTGCAATTTTTTGTGTTACAAAAGTATGACCCCGACGACTCCCCTCATGATTGAATAAAACACTAGAAACAATAAACATTCCATATGCATCCCTATACATGTTACACACTTCTTGAGCAGCTTTCTTAGATATACCATAAATACTAACAGGTTGCATAGGAGAGTCTTCATTTAATAATTCTTTGCCATCTGTCTGATTACCATACATTTCTGAAGTACTAGCATGATACACCCTACATGTCTTTTCCAGACCCAAGGAACGTACACTTTGTAAAATATTCAAAATTCCTAATGTATTAACTTGAAAAGTATAATTTTCTAAATCATGACTGACTTTTACATGACTTTGTGCAGCAAAATTAACAATATAATCTGGCTTTACCTTTGCAATAATATTATGAATATTCATTGGGTCAGTCAAGTCACCATGATACAACTTCAGCTTATTAAAAATATGGTCAATATTTTGAGTATTAAATGTAGCAGAACGCCTCACGATACCATGAATATTTGTGTATCCTAGTTCAAGAAGATAGTCAGCAAACCAACTACCATCTTGACCACAAATACCTGTGATTAACCACGCTTTTTTAAATTCTTCTGTCATTTATAATATATTTAATTACTTTTTGTTTTTAAATAGATTAATTTAGTATTAATTTAACAAAAATATTATATAAGTAATTATAAAATAAGCTATTTTAATTTAATATGTTTCCAACCCTTTAAAGTTTTATCATTGTTTCTTGTAACACGATATTCCCATTTTATATTATTATATTTTAAGTTAATATAATTTTCTATTTTTTTCTAATCAAACTTGACTGTAAATTTTCATTATTTCAAACATACGTGTAACCAACCTTTATAAAAGTTATCATTGAAAGAACTTTTTTGATATTTATTATATTTTTATAATTTACGAGTTTTACAAAAAAATTCAATTTTCATAAAACATTTTGAATGAAAATTTAATTAAAAATATTATTAGATATGAAACAATTATTTTTTTCTAGGAAATAAAACAATTTTTGAATATAAAAAAATGGAAAATTTACATCGATAAGGTCTTCTGATGATATATTTCCAAACCAGACAGCTACAAAAAATGGATAAAAGCATGCAGATAAAATAAAGTCTTTATCAAAATTTTGTTTGGAGTAATTTTTAACACCATATTCAGATAGTTTACTATAATAATATTCTTTAAAAAGTTGTGTATAATTATCAATTGATTGTAGTGAAAAGCTTTCTATTATAAAGAAAACTATATCAGACACGCCTTTCCCGTGATTTATATATTGCCAATCTATAAAATACGGTTCATAGTTATTATTTGATAATTTCTTATAGAAGATATTCGGAGATTTTAGGTCACCATGGCAAAGAGTTAAATTATCTTTACTTAGGTATAGTTGTATTTGTGAAAAATTACTAACAATTGAATCTCCTATTTCAATTTGTCTATCATATAGTATATTTTTCCATTTAATTTTAAAACTTTGCCAATTTTCATTAACAAAATTTGACATAAATGGGTATAGAGACGAATGATTTGTTTTAGGTAATTTATCGAATGATTGCTGTAGATTTATATTCCAAAATTTAGAATGCATTTTAGAAATTTTATCGATGATAGTCAAAGATACATCTATAGATTGAGTATTTAAATCTAGGTTGAGAATAAAATTATTATTGTTTAAATTTTCTAAAATAATACCTTTAGAATTAAACGAAGAGTCTTTTATGATAAAATAGAAATGAGGTATAGATATATTGATATATGGTGAAATATTTTCGTAAAAATAGTATTCTCTATCGTATAAATTTAATACTTTCGCCATGTTTTTTAAAGAATTATTCAAGTCATTTTCGAGTTTAACTACACAATTGAGTGTAGATTCGTCAGATTCGTTAGATTGTATAATTATATCTATTGGTACTATATCTGCTATAAAACCTCCTTTAAGTTTGTTATCTTGGATTATGATATCTTTAATATTATATTTATAAGAAAGGTTATCATATACTAATTTTTTAAGATTATCTAATTCTGGCGAGTTATTAAAAAGTATATTATTTATAGAAACATTTAAAAAATTTTTTAAAATAATATTAGCTCCTAAATCAAGTAGCATTTTGCGATTATTGTGATTATTTGAAGAGTCTATACCGACTATAGACATTGGAAATACAGATTTTGCGCTAAGCATACCTGATTTTGAATCTTCAAAGATTATAGCTTTATTATTTGGTATATTTAATAGATTTAGTGCTTTAATGTATGGGTCTGGTAGTGGTTTTGGATTACTACATTCGTTACCTAATATAAGATGTTCTATAAATTGGTTTAAATTAAAGAAAGATAAAATAGTTTCAGCGATGTATCTATTACAGTTTGTTACTATACATATTTTATGTCCATTATATTTTATATGTTGTATAAATTCAAAGGAACCTGGTATGAGAACGAGGTGATTTATATATTTAATAAATAATAAATCTTTTTTAGATGATATATTATCTATGGAAGTGGAGTCAATATTAGGAATCAACATTTTTAAAAAGGTTACATCATTATTTCCTGATATATAATTTTCAAATATAGAAGTAGTAAGAGAAATATTAAAATCAAGTAATAATTCTTCCCATATTTTAAAGTAAATATCAGAAGAATTTACTAAAGTGCCATCTAAGTCGAATAAGAATGCATATGTGTTATCAATATAAGATGTGACTTGTTTTGGTGTTCCTAGACAAATAAAATCATTAGAATTTAAATTAATACCTTTGAAAACGTGTCCAGTTGATAACATATGATGAATTACACAAGAAGTGTAATATTCATTATTAAAACGTATATTATTATCGATTATATAATGAGTATTATCTAAAAGTTGTTGAATAGATGAAAAATAGTAAGCACCTACATTTGCGTTTGAACTTATTCTTACTTTTTCTTTAATATCTGTTATACAGTTTGATGAGTCAAGAGACAAATATGAATATTTTGGTTTGGAATGTTCGTGATAAATTTCGTTAAAATATAAAACTGCATTGTATTGTTTTTGTAAATTACGTATAGGATCTAAAATATTTATGTTATAGAATGTATCACCATCTAAAAGGAGACAATCTGTATTATCAATATTAATTTGTGAGTTTATAATTTTGTGTATTCCTAAATTAATAGTTTCTGCAGCACCGAGGGTTTGATGTTGTAAAGATATAAGATTAACAGATGGATAATGTGTATGTATAAGAGATTTAAAATTATAATTATCAAGATTTTGATTATAAATAATAAATATTTTATCTACACTATTATCTACAGATTTAATTAAGTTATCCAAAAGATACGATATAATTTCTTTATCGAATATTTTAATTAATGGTTTTGGTTCAGAATAGCCAGCATTTGAAAAACGTTCACCTTTACCACCTAAAGGAATTAGAATAAACATTATATCGTATTTATTTTTATTGTTATATATAAACATAAAAATTATGACAAAATTTAATATTAAAAATGTGAGAATAACAAAAGAAAATAAAAATATAATGAATTTAATAACTAAAAAAGACACGGATGAAAGATTAAAGGTTGCTATATATTTTTCTGGAAGAATACAAAATAATAAATATAAAATGAATAAGGAACATTTGAAAAATTATGATAAGATGTATAATGTAAAATATTTTATATCATTAAATAAAAATGCAAACACTGATAAATTTGTGGATATGTTTTGTAAAGATTTTGATATAAATGAAGAACAAGTTAATATAGAAGAAATAGAGGTTCCGAATGAAATAAGAGAAAGTAATTTAAGAGTAACAGGTAATTTGGGGAATATGTATTCTATGTTTTATAATAATTATATGTGTATGGAATTAATAAATAAGTATGAAAAAAAAAATAAACATAAATTTGATATAGTAATTAAATATAGAGCAGATATATATGGAAAAAAGAATATAGAAATAGGAGATGTGGATGAAAATACAATATATATACCATTCGGTTATGATTATGGTGGATTAAATGACCAAATTGCATATGGAAACGTAGAAAGTATGACTAAATATGGAGAGTGTTATTTAAATTTTTTGGGATATGGTATTTTAAACAATGATTTTCATCCAGAAGGGTTATTATCAAGACATATAAAAACTAAATTATTAAATATTAAAAGATTTGAATATGAATATCGTTTAAATAAATTATAAATAATTAAATTAAATAAATTATAAATAACGAATATAAAAAAGCTCATTTATTTTTATATTGTTAAATGTTGTATTTTGATATACATAATTAAGATTACAATATTTAGAATTAATCTATTTTTGAATACAAATGGTATATTTGCCTAAAGATCTTGGACCAATATTCTTGCCCAAAAATTTTTTACATACATCGCTTAGTTTAAGTACTTCTCTTTTTTGTATTGATTATCTATATAATTTTTTAAAATTGTATTTATTTGACTATTTCTTTATATTCATCATAACAACAAAAATAACCTTTCCCATATTCGTCTTTGCAAATCCCTCTACAATACATAAATAATAAAATATAAACTAATTGTATATTCATTATATTTTTATAATTTACGAGTTTTACAAAAAATTCAATTTTTACTTATTCTGTTTAAAATTATGATAATATTTGTATATTATAATTAATGTATAAACAAATCATAATATTTGGTAATACTGGTATGCTTGGATCATACATTTATAAATATTTATTATCTAAACACAAAAAAGTAATTGGATTAAACAGAAACGATATTGATATATTGCAATCAAATATACATGATTTAGAAAAACTTTTATTAAATTATAAGATAAATGAAAATACATTAATAATTAATTGTATAGGACTTATTCCTCAAGTGAAACCTTTAAATGATTATGATTATATTATGATTAATAGCGTTTTCCCAAATAATTTAAATCAACTTTCTATAAAATACAAATTTAAATTAATTCATCCTACAACAGATTGTGTTTTTAATGGAAAAAAAGGGAAATATACAGAAAATTGTATAAAAGATGAATATAAGGTTTATGGTATAAGTAAAATACTTGGAGAAAATGTTTCTAATGCAATGATTATACGTACAAGTATAATAGGTCATCAAAAAACTCAAAATTATTCGTTATTACAATGGTTAATATCTAATAAAAATCAAAAAGTAAATGGTTTTACTAATTGTTTTTGGAATGGTATTACGTGTTTGCAATTTGCTAAAATAATAGACTATATTATAGATAATAAGATATATTGGTATGGTGTTAAACATATATTCAGTAATGAAACTGTTTCAAAATATGAACTTTTATCTTTAATAAATAAAATATATGATTTAAATATAGAAATAACGCCTATGAAATCAAATTATGAAATCATAGATAAATCATTAGATACTATTTATACTAATAATTTACAAGGTTTAATACCACCACTTGATCAACAAATTATAGAAATGAAACAGTTTGAATTTTAAAAAAAATTGAATTTGCTTAAATCAATTTAAATATTAATTAAGACGTGTTTCAAATGAAAATTTTTACATTTATTTGTGCTTTTTACGCTTTCTTTACTATTGTTTATTGTCAAGTAGATGATAAATTAAAACAAGGAAATGAAATCGAGCATACTGAGGATGTTAGAAAAATTAGTGATATTATGACTCAAAATAATAAACGTATTGAAGATAATATTAAAAAATTTGACGATTCTACTCGTACAAAAGTAACAGCAATTTTAACTAATAATTCAACGAAATCATCTTCTCCAAAACAAGGTTCCGTAACAACAACACCAAATGACACCGACTCAAGCTCAAGTGCAACTACAACTGCAAATAAAAATTCGTACGTATTTATTTATGGAATGATGATTTATGGATTACTTTATATATAATTTTTTGTATATTTTTGATTTATTATAATAACTCAAATTTATACTTTCGTTTTACTATTTTAATAACATTTGCTGTTTTTATTTTACTACCACATATTTCTTTTACTATATTTTTTGCACTTAATTTATCAACATATTTTGCATGATATTCTGTTAAAGAATCACCATATATTTGAATTTTTGTAAACATTGGTAAAGAATTCCAATTTAATGGTTTAACAAAAGACATTCTATTAATAATACTTTAAAAATAAAATGACAGAATAGAACGATATTTTAATACTTGTTTTTTCGTATTATAGTTAATCCAGGGTTTAATGGTAATGTTAATATTTCAAAATTGTAGTTGTTTTTAATATACAATGGTGTTTTATAACAATCATTACATCCACCTGGACTTAAATATTCTTCATTGCATGGATATGTATCATGTAATATAATATATCCCTGGATTAACTTTGTCAATTACACCTTTGAAATCATTTATAACAGATTTACTTGAATGGTCTGCATCTATAAATACTATATCAAAATTATCTAACGTTGATAAAATCTTACTTTGAAACTCATTAGTAGTCATTTTATATAATTTTATTTTGGAATCGTTTATATTACTTAATTGTTTCTGTATAACTATATCAACACCATGTGTATTTTCTACATTTCTTTTAACATTTAGAAAATTTTCACCAGATCTTACACCATATTCTAAATAATTTATATTATTATTTACATATTCTTTGTAATATTTTATTATACAATTTATAATAAATGTATGATTAACCGTTTCAACCGGCGGAGGTAATAATCTTCTATATAAACTTTCAGATGTATTATCCCATTCAAATGTATTATCATGTTTTAACCAAGCGATTTGACGTATAGTACGTCTTGAGATATAATATTGTTCTAATAAAATATATTCTATATCATTTTTAGAAACATTAAATGGTTTGCTTTTACTAACATATATACCATCTTGCTTCATATTCATAAATTTTTTACTATCAAATGCGTCTTCGTATATCCATTCTAATGTGTCTTTTGGTTGTAAACTGTCTTTAATATAATTTATTAAATCCATATGATTTAATATTTTAAACTATAAAAGATTTTATATTTAAACTATTCTAATAAATTTTGTTCAGTTAAATATATTTCTAATTCATTTTTATTTATTAATGTATCACACGAATCATAGGAAATCATGTTTTCAACAAATTCATATTTATGGGTATTGTAGTCTGGTTTAATTATATAATAATTATCTTTTTCAATTGTTCTTTTTAATTCATTTATATTTAATAATGATTCATGCATTTTTTCACCTGGTCTTAATTTTGATATTTTTATAGATTTAGAATAACGTTTGCTAAAAATTTCAAATAAATCTTTAATTTTCATAGCATTGATTTTAGGAACTACAGTATCACCACTTTCTGCGTGTAAAATCGCATAATTAATTAGTTTCACACTATCTTCTTGTGTCATTATAAAGCGCGTCATATCTTCATGTGTTAAATAATAAGACGAATCTTTTGATTCTTTTAATTTAGGAATAATACTACCACGTGAATTTAAAACATTACCATATCTTATATTTAAATATTTAAACTTTTCAGAATTCATTTTTAATGACTCTTCTATTATTGCTTTTTCAGATAATGATTTACACATGCCATATGTATTAATTGGATAACATGCTTTGTCTGTACTTACAAATAATACTGTTTCTAATCTTTTTAAATTATTACAATTTAATCTTATAGATTTAAGAACATTCATTGTACCTAATGTATTTGTTTCTAAACTTTCATTTACTTCATATTCACATGTATCTATATGTTTTAATGCGGCTGCCATGATAATAATATGCGGATTCACTTGTAATATTGTATCATTTACTTTTTGATAATTTTTAATATCCCCTAATAAAAACTTTGTAGATTTATATTTTTCTCTTAATTGCCAATGTTTATTTTCATCTCTTGACATTATATATAATTCATTATCTTTACCATAAGTATCTATTAATTTTTGACCTAAACTACCTGTACCACCTATGATTAACCATTTTTTATTTTTTATTGTTGTGTCTTTGTATACAAATTTTGGAAATATTTCTTTTGATTCGATTATAGATTCGCTAAATTTTTTAAAAGTAATTGTTTTGTCTGATTTGCCTATTATATAACAAGGTGGTTGTTCCTCCATTAATCTTGTAAATGTACCGTCATTATTATTTCTCCACTTTTTTCTAAAAAATAAAAATGTTTTTGGTTGTTTACATGGAAATCCTTCTATTTCTATTAATTCTTGTGACCACGTACTTGCTGATTGTATATATTCTACACATTTTTTTTCATATACAGCTATATCAGCTTCTACTAAACGTATATATATATCGTCATCTTCAAAACCAGCTGGTTCAAATCTTTCATCAAATAATCCAATTCTTTTAAAAACTTCTGGACGAAATCCAAAACAAGCCATTTTATATAATAATACTAACCCATACCCTTCACTAATTTTATCTGCTATTAATTGAATATCACTAATAGTGGGGCGGACTTTATGACTACAAAATATTATAGCATCGCTTTTTCGACTCACAAATATAGCTTCATTAAGTAACTGTGAAAATGATCTTGCTGTAGATCCATTTAAAATATTAACATTGCATCCCTTGAGAGATTTTCTTATTGGGAGTCCTAGTTCTGTTGATTTTGCTCCAACTATAATGCTAACATTCATTTATCATATTAAATATAATTTTTTCAATATTTCACCTTACACTTTACTTTTGTTTAAAAATAAAGTAAATTTATAAAATATAATGATACAACCAGTATTCTTTATTAGTCATGGGGCCCCTGGCGTTATTTTAAATGGAATGGATAAAAATACTATTAAATATTGGTCGAATGAACTTTCTACAACAATTAATAAGTTATCACCAAAAGCTGTTATATTTTTAAGTGCACATTGGTTTTCAGAAAAAAATGTACCAATTATTAATAATAACTCAAAGATTATTTATGATTTTGGAGATTTTTTTAAAGGCATTTATGATATAAATTATAATACAATTCCCGTAACAAATGATTTAATTGATCCAGTTAAAAATACATTATTGGATTATAAAATAGAAAAAAGAGGATTAGATCATGGAACATGGATACCTATGAAATTTATAGATCCAAATGGTAAAATTCCTATTATTCAAATATCGCTTTCATGTGATCCTGATAAACTTATTGATATTGGACAAAAATTAAAACCTTTACGTGAAAAAGGTTATTTAATTATTGCATCAGGTGGAACCGTTCATAATTTAAAACACGCCTTTTCAAATATAGATAAAGTTGAAACCTCTGTTCCTAAATGGGCATTAGATTTTGATTCTCAATTGGACGTATTGTTGTCACGTGATAGTTTATCACCAAAACACTTTTATGAAAATGTTAAAAAAATTCCGAGTTATTCAATTGCCCATCCTGAACCACATCATTTTTTACCAATATTAGTAGCTATTTCTGCAAGTGATAAATTTAAAGCAAAAAAAATTCATAGCGGGTGGGTTCATAGTTCATTATCAATGTCTATTTATGAATTTTTATAAAATTTCTTTATTAAATTTTGTTAATAAAGTTATTATTTCTATCTAGTTTCTCTTAAATTTATTACCTCTCTAAACTTGAATTAAACAATTTAACCTTTTATTTCTTTGATATATTATTAATCTGCTACCTATATTTGTTATTGTTCTATATTCTAATATATTAAAACTATATCTGATTTCATTTATGATTTTATAAAATGATTCTCTTAATTCTTCTGTATTCTCCAAATTATAGTTTGTAATTACATCATTTATTACTGAGACTATATCATCATTATTATACACATTTATAATTATATCGTAGCTTACAACATGACACATATCATACTCGTCCATAGGCATTTATTGAAATTCTTAATATATAAATTTCATTTTTTTTAATTATTAAAAAAATTAATAAATATAAAAATTGATTAATAAACTTATTTTTATTTAATTAATGACTATATTAGAGGATTTTATAGAAAGAAATATTGATAAATCATGGAATTGGAGATATGGATTATCTGTAAATCAATGTATAACACCAGCTTTTGTAGAACGTCATTCTAATAAAAATTGGAATTGGGGAGAATACGGGTTATCTGAGAATATATCTATAACAACAAAATTTATTGAAAATAATATACATAAACCATGGGATTGGACTACGTGGGGATTATCATTTAATTCATGTATAACGCCAGAATTTGTTGAAAATTATATGTATAAACCATGGGATTGGGGAAAATGGGGGTTGTCATATAATTCATCAATAAATCCACAATTTGTTGAAAAACATTTAGATAAACCATGGCATTGGGGTGATTGTGGTCTTTCATATAATAAATCTATAACACCTGAATTTATAGAAAAATATATAAATAAACCATGGTGTTGGAGTTCTGAAAGAGGATTATCAGAAAATCCTGCAATCAAGCCTCAATTTATAGAAAAACATATTGATAAAAATTGGGATTGGTTTTTTGGATTGTCAAAAAATCCATCTATAACACCGCAATTTGTAGAAAAATATATAGATAAACCTTGGGATTGGAAATATGGGTTGTCACGTAATCCAGCAATTACAGAAGAATTTATAGAGAAACATATAAATAAACCATGGAATTGGGGCGCAGTAGGATTATCAGAAAATAAATCTATATCATTGCAATTTATACAAAAATATATAGATAAACCGTGGCATTGGGGTATTGGTGGTGGATTATCAGAAAATACAATTATTACACCACGTTTTATAGAATGTCATTTAAATAAACCTTGGGCATGGGGGAAATGGGGTTTATCAATTAATTCGTCAATTACTCCAGAATTCGTAGAAACTCATTTAGATAAACCATGGGATTGGGGTATTGGTGGTTTATCTAGTAATTACGCAATTACAGAAGAATTTATAGAAAGGCATATTGATAAAACGTGGTATTGGGGTTCTGGTGGATTATCTGAAAATTATGCAGTTCCACCAGAATTTATAGAAAGATATATTGATAAACCTTGGCATTGGGGCGAAATAGGATTATCAAGTAATACATTTAAAATTGTACAAAAAAGAAAAGAAGATGTCGCTGCAAGAATTATTCAAAAAGGCTGTGAGAATTGGTTATGGAAACCTGTTTGTAAAGATGGTAGTATAGGTATAAATTGTAGAATAGGACTTCGTAAAATAGCTATTATATAATATTTTCTTGAAAGATATGTCTCCACGATTCACCTTTATAAGGACCATGACAATCACTTGGATATCCGCAATCTTTACATATATTTGGCGGGGATTGTTTTAAATCACCAATCCATTTTTGACATTTTATCTTGTAGTTTTTATTGAATTCTATTAAAAAATATATTAAGAGCCCTATAATAAATATTTTTATCATTAATAATATATATAAATAATATTTTTATCATTTATATAACAATTTTTTATCAATATAATATAATGAACATACGTATTATATTATTGATTTTGATAACTATATTAATAATTATATTAGGTTTCATTTTATATTATAACATAAAAAATATATACAATACAAAATATTGTGATATTCCTTCTTATGATATTATAGAAATACCAGATTTTTTAACATCTGAAGAATGTGATAAAATTATAGAATTATCAAATGGTAACTTATTTACAAGTAAGATTTATAGTGATAAAGAAGATTTATTATTAACTGATTCAAGAAAAAGTGAACAATGTTGGTTAAAAGATGATATTTCTTTAATTAAAAAGGTGTCTGATAAAGTTAAAATGTATACTAATGAACATGGATATCAAGAAGAATTACAAGTAGTAAAGTATCCTATAGGGGGATATTTTAAACCACACTATGATGCGTGTGAAGGTGATAATTTGTATTGTACAAGAATGAATGGTGAAAATGGACAAAGATTATTTACTGTTCTTTTTTATTTGAATGATGATTTTGATGGGGGAGAAACTGTTTTCCCATTAATTAATAAAATTGTTAAACCAAAAAAAGGCAAAGCTGTAATTTTCAAAAATGTTGATAAAAATGGTTTTATAATTAAACAAGCTTTACATGGTGGTGAACCTATAAAAACAGGTGAAAAATGGATTGCTAACAAATGGATACATATTAAATAATTAGATAGTATGTAGTTATTATTTTAAATTTATTATAATATTTATTTATAATAAGTTATGGAATTACCGGTTGAGTTATGGGTCAATATATTTAAATATATAGATTTAAAAACATTATCTTCTTTATTATGTACAAATAAATATTTAAAAAATGTAATTACACCTATAAAATGGGATATTATAGATTCTATGTTAGAAAAAGGATGTTTTATTCCTAAAAATTTAAATACGTTGTTTGAATATCTTTATTGTGTTGATTGGACGACTTATGTTTATAATAATATGGAAATTCCAGAAGATGTAATTGTCGAATTACAAGATTATATTGATTTTTCTGTAATAACAACAAAACAAAAGTTTAGTGAGAAATTAATTAGACAATTTTTTCATAAAATCCCAACGATTAATTTATTAAAGTTTCAAAAAGTACCCCTTGATATCTTAATGTCACTTATTAATTCTAAAATAAATGATTTTTCAAGTGAATATTGGTGGTTAATATGGGCTTATCAAGACGTGTCTGTTGATTTTGTAAATGTATTTAAATCTTATGTAGATTGGTATCCGCTTTCTCGTAATAAAAACGCATTGTCATTCGATATGATTAATGCATTTCATAACGAATTAAAATGGCATCAAGTTACTGGATTGGGAATTCATGAATCTATCATTGAACATTATATATATAAAATGGATTCTTTTTGTTGGAAAAACGTTGCTTATTTTTCAAAATTATCTGAAGAATTTATATTAAGACACCAGGATAAATTGGATACAGTTGCCTTATTTCATTCCCAACAATTATCTGAGCATTTAATAGAATACTTGTTAAAAAAAATACATGACAATGACGACTTAATAGATGTTTGGTCAAAAATATCATTAAATCAAGCGTTAAGTATGGATTTTATTTTAAAATATAAAAATGAATTGAATCTTGTATTTATGATAAGAAATCCAAATATTAAAAGAAAGTATCTTAAATTAATATATAATTAATTATCATCATTTCCCGCTTTTTTTAAAATGTCTAATATACCATTTGATTTTATATTATCAAAAAATGGCAAAGATTCAGATATAATTAATAAAGTAGATACACCTAAAGAAAATAATTTATTATTGAATGGTATTTTCTTTTCTGTATTTTGTTTCATAATAGGGAATATAAATTGAATTTTACTATATTTTCTCATTTTTATTATTAATTAATAAAAAATTAAATTAATTAATGACAAAAATTAAATTATCTTAAATGCAGGAAGTATATATTGTTTATTCTAAATCTAAAATTCATGGCGTATATACAAATGAGTTTCGAGCGCGACAAGTACTTGACTTTTTAACTGAAAAAGGCGGTTATGTAAGTGGTGTACCAAAACGTTTTTATTTTCTAACAAACGTGGAACTGGACAAACTACCAAACGGACTTAATTTATAGTTTTAAAATAATAATTTATAATATAAGTTATTAAATTAAATTAAAATAAAAAAGCCCAAGAAGTCTTGGGCTATAACAAAATAGGGTATAAAGAATAGTGCCA
>Ga0172372_10005423_pt1 | contig 17740 bp, 12 predicted proteins | sample LakKiv5m_2_FD_114544 | JGI IMG/M metagenome (GOLD analysis project Ga0172372, IMG submission 114544) | Freshwater microbial communities from Kabuno Bay, South-Kivu, Congo - kab_092012_9.5m | ecosystem: Environmental > Aquatic > Freshwater > Lake | place: Democratic Republic of the Congo...
CCTGCCCTGTAAATCCGGTAAGACAGAAAGCATACCCAAATAAAGGGCGTCGACCTCAGACCGGAGGAATACCAATCCATGTAATACCCCATCATCGGCTTCCGCCAAGAGGAACATAGCTTTGGGGTCGGCAAACAGGGCATTGAGGTCCTCTTCGTCCGTGCGCTTTTCTCCTTGAATGAGATCACTTTCAAAAGTCCATCCTTTTCTGGCTTCGTTTCCACGGTAAGCAAGGTTCACAAGATGGCAAATGCGGGAGAGATCCTTTGAACTTGCCTGAAAAATGCGCATTGGTTTTATCTTTAGCCAAATGATTGCCAAAGTATGAAATGGATACCGATGTTCAAATGCCTGGGAATACTCCTTTGGCCGATTTTGTCCATGGGGAGGCCCTTCCAACCCATGGAACTGGCATTTTGGGAGGAAAGAGCCAAGCGAGTGACTATAGTCCGGGATGATTATGGGGTAGCGCATATCTACGGCAAGACAGATGCTGATGTGGTTTTTGGGCTTATGTATGCTCAATGCGAGGACGATTTTCCCAGGGTAGAGGAAAACTACCTTGATGCGCTGGGCCGATTATCCGAATCGCTGGGGGAATCCTACTTTTATCAGGACGTGCGTGCCCGCATGTATGCCGACACGGCTCAAGCCAAGAGGCATTATGCTGCTGCTCCCCGTTGGATGCGAGACTTGCTTGAGGCATTTGCTGGAGGTATCAACTTTTATCTGCACCGCCACCCTGGTGTCCGTCCCGCAGTGCTTAAACGCTTTGAACCATGGATGCCCCTTTTATTCACTGAGGGAAGCATTGGGGGTAATATAACTATCATACCCATTTCAGGCGTCCGGGATTTCTACGAGAACAACCAACTGGGAACCCGTGTCGTGAGCATTCCGGAATGGGAAGAAGAGCCACCGGGTTCCAACGGATTTGCCATTGGTCCGGCTAAAACACAAGGGGGGCATCCCCTGCTACTTATTAATCCGCATACATCTTTCTATTTCCGAACAGAGGTGCACCTGGTTAGTGAGCAAGGCCTAAACACCTACGGTGCCATTACCTGGGGCCAGTTTTTTGTTTACCAGGGTTTCAACAGTCACTGTGGCTGGATGCACACCTCTGGTGACGCCGATGTGGCCGATGAATACCTAGAGACAGTTGAAAAGCGGGGGGATACCTATTTCTATCTATATGAAGGCAAATGGCGTCCTGTAAGGACTCGGAGAGAGGTCATCGTATGGTACAAGGACGGAAAAAAGTTTCAGCGGGAGTTAACGCTATATTTTACCCATCACGGCCCTGTGATTGCCCGGAAAGATGGCAAATGGGTGAGCATCCGTATGATGTCTGAACAGGTAAAGGCTCTCAGCCAGTCCTTTCTACGTACCAAAGCAAACGGCCTAAAGGAATTTGAGGCAGTAATGAAGCTGAATACCAATTCCTCCAACAACACCGTCTTTGCCGATAATGCAGGTAATATTGCTTACTGGCATGGCAATTTTATGCCCCGACGAGATATTGGATTCGCTTGGGATAAACCTGTGGATGGGAGTACCTCGCGCACCGAATGGCAAGGATTTCACTCCCTACGGGAAATCGTGCGCATCGTAAATCCGCCAAACGGCTGGCTACAGAACTGCAACTCTGACCCTTTTACCGCTGCTGGAAAGGATAGCCCAAGGCGGGGTGATTACCCTGCCTACATGGCTCCAGACGAAGAGAATTTCCGGGGTTTGGCTGCCCTCCGCCTATTGGAAAACATGCGCGGCAATTGGACATTGGATAGCCTGGTAAAAGCTGCCTTCGACCCTTATCTGCCGGGATTCGCTCGCATTATTCCCGATTTAGTGACCTCTGTTAAGGATCCAGATTTAGCAGAACCCCTAGGGTTTCTCTCATCCTGGAATTTTGAGCGGGATTCTCTCTCAGTTGCCACTAGCCTCGCTATTTTCTACGGGGAACAAATCATGGAAATGGCCCGTAGGCAAAGCCATCCAGACAGTCAATCTATTCTCTGGTTAGAAAAGGTGGTCCTTGAACGGCTAGACGCTGGTGTTAAAGGAGCTGCAATGCGAAGTGCACTGCAAGAGTTAATTCGCTTGTATGGTTCCTGGAAAATTCCCTGGGGAAATATCAATCGTTTTCAGCGAATTCAACCCGATATAAGGCCGCGGTTTGATGACGAAAAGGAAAGTATCCCTGTAGGATTTACCTCATCTGCCTGGGGTTCATTGGCCGCTTATGGCGCTCGTACCCAATCAGCCACCCGCAAGCGCTATGGTACATTGGGAAATAGTTTTGTGGCTGTGGTTGAATTTGGACCACGCGTAAATGCCTACTCTATTGTTACAGGAGGTGCATCTGGCAATTCCCTTTCTCCCCATTTCAATGACCAGTCGCTCCGCTATACGCAGGGGAAATTCAAAAAAGTTCACTTCCACCCGGAAGAGGTAGCAGCACATACCCAAAGGAAATACCATCCTTGAAAGCCTAAAAAAAACCAATGGACAAAAGAACTTTTCTTAAACAAACCCTGGCTCTCGGTCTGAGTACCCCCACTTTGTTCAGGGAAATGGACCGCTTGAATCAACGCGTCATGGGGAAATCTGCCATGGAAGTGGCAACAGATGAGGATTACTGGCTGGGCATCCGCGGAGGATACCGTCTTAAACCAGATTATATCAATCTGGAGAACGGGTACTATTGCTTTATGCCCCAAGCCATTTTGGAGGATTACCTTCACCACATTCGCGAAATCAATTATCAGGGATCCTACTATATGCGCACCGTACAGTGGGACAACAAACGTGCAATTTGTGGTCAATTGGCCGAACTCCTCCACTGCGATGCCGAGGAAATCATCATCACTCGCAATACCACCGAATCCCTGGATACAGTCATTGGTGGTATTCCTTGGAAAGCAGGTGATGAGGCCATCATAGCCAATCAGGATTACTTTTCCATGATTGAACATTTCCGGCTTTGTGAGGAGCGGTACGGCGTAGTCCGAAAATTCGTAGACGTACCCTTAATTCCACAAACAGACGATGAAGTGGTATCGGTGTACGCCAATGCCATAACAGATAAAACCAAATTGATTATGGTATGCCACATGGTCAATATCACCGGGCAAATACTCCCTGTACGAAAAATCTGTGACATGGCACATAATCGAGGCGTCGAGGTGGTGGTGGACGGGGCACACGCCATCGGGCACTTCGATTTTAACATACGGGACCTTCACTGCGATTATTATGGTTCCAGCCTCCACAAGTGGTTGTCGGCACCCCTCGGTGCGGGACTCCTTTATATCAACAAAGCTAAAATTGCTAGGCTTTGGCCCCTGTTTGGGAACTTCGGGCATCCGAAGGAGAACATCCGCCGACTAAATCAAACCGGGACCCATCCGGTTGCCACAGACTTAGCGATTGGTAATGCGTTGGATTATCTATCTCGAATCGGACTCGATAGAAAGGAGGCAAGACTTCGCTATCTGCAAACCTACTGGAGCAGTCGCGTACGAGACTTACCCGGCATTCAACTAAATACACCAGCTGCTGCGGAACGGTCCTGCGGCATTGCCAACGTTGGCATAAAAGGCATGAAGCCAAGTGATTTGGCTGAAACCCTCATGAAAAAATACCGGATATGGACTGTGGCAATAGATGGGCAGGGCGTCCAGGGTTGCCGGATTGTACCCAATCTGTACACCACCACCCGGGAGTTAGATATTTTCGTGAATGGTCTTATCGAACTGACTAAAGCCTGAAGTTCCTTTCAATAAATCTGAATACAACATTGCCAGCTTTTTAGCCTGTTCAGCCGGGTTAAAAAGTGTCGAATGCAGATAGCCCAAACGAATGGCATGGCTACGGTTGTTTTCATTCTCCAGGAAATGAAGATATCCACGATAAATGGATTCAGGATGGGCGGGGTCAGCCAGAAAAGCTCCAGGTCCCCCCACCTCCGGCAGGGATGTGGTCGAGGATGTAACTACTGGAATCCCACTTTGCAGGGCCTCTAACACAGGAAGTCCAAATCCTTCGCAGAGAGATGGATACACAAATAGGCTTGCCCCTTGATAAACAGCGGGCAATAAGGCAGTCGGTACTTCCCGGAATAGCACCCATTGGCGCAAATCCTGGTTAATGGAATTCAGAAAATGTTTTAAATCCCGCCGATATCCCCGGGTTAGCTTGCCCACGACGACAAAGGGCAAGCGAAATTGGTCTGGAAGCATTAGCCAAGCCCGAAGTGCCGTAACCAGATTTTTTCGCGCCGTAACAGAACCCACAAAAAGAAAATACTGGTTTGGAAGCTGCAAGGATTGCTGCACATGCAAACGCTCTTCCGCCGACCAGGACACCTTGAAAATAGGATCAACCATGGGATAAATGACCCTGATTTTCTCTGGAGGCACGCCGAAATTCCGCATAATTTCCTTCCCAGTGTATTCACTGACAACCACAATAGCGTCGGCTCGTCTGCAAGCATAGGCTACCTTGAGGTAGTGGATGCATTTGTCTATAACTGTGTAATCCCGAGAAAGACGAAGAAAAGCCAGGTCATGGATGGTCACAACCCAACGGCAATAGGAGTTGTATCCCCAAATAAAGGGAATTTCATTGCTCAAACCATGGTAAAGTGCTGTGCGGTATTTGCGAATGGCCCTTATAATCCCAAAGCTTCGCCAAAGCACCCCACCACCAAAGGTTGGAAAAACATGTTTAATCCCATCCGGTAGATTATACGTATCTCCAACATGCGTTTTTTGAGGATAAAAAAGGATGAAACGAAAAGCAGACGCGTAAAATTCATGGAGAGCCCAAATGACACTCCTGCTGTAGTTTCCTAGACCAGTGTGATTATACAAGGCACGTTTGGCATCCAAGCCTATGGCTGGTACCTCCGATGCTCCTGAATTTTCAACAGTCAGACGGCAAAGCTTTCCCCGCATCCGCAGGTCCTAGATGCGTTCGGATTATTAAAATGAAAACCCTTGCCTTCCAAGCCGCCGGAAAATTCCAGTGTGGTATTGCAGAGGTACAGAAAACTTTTCAGGTCAGTGACCACCTTTATGGTATTATCTTCAAAAACCTGATCGTTAGGCTTTAGCTCGTTGTCAAAGTCTAACCGATAACTAAGCCCGGAGCAACCCCCACTTGTCACGGACACACGCACAAAGAAGTCTTCATCCATGTCCTGGGAAGCTCGGATTTCCTCAATCCGAGCGCGGGCTGAATCTGCTACAAAAACCATAGGCTAGCAAGAAAGGCTAAAAAGCATTCCGGAAAATTTTTGCTTACGCACCATGATCAGCAGCTACCTCCCCGGCAAGAATACCATTCTTCGCCTGATAGTCTGCAATGGCACTTTTAATAGCATCTTCAGCTAAAACTGAGCAGTGAATTTTCACGGGAGGCAGGGCCAATTCTTCGACTATGTCCATATTGTCTATGGAAAGCGCCTGATCAATCGTTTTCCCTTTAAGCCATTCGGTTGCCAAAGAAGAAGATGCTATAGCCGATCCACAGCCAAAGGTTTTAAACTTGGCGTCTATGATAGTCTGAGAGGTGGGATCCACCTCAATCTGGAGGCGCATCACATCGCCACATTCAGGGGCACCAACCAATCCAGTACCTACAGTGGATTTACTTTTATCCAAGGTACCCACATTTTTGGGGTGCTGAAAATGATCAAGAACTTTTTGAGAATAAGCCATGATTCAGTATTTCGAAATTTGAGGTAATTGCATAATTCCATAGGGTATCAATGGTCTGACCACTGCACGCTGTTTAGGTCAACACCTTCTTTATACATTTCCCAGATCGGGCTGATGTCGCGCATATGATTGACCCCCGCTACGATTTTTTCGATAGTATAGTCAATTTCTTCATCTGTGGTAAATCTACCCAGACTAAATCGAATGGAAGAATGAGCCAAATCATCCCCTAATCCTAAAGCAACCAATACATAGGAAGGTTCCAAAGAGGCCGAGGTGCAGGCAGATCCGGAGGATACGGCAATTTGCTGATTGAATGTCATCATGAGGCCCTCACCTTCTACATGCTTGAAGCTTAAATTGGTCACATGGGGCATCCTGTGCTGGGTATTGCCGTTGATATAACATTCCTCCAATCTGGAGGTCAATTCCTTTTCCAGTCTGTTGCGAAGTACACTAAGTCTTGTGGCATCGCTTTCCATTTGAAGTTTAGCCAATTCTGCGGCTTTGCCAAAACCGACTATTCCAGGCACATTAAGGGTGCCGGACCGCATACCGCGCTCATGGCCACCACCGTCCAACTGGGCCGTAACCTTAACCCGGGGTGATTTACGGCATACGTATAGGGCACCCACACCTTTGGGACCATACATTTTATGACTGGTGAAGGCCATAAGATGCACCCCGGTTTCTTTGGGATAGGTGGGGATTTTACCTACGGCCTGTGTGGCATCACTCATGAAAAGGACTCCGTATTTTTCGCAAATAGCCCCGATTTCCTTCATGGGTTGAATAACCCCAGTTTCGTTGTTGGCCCACATCACAGAGACCAGAATGGTCTGGGGACGGATTGCCTTTTCCAGTTGGTCTAGGTCAATCAGGCCATCACCTTTTACCTCCAGGTAGGTAATTTCAGCACCCTGTTCGGCAAGCTTGTCGCAGGTATCGAGAACCGCCTTGTGCTCGGTAGCCACGGTAATAATGTGATTGCCCTTGGACCGATACATTTCGAAAACGCCCTTGATGGCTAGGTTATCTGACTCTGTAGCCCCAGAGGTAAAGATGATTTCTTTAGCGTCCACTTTGAGCAAAGCAGCTATCTGGTCCCGGGCATAATCTACCCCTTCTTCTGCTTCCCAGCCAAAGGGGTGGTTACGGCTGGCTGAGTTTCCAGGTTTTTGATAAAAATAGGGAATCATCGTTTCCACCACGCGCGGATCGCACGGAGTGGTCGCATTATTGTCGAGATAAACACGCATGGGTTGCGCCGTCATGTACGGATAGATTTAGATTGAGTAAAGATAACTACAAGGGGCAGGAAAAGTTTGCCCACCATCAAAAAATTATCCCAATACCAGGACAAAAAAAAACTAAATTAGGCGATGAATAATAGAGGACTTGACACCTTGGCTTTCCCGAAACTAGCAGAAACCGACTGGTGGAAATTGGTTAGCAAAGAGCTTCAAGATGTTGAGGCCGAATCCCTTTCTTATCTATACCATGACGACGTAGCGATGCCGCTCGCCGTTTATCCCCACGCTTCAGATACAGAGCCCATCCGGTGGCGCCAACAGGCCAGCTGGTGCGGCGGCTTTTCTTTTGCAGCTGATGCCCCATGGGATTCAAACCTGCTTGAGTGGGCCATTCGCAATGGGACCAGCTCCTTTCATATAGCTTCTCCAGGGGACAGAATGGGTACCATCTATTCCCTCTCCAAAAAGTATCCCCAAGTGCAATGGTCCCTGGGGGAGGGTGAAAAGCTGAAGGAGATTCCCAAATCCGACATAAAGCCCATGGGATTCCGAAGTTCCGAGGAAGACATTCCCGCACAGGTGGTATCATCTTCCCTAAACGCCATGGATTGGCTTACCAAACAAGGGGAAAATCTGGAGCATGCAGTAGGGAGTATTCGTTTTCTTCGCCCAATTTGCCCGAATTATCTGCAGGAAATTGCCCTGGGAAGGGCTCAGCGCATTGTTTGGCGCAATATGCTGAAAGCATTTACCTTGGACAATCCTAATCCACCGTTATTTACTTCCCTTCTAACCGTGCGGCAAATACCCAGTGCCGAACAATTTCTCCTGGAAGCAGGCCCTAGGATGCTTTCTGCCCTATTAGGAGGAAGCGACCGCATCTGGTTTGAATTTTCTGGAAATGACGCGTTTCCTTACTTGCAAAACCTGGGATTTATTTTTCAACTATTCCGACTGGAAGCAGGTATAGGAAGCGTGTCTGATCCGATTGCCGGAAGTTATTACTTGGAGGAACTTACTCGAAAAACTGCGGCTTGGCTTTGGCGGGAATCAGGCGGAGGATGAATTCTCCGATCGCTTCATGAGCTGAACCACTTTGAATTTTTCAAAGAATATCCCGGCAAAGGACCGAATCACCGTGTATATGGGTATAGCCAGCACCATGCCGGAAATACCGCCAGTTTCAGCACCGGCAAGAATAACAATAAATATTTCGAGGGGATGTGCCTCTAAGGAGCGGGAGAAAACGATAGGTACGAACAGGTAGTTGTCTAAGATTTGCATGGAGGAAAAAACCAGGATAACTGTGACCATCTGCGGAACCACCTCACTGTAGAACGGCAGCGTCAAGTTTGAAGACAGGGTGATTAGAACGCCGAATCCAGCACCGATTATGGGACCAACGTAGGGAATGAGGTTCATCAATGCCGCAAAAAAAGCGATGGACACTGCGTTTTTTATACCGAACACTGAGAGAACGAGCGTCATGTAGATAGTTATGAGTACCATCTGCAGGAGGATGCCATTGAAATAGCGCGAAAGCAAGCTGATGGATTCCTGGATGGCCGTCTGGGTTTGATTTACATACTTGTCTGGTACCAAACTAAGAAGAAAGCGGAGGAAAAGACCTTGTTCCTGTAAGAAGAAAAAGGAAATAAAAAGGACTGAAGCTACGGCTACAAAAAAACTACTAGCCATAGAAAGGAATTTGGAAAAGGATTCGGCAAGCAATCCGGGCTTGAACCAGTCCTTGGTGAACGAAGAGACTATTTCCTCAAGATTAGCCTGCTCCACCGGTATACCGTAGGTCTTAATCCGCTCCATTAGGTGTTGGAAGGGCTCTTCCAGGGCACCAGCAAGTTCACGGTAATCCACCAAGGCCAGATTGTATGCTTGTTTTACGAAAATAGGGATGAACAGCGCAAGAATCCCCCCGATAATCAGTATGAAGCAGGCAAGCGTCAGAGCAGCAGCAAAGGAATTCGGTAAGCTGTATTTGCCTACCTTGACACGTCGGAGTAGTCGCATCAGGGGTGAGCCCATAAGGGAAACCACCCAGGCAACGATGACATAGGTGACGATATTGGAAAACTGATAGAGTAAAAAGCCTAGCAATCCAAGGGAAAGGGCCCCAATGCCATAACGAGTCAGCAGATTAATGGCCATACCAATTAGTTTAAAAATCTGAGATTCCGTTGCAATCCGTCCCAGCCCGTCCGTTTCACTGCTGAGCCATCGAATTGTTCCTGGAAATTATCCTGATTCATAGCATACCAGTCAGCCCTTGTCCATTCGAGAAGGTCCCCTTTAGGAACGAATTCGGTTTCCCCATGTGGTGTAGCGAACCGATTCCAGGGGCACACTTCCTGGCATATATCACAGCCAAAAACCCAGTCAGCGGTTTTTCCCCGAAAATCATCGGGAATATCTCCCTTGTTTTCGATAGTCAGGTAAGCTATACATTTTCGGGAATCCAGAAGGTAGCCCTCTGGAGAAATAGCACCGGTCGGGCAAGCATCTATACAACGCCGGCAGGAGCCACAGTGATCAGGAATTGGCGAATCGCAGGGAAACGCCATATCGAGGACGATTTCAGCAAGAAAAAAATAGGAGCCCTCCCGGGGATGAATCAATAAAGTATTCTTGCCGTTCCACCCCAGCCCTGCCCGTTCGGCCCAAACTCGCTCCATCACTGGAGCTGAATCGGTAAAATACCGGCCGTTGCTCCCTGGAAGAATTTCCTGAATAAAAGCCAGCAATTTTTTCAATTTCTTCCGTAGTACTTTATGATAATCTTTTCCATAGGCATATCTGGCAAGGCGGGGAGCATCCGGCTGACTTTGGGTGTTATCCGGGAAATAATTGAAAGCAAGTGCAATTACTGTTTTTGCTCCAGGAAGAAGCAGCGTGGGATCACGACGGAGATCGAAATGATTTTCCATATACTGCATTTCCCCATGATATCCCATTTCCAGCCAGAGAGCTAACTTTTCGGACGCCTCAGGCAAAGCTTCTGCACGAGTAAAACCGATTCGCGAGAATCCCAACTCCCGCGCCCTTTCGCCAATAGCCTCCCGGTCGCGATACCGGGCTTCGGGATTGTCGGCAGCCATTTTAATGAAAAACGATTTCTCGAATAAAGGCCTCGCCGAGGGACTCGTTTAAAATCACCAACAACTTGGATTTGCCTAAAGCCAGTTCATGCCGAAGCGCTGAGATATCGATATGCAGATGTAGGGTATGCTCCCGAAGATAGAGCCGGGTGGTATGCTTGGCAATGTAGGGTCCCATGGTTTCCTGATAAATGGCCCGCACCCGGGTGGCTGAAACCCCACCAGATTCTCTGTATCCGTGGAGCAGGTCGGCAAAGACTGCCTTCAGGGGTTTTGTTGCATACCGGGCCATCAGACACCGTATGAGGCCTCCCGCACGGCATTAGCTCCCTTATGGTTCACCGTGTACTTGAATTGCTGGTGTACGGCCCAGCCGCCAACCCTTCCTTGAGTATCCATAGCCACCAGTCCAACCTGTCTGGAGGTATCCTGGGCTATGCCGGGAATTTTGTCAAAAAGCCTTCTGATTGCCATGCGGGCAGCCTCGGTTGGGGAAAGACCCTGCCGCATGTACTCTACGCAGAGAAAGGACGAGAGGTTGCGAAGGACTAGTTCGCCAAGACCGGTGCAGGCGGCAGCGCCAATTTGGCCATCGACATAGAGGCCGGCACCAATAATTGGGGAATCCCCTACCCTGCCATGCATTTTGAATGCCCAGCCGCTAGTGGAGCAGGCTCCACAAAGTCGGCCCTTGGCATCCAAAGCAAGAATGCCGATGGTATCGTGATTGGCGGGTTGATAATTATGGTCTTTCGTCCATTGGATCCAGGCTTCCCGGGCATGATTCGAAAGCATATTTTGGGTGGTGAAGCCTTCGGCTGCAGCAAAGCGTCGGGCACCCTCCCCGGCTAGCATCACATGGGGTGTTTTTTCCATGACCCTTCGAGCCACACTCACCGGATGAGGATAATCCTGCAGAAAAACAACACTCCCTGCATTCCCCTTTTCATCCATGATGCAGGCATCCAACGTAACCTTCCCATCGCGGTCGGGATAACCGCCATAACCTACACTTGTGTCCATGACATCCGCTTCTGGAACCCGGGCGCCTGCCTCCACGGCATCCAGCGCGTATCCTGTTTCCTGGAGTTTCAACCAAGCTGCTGAAGTAGCCTTTTCATTTGGCCAGGTAGCAATGACAGAAGCAAAGTCTTCATCAGAGGGATACCTTGAACCATAGAAAGGATTGGGGATTTGGTTTCCATTAAACCAGACCCCGAGAGAAGTCAGGGCACTTCCTGTCAGAAATTTCCTGCGGTCCATATTGGTCTTTTACACCGTGAATATACAACGAATGATTTGGTGGGGGCAAATGGAAAATCCCCTGGAAATTAGCGCAATAGCATAACCGTGCCCTGCTGTGGAAATATCGCCCCATTTTTCAACTGGACCACCACCCGGTAAAGGTATAAGCCAGGATTTGATCGATAGACACCGGAGAAACCGTCCCATCCGGCAGCCTCATCATTGGGAGAGAACTGTTCCCGGCGGAAAAGCACATTACCGAAGCGATCGTAAATCTCGAAGGAAAGGACTTTTTCCACTTGTTCCCCGCTAGCGTAAACCGTGATGCCATCATTTACTCCATCACCATTGGGCGAGAAAGCATTGGGTACGAACACCGAAAACGTATTGTCCACATTTATCTGGGATATAGCCGATGCAGTACAACCGAATACATCGGTAACCTGCACCCGGATAATTCCCCCAGTCCCAACCGTTATTTGGGGGCTGAGGCACTGAAAGCAACTCAGCGCAAATTCCTTACTCCAGGTTATAGAACGCACAAGGGTTTCTGGGATATTCAGCTGGGGCTGGATGGTCACCTTGTCCCCAAATCGAAGAGTCATTACGGGCTTGAGCTGAATCATTTTCTGGTACAGCGCGGGCATGGTGAAATCCTGACGAAAAAGGCAACCCTTACTGTCACGAATCTGAAGGGCATACTTAGACCCTGGAATCAGTTCATTGAACAGCGTGGCCTCCTTAAATACTTGCCCGTTGTCTACGGAATAAGTGTAAGGGGGTACCCCACCGCTGTTGCTGATTTCCAAGCGCGTGGCTGTAAACTGGGAACAGTCAAAAACCAGCGGTGTAAGGGGTAATGGTTCACCTATGATGGCTTCTGCCAAGGAGCGACATCTATTGGCGTCTGAAATGGTAACCTTGTATGTTCCCTTTCCCAAACCCCCGGGCTGTGGGGAATCGGGTAATCCGCCGGACCAAGAAAAAGCATAAGGAGGCGTTCCTCCACTTACTTCGACCTGAATCCTTCCATCTTTACCCCCTGCACAACTTACCGGAACAGAGGTAGCGATGGATTGGAGATTAAAATGGCGAATTTCAGCAAGACCCTGGAACTCCCCGTCACATTCTCCGTCTGCAAAGCTCAACAACTGAATCTTGCCCTTTGCTCCTACTTTTATTAGGAAGGTATTTTCTGATATATTCCGTACAACAGTCGCGGGAAGGCTATCAGCTTTCCAGGTAAAAGAAAAAGGCGGATTGCCGTTGAAGGTCACCGGAATTTCTGTCATATCACCCGGACAAATATTTCGGATACCGCTGATTCGGGCCTGAGGGGGCGTTTTTCGGATAATCTGAATGGTGTCTTTCACTACCCTTTGGCATTGATCTGCCAAGCGCAGAGCGATAAATGTATCCCGAGGAGGTCGAAATCGTATAATGGTTGAAGTCTGCCCATTTCCCCAAAGGAACGAATAGGGAGGCACACCACCCATTGGTTTTGCCTCCAAGTTAAGAGTATCCCCTAGGCAGAAAGTGAGATCCTTCAGTCCTGACCTCAGGCGAGGGGCATCCCGAATAAAAATTCTGGCGGTATCAGATATGCATGCACAGGGAAAATCGAGTTGTAAGATCAGCTCCTCCGGACCTTCCTCCAATTCGTCAAGTAAAGTAATTACGGGAAGATTTACAAAAGATTGACCTGCCGGAATGGTTACCTCACGGGGAAGTCGTTCAAAATCAACCCCTTCCTTGGCTGAACTGGCTGGAGCAACTTTAATCCGAATAACTGCCGGCTGGGCAGTATTTGCCTTATCCAGGCGGTTGAGGCGAAAAAAGCCATTGTTACAGCCCTCCATAACAACCTGGGCAGAATCGGGCGAAGAACCCTCCAGTTTCACTCCGCCACCAATATTAAAACTTTCAGCTTCCAGAAAAACCGCCGAATCAAATTTGCCATCAGATACATCTGCGACGAGCAAGCGAATACGATAGGTTTCGCAGGGAATCAGCCGCAGGCGCGCCGTCAAGGGACGCGTAAAGCCGTCATACTGAACCTTTTCCAAGAGAGGATTTGCAGACCAGGTGCGATTGCAACGGACCGCCTCATCGGGGTGCATATTGTCGGTGTAGAAAAGTTGATTCTGGACGTGGTTCACTGTATTAATGGAGACGTAGGCATTGGAACCAGGTATGAGTGCCACGTTTTCGCCACGATTGTTAAAGGTGCCGTTTATCCCAGGCCCGCTTATAAAAAAGCCGAAAACATCGTTGAAAATATTGCCTACAAATTCGCAGTACTCCTCTGAGGCAAACACATAACGAAAGTTCACAAAACTATCCAGGGGGACAAAATCAAACTCCAACCCAACCACATCATAAAGTGGCCCGGTGGTCAGTTTAACCAAGTCCACATCACTGGAGCGGTCGCCAAATTCGGTCGTTGTATTCCTGGAATTATTCGGACCCGCTGCATTGCGGGCATTGCCAGTGGAGAGGATAATCCCCTTTTCAATACCAATTCCTGATTGCCCCCCTTCGAAATAGGCTATGCCGTTGCGATTACCAACAGACCGGATATTGGAGATGTTCTTGCAGGCGCCATTAACGAATACGTCCTGTACCAGAGCCACAGGGGTGAAAGAATCCCTGATTTTTACGTTTTGAGCAGCAAGTCCATTCAGGAATAGCGCAAGGAGGAACAGCGCAGCGACAACCGATTTCATATGGCAAAAAACGCTCATCTACTTTGCAAATTGCCAAAAATCGGTCAGAGAGGAAAAATGAATTTATCTTTGAAGACCAATGTAGATCCCATGCGTCCTTTTCTTATTGGCATTCTAAGCTTATTCCCGCTATTGCTTTTCTCCCAAATTCGGATAGGAAATTGCGGAAAATGGCGATACATTCGGCTTGACAGGGATACCATTACCACCACTTGCCCGGGAGACGGAAAAAGCGACTGGAAATTTTTTCGATTCGAGCCAGGTGGTTCACCTCCCTTCATTGTGGTAACAGATACTTTTGGGAATCTTGAATTGGTTCGCCCATTTATGCATGCCAATTTTGAGGATTTCAAACCCGGTTTTTACCGTGTTTACGGCTTGTACTATCCCTTTTCCCATCCTTTCATAAAGGGTAAAAATATTTTCAGGGACACCATGGGGACCTTTTGCTATGGATTCACTGAGAATTTTGTGTTGATAAGCAACAATGCCCCGGAAGCAGGGGAGATTTCTCTGGTTCGAGGCAATATTTCTCATTTGAATTGCCCGGATCCTCAGGCGGACATGCTACTCCAATTTGGAACCAACAGCACCTTCCCCTCTTACACCTACTTACTGACCAATGCGGCGGGACTGATTGTTCGCGTGAATAAGGAGGGTAAGTTCCAATTTCGGGATTTGCCTTCCGGGAAGTATTTAGTTCATGGTTTGGCCTATTCGGGGGATTTGCTTGCACAGCCTGGAAATCATTTGAATGCAGATCCACTAAGTCGGACTTGTTTTACCCTCACCGCCAAACCACTTGAACTGGAGAGGAGGGTTGCTCAAGGAGGACAGATTGCCTTGGAGGAAAGTCAGCAATCCCGTAGGTACTTCTGCACCCAATTTACCAATGAAGACACCCTTAGGCTGACGCATTCCGGAGACCGGTACCTTTCCTATTCTTTCCTGGTCGTGGACAGGCAGCAGATTATAAGGGGCGTAGAAAAAATCCCTGCTTTTCGGCTGGACAGGTATCCAACGGGAACTTACCAGGTTTATGGTTTTTCCCATTTGGGAGGTCTGCCCAACATCATTGGGGAAAAGCTAGAGCCGACCCTGGCTAAATTGTCTTGCTCCTCCCTATCTTCAAATTCGCTGGAGGTATTAATTGAAAATATCCAATTAGCCGATTTTAGGTCTCTACGAGCCAAAGGTGATTCCATTTGGTGCGTGAATGCTCCAACCACGCTTCGCCTGAGTGCAGTCGCAAGCGGTTCTGAAAATGTTTCCCTTATCTGGTTAGCAAGCAATCTTGCTGGACAGATTCTTGCAATAAATCGGAATCCTGATAGTATCCCCATAGGCTCTTTTGAGGATGACCTCATTCAATTCCATGCCTTGGCCTACACAGGTTTTTTGAAGTGGAAACCAGGAGATAACCTGCGCATGACCGTGGCTTCTGACGGTTGTTTCACCCTTTCTCCCCAGACTTATACCATCCGAAAAAAGCGGGTTACAGGGGGAACTGTGCGCTTTTCCACCTTCAATCAGCCCATAAATATTTGCCTTGGGACAGAACAGGGGTATACCCTTCAAGTTAACCGAACCCAAGCCTTAGGCGAACGCTATATCTATTTAATTGTAAACTCACGTAACGAAATAATTCAGACCAGTGTCAATGGGTTTTTCAACATTGGCCAGTTAGGAGTTGGTTCTTTTTCCGTGCGAGGTCTTTCGTATACGGGTTCCCTAGCCTTTGGCGCTGGTTCTTCAATCGATACCACAGTGTTCAGTAATGAGTGCTATATCCTCTCGGAAAACAGTCTACCTTTCCAGAAAACAGTGACCCAAGGAGGAACTATTGCATTTGCCGATGGCTCCAATCAAATCAGAACTTGCAAAGGGACCCTCAATAGTTCATTCGAACTAAAAAACAGTTCCCTCATAACACAAAAATATGCCTACGCCTTGACGGATGCCTCAGGTCGCATTTTCCAGATAGAAAAGGGTAATTCCCTGGTGTTGCGTGATTCTTCGCTATTGTTATACCAAATAACCGGTATCGCTTATTCCGGGGACCTTACAGCAAAAGTTGGTGACCATATCCTTGCAAGGAATCTATCGAGCGGTTGCCATTCCTTGTCAACCAACAAACTGAGTATACTCCTTGAAGATGTGAACGCAGGGACCCTCCAACCCCAGGTTATCACGGAGTGTCTTCCTCCAAGTGCCAGTAAATCTTTGAAAATAAATCTCACTGGAAGCACGGGAGCATATTCCTGGATTCTCTGCGATAGCTTAAATCGTTTTGTATCAAGGCAATCCTCCCAAAATCCGCAGTTGCACCGTGGATTACCTAACCGCCTGCGCATTTACGGAATGGCATCATTGGGAACACCTGTTTTTGAAGTGGGCAAATCCATTTTCCAACAAGACCCAGGAATACCCTGTTTCGAAATCACCTCCAATTTTCAGGAAGTGAACTGGTCGGAAACCGATGGGGGTGCCATCAGCCTTCGGGGTCAAACCAATTTGACTGTTTGCACATCCAATGAATTGGAGCCACTACAGATGTCCTCAACCAGCCTGGCAGAAGGCGATGAATACCTGTACCTAGTGGTGGACACGGACAATCGGCTAGTTGCAACCTCCTCCTCTGGCGTCATACCCCTTCGCACTTTGCGTTCGGGCAACTACACTATCCACGGCTTTTCCTATTTCGGCAAACTTCAGCTGACTGTAGGTGACCGCTTGCCTGCAAGCAACGCCGGTTCAGTCTGCTCCTCTTGGTCCTCCAATACGGTTCGGCTAGAAGTCATAGAAACCAGAATGGGTCGAATTTCCTTTTCTGATGGAAAGGAATCTGTCCAGGTTTGCGCTCAAAAGACGATTCAATCGCTTCGCCTGTCCCCGCTTTCCGGCAATGACTCCCGTAAAACCTTTGTACTGACCGGGGAAAACGGCACCATCCTGAGTACGTTCATGGGGCCAAACCTTCCAGGACTAGATAGTTTTCCAGATCTTATTCTTCGCATCTACGGTCTGGCCTACACCGGAACTTTACGGGCAAGTCGGAATGCTCCTATAACCACCCATCGGCTAAGCGATGGCTGCTACCAGGTATCTGAAAATTTCCTCACCATAAACAGGGGCAATCTTAGCCGTGGCATCGTTGGATTGGTAAATGGTCAGGGTCAGCTACAGATTTGTCCGACTGATAGCCTGGCTAATCAGGTCACCTTCAGAAAATTGGGGTTTCAGGGACAGGCCTTTGTGTACCTTATTACGAATAGCCGCGATCTCATCCTGGACACGACCTCTCAGTCAACCTACGACTTTAACAAACAAGGGATTGGGGATTATCGGGTCCATGGTCTTGCCTTCAATGGTGCTTTGCAGGTAAAAATCGGGACCCCACTAAGTGATCCCTCCCTAGCAGAAGAATGTTTTGGATTGTCCCTCAATTTCGTCTCTGTGGCCAAGCGCGGCCCGATAGCTGGTTTCCTCGTTACGGAGGATGGCAGTACGTTGCTCCAGAACTGTCCAAGCGACGCGAATTTTGCCATTCGTAGTTTGCGGACGGTGGGTAGCAACGGGGGTAGCCAGGTTTTTGTCGTTTTGGACGCTCAGGAAAAAATCGTACAGATCCTTACCCAACCCCTTTTTTTTCCTTACCAATTTCCTGCCGGAAAATA
>Ga0172372_10005424_pt1 | contig 17740 bp, 17 predicted proteins | sample LakKiv5m_2_FD_114544 | JGI IMG/M metagenome (GOLD analysis project Ga0172372, IMG submission 114544) | Freshwater microbial communities from Kabuno Bay, South-Kivu, Congo - kab_092012_9.5m | ecosystem: Environmental > Aquatic > Freshwater > Lake | place: Democratic Republic of the Congo...
CCTTTGAAAGAAAATTTATGCGAAAACACAAAATCTTGGTCACTCTATTGTTACAATTAACGGAGCAGTTTTTGTCTTCGGCAGCTCATTTTCGGAAATATCCTCGCTGATACTACGGATTTTAGAGCAATTTCAAAAAAGCAGGGTTAATGGATGTCCCCTTAAGAGAGACACTTCCTGGTCTACCAAATCCTGAGTTAGTCATATCGAATTTTACAGTCTCAAGTTCTTTCCCATGCTTTTGACAATACTCATGGGCTTCTTTGTAAACAGCAGCTTTCGCTCCAACTGGAGGACCAAAACCTGCCTGCAGACTTCTTTTTGTTATAAGAAATGTTCCTTTGTCAGCAGGAACTACGCCAGAACTAGCACATCCCAGTAATGAAAATAACATAAATATTGTGATTAAATATTTCATAAGGATGTTCCTGCTAAAAATATTAGCTTAAGTGTAAGCTCAAATGATCTATAAGCACAAATTTAATCTTGAATATTCATTGTAATTCACCCCGCCCCCTGTTTTTATCAAAAAAATCGAGTGCTCCACGGGATCCCACGACAATGCGCATTCAAAGAGTGTTCACGAGGATTTTAGTCATAAAAAGGCCGACCTTTTTGACTAGCGCGAACCTGATGGAGCTCTATGTTAAATCAGGCTCCATCAGGTGTAAAGTAAGCTCCCCGGACTGGATTCGAACCAATGACCAAGTGGTTAACAGCCACCTACTCTACCGCTGAGCTACCGGGGATTATTTGAGGTGACAGTCTGAAGACATACAAAAACTGTCAATCGGGTCTCAACTTAAAGTCGGTATTTTTCTAGCTGAGGGTTGGATTTAACTGACTAAATCTAACACGGAACCGACAGAACCTGATTGATTGGAACTGTTGAGTTGAAAGGAGAAACCGTAGAGGTCTTCAGCCACCTTAAAAGGGTCTGAAGGTGCTGTAAAAAGGCCCGCCTCGTAGCTGGAAGCGAGTTGAACGACATGAAAGGTGGAGGCCGCTAATTGGCTTTGAACTTTTTCAATTTGAGCCTGTGAGGCCAAGGCACTTAGATTGAGTTTTTTTATATCATCCATCGCTTTTGAAAAACTCACGCCTGCTTCTAAACCACTATAAAAGCTCACCGACTCTTTGACCACTTTCTCGACCGCTTGAAAGATGGCTTTCTCGTTGGAATCGCTTTCGACTTGTGAACGCAAAGCGTCAAGTTCGGTCTGAATATCTAACATCGTTTGTTTCTGAGTTTGCACTGACTGAAGATCACTCAGCGCTGTAGTTGAAGTTTGGTGATTCACCAGTTCGGATTGAGTTTTTTTCAAAGTGGTTTTGATCTGTTCTATGGCGGCGATACCTGAATTCGCAGTTCTTTTTTGCGTGTGGAGTTTTTCAAGAACGGCCATAGTGGTTCCCCCAGATTGAAGCGACGGGTTGATTGCAGCAGTTTTGACGTTTTGGTTTGGTGAATTTAAACTCACCAACGATTGAGTTCTCAATTGTCTTGATTTATAGCCCGCAACGGTGAGCGCTTGGCCAGCATCGAGAATGGTTGACGAAAACATGAACACCTTTAACGCAAAACTGCAGATGCCATATAAATCGGCCTTAAAATGCCGTAACTATAATTTAAAAGTTGTGATAATAATCACAACTTTTATCTCCTGCTAAAGCCCGCTGGCCTTTTTGCCCCAAGCATTGATGGTTTCGCTATTTTTCATAAAAGCCAATGCCGACTTAATATCTATCGTCTTTTCCGCATCAATCGAATTTAATAAACGGCCAATGCGATGGGTCACCATCAAACCAATTAGCGAACCGTCGGATCCAAAAATATATTGGCCCTCTTTCAATCTAAGTGGTCCAAACATCTGCTTGGCCAAAGAGGCTTCTATCTCGATCAACTGTTTGCCCTCAGCTTGCAACCTCAGAGGAAAACGACCGTAAGCTCCCTGCAAAGGGTCGATGATGACCACCTCCTCGTATTGAATGGGATTGGAACTAAAATTGACGTATTTGGCATCGACGGGGACTTCAGAAAGTGCCATCCTGACTAGACGATCATCGCATTTAAGCGGCTCCAAACTCTCGATTTTTTCACCTCCGGGAAGCTGCAAATCGAGTTTGAGCATCGCACCTTGAAACTGGTACCAGTTGATCGGTGTGCGACTGTGGTGAAACAAAGCGTAAACTTTGCCCTGCGATTTTACCAACAGCGTGTCGATCTCTTTATCAACTTTTCTATCTCCAAAAATCTGTTCAACTTCAGCTTTTACTTTCACCGTCTGCTTTTGGCTTAAAAATTGTTGGTAAAACTCATGCGAGGAAAGGATGCGAGACTCGTCGATGCTTTGCTGAAAGGCTTTCTGGCTCTCCTCAACCAAAGCCAACGTGCTTTTTATGTCTTTTTTTTCTTCCACCATTTTGGTTTGTATGGTTTCGATCTTCTCTGAAATCGCCTTGCTCTCCACCACCTGTTTTTTGGTGTCCTCTAATTTTGCCTGCAACTGCACACTCTTTTCTTCGGTACGAACTTTTTGCATTTCGGCTTCAGTCAATTGTTTATGAGCTTGAGCGAGCGTTTTTTGCTGCTCGCTAAGGCTTTGAGTCAGGGTTTGGTTTTGCAACTGGGCATTTTTAAGCATCTCTTCTTTTCGCATCACCTCCTGTTTTATGAATTTGCCCTCCTCCACTTTCTCCTGCAATTGCTCTTGAAATTGTCTGGATTGAAGCTGATAGGTGAGCAATTGTTTTTCTAAATTTGATTTTTCATTTTGAAATTTCGCATCTGAAATCTGCTTTGCATCCAGCATTTTTCTAAGCTCACTCTGCTCAAATTTAGTTTGAGCAAGCAAGGTCTCGCGCTCTTCCATCTTGGCCTTCAAAGCAGCTTCTTGGGCTTTTTGCTGTGCTAGTGCTTCATCGCGCTTAGCTTTTTCCACGGCCAAACGCTCCATCTCTTTGTCCATCTCAAGCTTTTTCATTTTGGCTAAAGCCAAATCACTTTCAATTTTCAACTGATTCTCACGCTCCTTTTGGAATTTTTCCTGCATGCTCTTGAGACCATCTTGTTGTGCTTTTAAATCGTTCTGCACGAGCTTCAAGGCAGCTTCGGCCTTGTTGCGCTCCAACTCAATTTGTTTTTGTTGGGCCATCGCTTTTTCTTGCTCCTGTGATAGCTTCTGTTCCAAATTCTCCTTTTCCATCGAACGCCGTAAACGCTCCTCTGCCAACTTGGCTTCCAACACGGCTTGGGCCTTCAATTGCGCGCTCATCTCCTGTTCTTTCTTGAGACGTTCCTGTTCAAGCTTAGCGGCAAGTTTGGCTTTCTCTTCGGTTTCGCGTTTAAGCTGAGCTTCCTTATCGCGTTTTTCAAGATCCAACTTGGCGGCTAGTTTTGCGCGTTCTTCTGCTTGACGTGCGATTTCAGCTTCGCGTTTGATTTTTTCCTCTTCTGCTGCTTTCAAGGCTTTCTTGAGCTCATCAGCCTCATTTTGTCCGGCCGCAAGCGAGGTTTGCAGACTGTCAAATAATTCAGATTCTACACTTGAAGTTGCTTGCAACTCCTCGACCTGCTTGGCTTTGTTTTCATTTTCTTTGTGTGGATCGGTATTGAACGTCGCCAACGACAACAGACTCAAAATTAAAAAGTCACAAACGGCTATGAGCAAGGATCGATTCATAAGAAACTCATCAAACTCCGACGATAAGTTTTTGTTTGTAAGGTCTCAATATAAATATTTTAAAAACGGCAACTTCTATGATCCCAAACAAGGTCGATGTGTAAGCGGCGATCAACCCCTGATTTTCATGCCCCAAAACCATGAAGACCAACGACAACACCGTTCCCCCCAAACCGATGTACAGGCCCATGTCAAAAAGGATGTCTTCATTTTCCAATAACTGTATCTTCAAATCCCTCTCCCCACTATGTTTTGAGATGCGATTGATTTGAATGCAACTCCAAATGAAAATGAGAATCTGAATGCCTAAAAAAATGAGCATCAATTGAATGGATTCTACAGGCAGGTCGTCTTTCATAATTTCTTCCGTGTCCGTTGGTGTTATCGTTAGCTGGGAAAGGGTATTTTGCTTGGGCGGTCCGTTTAACTTTAAACTCAAATCTTGGCCCACACCATTGGGCATCCATTCCAAGGATAGACCAAGCAAGAGGCACAATAATAAGCTTGACCCAATGCGCAAACCCATGCCACCTCGATTGGCGGGGATCCAATTCCAGAAAATCAGCACAATGCCCAAAATCATCATCAAAAAAGTCAACACAACTCCGCCTTTGCCCAGTGCAGTCAAACTTTTAATGGGCAAATATTGAGCGCCAACTTTCCACCACTGGCTTTGCCAATCACGGCGAATCGAACGGCCATCGACCAACCAATTGATATAAGCCTCCTGACTAAAGTCGATCAATCTCACCGCATCATGATACTCTTGAATACCACGATCACTGATACGGTGGTAAAGCTTGCCCAACAGCGTAGTTGGAGTATGGCGATGAAAATTCAACAAAACTTGTTGCTGCTCCGGCAAACGCTGCAATAGTCCAGCACACTCCTTCAACGTCGAAATCGACTCCATCGGCGCCACCATGGCCTTTAAATCTTCTATATTGTATTTCGACGACAGCACCAATAAACCCATCAAGACATCCTCTACTTTCCCCAAGCTGCCGGCGGCCGCTTGGTCGCGCTCGTGCAGCATCTGCGCTGAAAAGCTGCCGCTAAAACTACGCTCCAGATACAACAATGTCGCAAGTTTAAACAATGCCAAGGTTGGACGTCCACGCGAGTCTTCTATGGGAAACAAAAGTCGGCCTTTGCGACCTTTCTGCCAAGCCACCCAATTGGACACCTCTTTTTCCAGACTCGGATAAGCGCCATAAAAGCCCTCTGCTTTTTCAGGTTTAAGCAAAGGCACCAATGCCGGACCTTTGCCAAAATACAGTTCATTTTGAGTTGAAGCGGTCGTGTCATAAACTCTCGACTTAGAACCCGCTCCCGAGTTGAGCAACTCGAGCTCACTCACGCTCGTGATTCTCAAGGGGATTAAACTCGACAACAAAACGAGAGCCATGCCCAATAAAATCAACAGCTTGGTGAGCATTTAAAAATCACCCAATTTTAAAGTTAAATTTTGCACCATCGCCCTCAATTCAGCAACCTCATCGCGAAGAAAACCGATCTCATCTCGCATGGCATAAAGCTCTTCATCGCGTTCATCTAAAACCACCTCTTCTTCATGTGAAGCTATCGCCTTCTCTCCAGAATCTGGCCCCACGCTCAACAATTCAATCCAGCGGCTTTCTTTTTGACCAGGCTGACGCTCCAGCCTTTTCACCAGTGGCCTCTCTCGTTTCGCCAAATCACTGAGCATCATCTCTATTTGCTCAAGTCTTCCCTCTGGCCAAGCGCGTTTACTACGAGTCGACAACTCACCCGGAGTTTGGGCCCCACGCAACATTAAAATGGACAACAACGTGATTTCTTCTCGCGTCAGCCCTAACGCACGCTCAAGATTTTGAGTGAACTTTTCAACCCTAACACCGGCACCCGTACAGCGCAAAGCAAAGCCCTTTGATTGCAAACTCTCTAACGTGACCCTAACTTCGGCCTCCGTAAAGTTGACCACCGGTTCGCGATTGGTCTTCTGATTGCAACCAAGCATGCAACCATTCACGCTCAGGGGCATTTGATCAGGTGTTGTTAACAATTTTTCAATCAAAACTGCCAAAACCCGACTTTCCTTAAAGCTCAGCATTGAAATCATCGACACTTAAAAAACAATACCTAAGGGATCTAAAAATAAGATGATAAGCTAATTTTCACTTTGAGAAACCCCTGTTTAAAGTCGATCTCGTCAAAAAAAAAACGTCTTCGCTGTCAATCACTTTCCCAAACGACTCACAGCGTCTTCCAATATACCGTGAGTCAAAACTTCCGGCAGTATCAATGGCTGAGTTGGTTGTTTGGGATCGTATAAAACATAGGCTGGCACAGAGTTGCGCCCCAGCGCCTCAAGTGCCTGTGTGATCTCAGGACTGTACTTGCTCCAGTCTGCCTTCATGGCGATGACCTTGTGTTTTGAAAATAATGTCGCGGTTCGATCGGTCTCCAACACCGCTTTTTCATTGACTTTGCAAGAAAGACACCACGACGCTGTGAAATCTAAAAAAACTGGCACGCCAGCTTTTAAGTGAACTTCAAGAGCAGCTTGATTGTAAGGTTCCCACTGATGCAATTTAATGCGTTCTCCAGCTATATTTAAACCCACCAAAATTAAACCCAAAGTGAACGCCCTTGCCACCCATGTGGTTTTTCCTCCAACATAGGCCCACTTGCCCCATACCCAAGCGGCCATGGATAGTATCACCAAACATAAACCCATCCAAAAAATTCGCTCCTGATCTTCCACCACTGTGGTGTAAACATAGAACAAATAGGCCACCGTTGCCATCAATAAAAAACCAAGAAATTGCTTGAACGTGTTCATCCAAGCGCCGGGCCTAGGCAACAGTTTCATGATGTTGGGAAAAACTCCCGCCAACAAAAATGGACTCGCCATGCCCAACCCAAGGCCCGTGAACACCGCCATGGCCTCAAAAAAAGGCTGTGTGATGGCGAAGGCCAATGCCGTTCCCATATAAGGCGCCGTGCAAGGTGTCGCAGCCACCGTCGCCAAAATGCCGCTCAGGAAAGCACCTAGCAAACCACTGTGTTTTTTTACTTTCTGGTCAACTCCAACCAATCCGATGCCTATCTCAAACACACCGAATAAATTGAGTCCAAATATAAAAAACACCGCCATGAGAAACATCAACATAGTTGGCGATTGCATTTGAAAGCCCCAGCCCAACTCCTGACCTGCTTTTCTCAAAGTCATCAGCAACGCCGCTAACAACCAGAAGGAGGCCACCACTCCAAACGCGTAACTCAAAGCATTCATTAAAATCATGCGTTTATTTTGGTTGGCATGAGAGAGGATCTGTAAAATTTTGACCGACAACACCGGCAAGACACAGGGCATCACATTTAGGAACAGGCCACCTATGAAGGCGAATAGTATCGCTCCCCAAAAACTATGTTGGAGTTTAGCACTCGCTTGCCCCGAAGTCGATAACGCAGAATCGGCTTTCATACCAAGCGGCAAATCGATATCCAAAGCCTCGACCACAGCACCTTGTTCAACTCGCAGGACTCCCTTTATCTGTGTGAGCATGGCATTGGCGGCCGTGACCGTTAAATTCAAACCTGATTGCGCTTGTTCAAGCGACTGTGCTTTTGAATGAATCACATCATTATTGTCTTCGGGAAAAAATGTCAGTTTGCTTTCAGCATTGACCTGTTTCACTGCGATTGTTATCAGCTCGGCATTTTTCTGTGCCGACAGCGACTTCGGCATCGGCTTCCTCGGCAATAATTTTCGATACTGTTCAAACAAAGCCCTATGTTCACCAAAACTTTCACCGTTACTTTCTTGTAAAACCGACAGCTCCAACGCCAGCTTTTTACGACCCGGTTGACACGACTTATTACACTCAAGCCAACTTACATTCAGTGTCAAGGAGACTTTCTCTGGCCATACTTTCGACTCGTCCAACCGAACGGGAACCAAAAGCAGGGTTTGATGATGATAACCATAACTCACGAGGCCAGAGGTTTCAAATCGTTGCGGAACCGGCCAATGGGTTTCACCAAAGCTGATGCCCTCTTGTTCTTCCCATGTCAATTTGGTAGGCAGTCCGGTGTCACCACAATTGCGCCAATAGATGTGCCAATCTGGCATCAAATCAAAGCGAACGCCCAACCACTGCGTTTGACCTGGAACCAAAGCCCGAGACTCGCTCAACAATTGAACCTCGACATGCTTATTTTGGTTCGTGAAGCCAAAGTCAGCTTTGATCTGAGCGCAAAAACACAAAGACATGAGCAGTGCCACCCATCTGATTTGAATATTAAATCTCATCTGTTTATTTTCTTCCCATTTGCGTTTATTGCCGATCAATTCTGTTATTAGTAAAGATTTCTTCATAAATTTCAATATTGTCGCCGAGTATTTCACTTTTAACCGACCTTAAACCCTAAGCATCCAAGGCCGCACGACAAACTCAATATCAAGAGCAGCCACAGCCACTTGTTTTTATTCCAAATCCAACCGCCCAAAAGCGCCTGAAAAGGAAAGCAAAACAGCAGCAGTTCCAACCCTACTGTTGTTAAAAAAATTCTCCCGCTCAAGTTCAAATCGAGCATTTCGCTTTGAATATGAGTCGCTATAAAACCCAAAGTCGTCGCGATGAAAAGCCACAACACCGAAAATATCCACATCGGCTTTTGCCACTGTTTCACTCGCCAGCGATCCTTTAATGGCACATTCATGCCCGGACATATCAACCAAACGCCCGTGATCGCTGTCACTAAACTCGAAAGCAAATGACCGCTCTCCCAGCCTTGATACCTTGATGCGCTCAGCTTAAATTGTTTCAACACCCACAATTCCAAACCGCGCCGCAAAAAAAGATACGCTAGCCCCGTGAGCATTAAACTCGGAAGAGCATTCATTCCGACCTTGATTGTCATAAAAAACAATGCCAATAGTTGCAGTGACAAGTGAAGCAAGAAAGAGTCATTGGGCAGGGGTGCTCTTTGCACTGCAATTGATTTACGCCATAACAAATGGCCGTAGTCAAAAAAGTGATACGCGTATTGCCACACCTTCACTAGCTCCAATCCATAATCCGCGATTTGTGCCCTCAATGGCACTGGTTTAAAACCAAAGTGACTCATGCCCCCAGATGAGCTCGTATTGAGCTGATGAGCACAACCTAAAACCTCATCACAACCACAAGACTCAAAATCTGCCAAAAGCTTATCCATCAAAGGCCCCGCATAGCCACGCGCCTGTGAGCTTGAATCTATCAGCAACCATGCAATCAACCCTATTTTTTTAGACTTCAGATTTAAAATTTTTCCCTTTATCATGCCATATACTTTATTCTCGTGTTCTAGGATAAACACCCCTTCGCCAAAAATTAGGGAAAAACGCTGTATGAATGGCATGGCATTCTCAACCAAGGCTTGTGCTGCCTTTAAGTCCTCTGGCTTGAAAGCGCGAATGGTGAAGCCTTCACCCTTCATAACGTCGGTTTTGCAATCCCGATATAACTTTGAGCCTTAGTGCGGTAACCTTTTATCTCTCTATATAGTTTTAATAAAGAAGAACAACGATGGCCCTGACGCCTTTGCACAAAGCCCAATTTATAAGCTATATGCCACTGTCTTGCCAAAGTGCGCCAAGCGTCAAATACGTTGTATTTTGGATCATAAATATGCGTTGCTTCTGATGACACGCCATTGAACTCGATCACTTTAAAATTTTTACCCTGAGCCAAATCATCCAAACTCGACACCATGATGTCAAAGCGCCCATAAAATAGCCCCGTCCTCTCACCCATCATAACGTCAAGTTGCTTCAATAAGTTCGCATTTGCATAGCGCGTTCCATCCTCGAACATGGCACCCTTGCAATGTGAACCTATCTGGTTGAGCGTCACGTGCTCTCCCGCTCGAGGAATTTCTTCCAATCTCGTTTCAAGCAACGTGAACAAATACTCCGCCATACAAACATGGCGCTCATGAGCTAGTATGAGTTCCCTTAAACTGGATTCTCCATCGCCAACCACAGCCGGCAATGTTTTTAAGGTGATTGAAAAAATCTCACCGTGTTCTTGCTTAGGAAAACGACAGTAAAACACACTCACCTCGCTACCCGAACAATACTCTTGTAAAATATGCGTTGACTTCATTTGAGTCAAATACTTGAACAGCGACGGCTGATCATACACCACCTTCACGCCCGTGCCACGCTGTCCTGCATTGGGTTTAAAGACACACGGGAATGACAACACACCCTCATTTAAAGCCAACTGAACGGTCTCTTGCAATTGCTCTAAACTCAAATCAACCGACAACTCAATGAACTTCGGCACCACCTGCGGGTTTGCCTGAGCTAACAGTTTCAAGATAGCCACTTTCGATTCATTGATCATGCCCCCATCTTCAATCGCCGGATTGGACGCCGTAAAGGTAGTGATACCGCGATAACGAAGCGACAAGTAAAAAATGTTATGCAATACAATCGGAAAATAAAGAACGCTACCTGGCCAATACTCCCATTTCAATAGCCTTCTGATTTTTCCCAAGCGCAGTCTTTTACGCTGCCAAGCCAAGGACTTAGGTGCCAAATTCCAACTCCAAAGCATCACAGGACATTGCCGACGCGACTGACTTGCCATACCAGAATTTGGCACTTTTTTCAGACAGTCGCACCTCTGAATAAGAATGAGTTCTGGCATCCTCACGCATCATCCAAGCCGAAAGAGCTGGATTTTTCTCATCGTGATGACGATGAAAATCTCTTTGGCTCTCTACTCTAAAATTTTTTTTAAAAAGACCGCTACGATACAACTGAGCTTCGACAGGGTATTTTGAAGAACTGGATATCGGCAGCGTCAATTCGGCCTCATTTTTAATCTGATAAGATACTCCATTCCAACCCAACTGAAACCCTTGTTGCGCAAAACTAAACGCATGCAATAAGAAGCCTGCATAAACGCTGAAGTCCACTTTCATCAAATATCCCTTCAATAAGTCTAGATCACCAGACTGCAAACATTCAAGCACCAATAAACCACGGCTTCTTAAACATACTTTATGACTAGGCTGGTTGGCCTGATAATCGTTGACCAAGGCAACTACGACACCCGCATGATTCACCCCCAACCAAGTGCCGCCACCAGCTGGATCTATGGGGGCAATCAACTTCATTTGACCCTTCTCCATCATTCTTGGCAACAAGGCCTCTGACCTTGTGATTGTTTCGTCGCGATTAAAAAAAAGGTGAAAGCTGTCTTTAGAGCGCTTCCAACTTAGGGTGCACATGCGCTTTTTTGTTGTTCCCAAAAACTTATCGTTGAAGGAGCTACTCCAAAATTTTCAGGCAACTTCATGCCCTGACTACGCAAGTAAACTCCAATCAAGGCCAAATGATGGACCATATGGTGAAACAAATACTCGAGTTCTCTGGCAATCGACGACACTAATTTTGTGGGCTGCTCCTGCATCTCGCTCCAAACCACGATCGCGGCATTCAATTCTGTAGCGCTCAATTTCTCCAATTGAATTTGCAAGTTTTGACACTTTGCCAATGCTTTGTGGGGGTATTCCTCTAGAGAAATATCGCGTTTTCTTTTTGTGTAGTCAATTTCACCGCTTTGTAACCCCAACAAAAAACAATCAAAAAACTCTATAATATGCCGTACATGGCCCCCCATGGTTGAGTGAGGCAGCACATCAATGCTTGCGGTGTAGTGCAGATGGGATGTGCTCGCCACCAATTGCTGCAAGACCGTGATATGAGATAAATGACTTCTTAGCATAAGACGCAAGTTTTTAGGTGATAATAAGAATAGAGTTAAAGATGCAGCCTTCTATTGCTGCTCTTCCCAAATTATTTCATCCACTCGTCTGTAATTAAAATAAGATATTGTTTTACAGCAACTTAAATATAACAATTTATTATCTCGCGTCAATATCGGTTTAACTTTGAGCGCTACACTGAATAGCTCCCAAGCTGTTTTTATTTCCACCACCAACACCCTTTGCTCTAAAATGCCCTCCCTTCTGAACTTTACATGAACGAGCATCAAAAAGGGTTATTCGCTGTGCTCTTTGGGACTTTTCTCTTTTCGTGCAAGGGAATTCTCATCAAATTTCTCTACCCCTACGGAGCAGACGCCCTGACTGTGATCGGCTGGCGCATGGGATTTGTCCTACCACTTTTTGGCATGGTTTTGCTCTTCAGACACAAAAAACTGCTCAAGCTAACCTTGCCTCTAAAGCACTGGCTTGGGGTTGCCATTTTAGGTTGCACCGGCTATAGCCTTGCCGCCTACTTGGATTTTAGCGGCTTACAATACATCAGTGTTGGGCTAGAGCGAATCGTTGTGTTTCTATACCCTACTTTTGTCGTTATCATCAACATGATTCGCGAGAGAAAACTATGTTCACTCAGAACCACCTTTGCCTTGTCGCTCGCTTACATTGGTGTCATCACCGTTTACTCTTGCGACATAGAATCCTTTGGACCCCATCAATTAAAAGGCACCCTTTTGGTGTTATATAGTGCTCTCATTTATGGGATTTATGTCGTCTATGCTGAACAATGGTTAAAGAAAATGAACTCCATTGATTTTACCGCCACAGCCATGGTTGCCGCTTCATTATTGACGATCAGTTACGCTTGGTTTGTCAAAGGAGATACTCTATATAGCTATCCTCCCAAATTCTATGGTATTGCCGCCTGCTTGAGCTTCTTCTGTACCTTTCTACCTTCCTTTATGATCAGTTATGGCATTCAAAAGGTCGGTTCAAATCAGGCCTCTATTTTCGCCTGCCTTGGTCCGGCTTTTACCGTTATCGTTGCTTATTTTAGTTTAGACGAAGGGTTTAACGGATTTGAAGCATTGGGAATAGGAATGACCGTCATGGCAAGTCTCATCATCAGTAAAAAGAAACTTTCTACTTAACAATAGTTCCTATACTCTTGCATGTTCCATTAAAAGCTGCTATGAAAAAATCTGTATTGTTTTATCTTTTGTTTTTACCTCTGTGTGCTGATATCAAAAGCACCAATGGCGTCATTCAATTCGACATAGAGTCTGACTCAACCCCCGAAATGACGTTAAATACCTCTGGGCTTGGCATTGGCACAACTATAGGCAAGTCTACTCTGGAAATCAACGGCTCACTTGGCTTTGGAGTGGAGTTGGTTGATTCCGACATTACTTTGTCGAATAATACCATCATTCTCGTGGACTCTGCGAGTGACAACATCACCCTCACTCTGCCTGCCGCAAGCACGGTCACAGGTCGAACCTATCTCATCAAAAAGAAAAGCAATTTAAATCAAGTCTGGATCAACGCCAATGAAACTATCGATGGACAAGACAGCCGCATTGAAATGACCGGACAAGTTAATTTAAAACCTTATGTTCAACTCATTAGCGATGGAACGCAATGGCTTATCCTAAATGGAACCCCAGATCTGCTGAGCGTCGTTGCGGCTGACAACTTGGTAGGTTGGTGGAAACTCGATGAAACCAGTGGCGCTGTCGCCCTAGACTCAAGCCCCGAAAAACACCATGGCACCCTCATGAACATGACGCTAAGCACAGACTCCGTTACAGGCCAAATCAATCGCGCCTTTGAGTTTGATGGCACGACTGAATACGTCGAGGCGTCAAACCTTCCCGTGGGAAAAGCTTTCACCGTCATGGCTTGGGCGAAATCAAACACCGCCACTTGGAATAATCATGGCTTTATTGTTAGTTCACGCTCCGCCAATGGTTTCATCCTGCATCCAAACTCGGGCACTAACGATGTAAGATTGATCATCTATTCCAGCACCAGCACCCAAACATCACTTTCAAATTTCACCCCAGTGGACATTCAAATCTGGCACCACTATGCCGCTTCATACGATGCCGACACTCTAGCCTGGGCCGAGTATTTGGATGGCGTTATCAAAGCCTCCGGCACAACCTCTATAACCAGAACAGCCAGCACGGCCACCGTGAATCTTGGAAAAGATCACAATGTTCCTGGCAGGTATTTCGACGGACAAATTGATGACGCCAGAATTTACAATAAAGCACTCACTGCTGCAGAAATCACCCTAATTTATGAACAGGCCGAATAAGTCCCGTTTGATTGAATCAAACTGTAGAATATGTCAACAAACTTAGCCCTCAAAGGTTTTATACACGGATTCAGCAACAAGGAACCTAGGCTAATACAAAGATTATAAACATAAAAAGAGCTTCTAACCGAAATTGATTGATATGCTAATTTATCTCATTTTGCTTAAACAGAGAATCGAGCCTTGTCTATCCAAACTTATGCCGACCACAAGCGAGTTACCTTGCGCATGGCCTTTTAACCAAATGACCAAAACGATAAGCCCGATGCTGCCAGTTGGAGCGTAAAGTTATCCAAGCCATGGGGCGAGCCTGCTTCGACAACACTGATTAATAGTGCCATCAACAGCGACACACCCACCAAATAACTCCCCATAGGCACCCCTAAAAACAAGCCTCCTAAAATAAAAATTGGCAGAGTTATGATGAGTATAGCAGCAGATCCCTCTATACTTCTATAACTCACCTTTTCGTTAAGTCCATAGGAGGGTGCCCTGTAGCGGTGTTTGCCCCAAAGAAGCCCGACTGGTTCGGCAATCGCATCGGCCAAGCCCACCACCAAATAGCCCATGATGGCAAACTCACCAAACAGACTATTCCCAACGATACCTCCAAAAAAAGTCGCCAGCCATGGCATGACAATGTAACGACTTCGCCTTGGAGCATCGCTCTCACGCGCCATGGCCTCGTACATCACATCGCCTTCACCGCGGACGAGTGCATAAAAGACGACTAAACTCGTCCATGCGCCGAAGTAACAAAGCACCTGTAGTCCCCACAGCGATTGGATTAAACCCGAAGTTAAAAAAATGAGCAGATGAAAACTTTTTCTGGAATAGCCTGTCCTCCACCTAAACGCCCTTTTCAATTGCCCACACCACCACAGTCCCCCTGCACTCACCAAAGCAAAAGGGACACTGAAGCTGAGCAAAATTTCGCTGGTTGGGAATAAACCTGATAAAAAACTTATCTCATCTAGCATGTAGACTCAATTCACAAGCGGCAATCTCTAAACATTGTTCGTGCTCTAAAACCAGATTGCCGTGCTTCATCACGGCTCTAGGGTCGATCTGCATGTATTGATTGTCCATCCATATCACCAAGCCCAAAGGCCCCTTGGGCGAAGGCACACTAAACTGCAACTCTTGATCTATCCAAAATTCACTTTGTTGCTCACCCCAAACGAGTTCATAATCATGCCAACTTTTCAAATCGTGAGAGATTTCTTTTTCATGACAACGCATCGCGCGCTGAGCAATGGGCCAAAGTTTTTTTTGAAACCAAGGCAACCACATCAACGGCAAAGACAAGGGCAATGTCGGAATTAGTGCTAAAAATGCCGGGCGCCAGGCGTCCATCGCAGCCATCTTCCAACCATGGTTGGCTATACCTTGGGCTAAGGCCAACTTCGATTCTTTAGAGCTGTAAAAAAACCAGAGCGCTTTTGGCAACGTAGCGGGACGTGGTTCTGTCATTAAAAAAGGATCATTCCAAAACCCAAAACCCGCCGTTCCTTTTGGCTGCTCTCCTTGAAAATGAAAACGTGCACGCAGTCTCAGTCGCAGCGGTGGTCGATTGGGAAATTCGGCCCGCGATATTTTTGGATAATCGTCTAGTTGAGCATTACTATAGTTTAAGTTAGTTTTATCCGTTGGATTGAGTTTGAGTAAAACGCCCTGCTGCTCCACAATTTCAGCATCAGCTCGAGTCAACCTACGCCAAGCCACGGGCACTTCAGTCAATGTTTTCCATCTGATCGACGCTTTCAATTGCGCTCAGCCACAATCACATGATGCACAACCCAACCCATGACTTTGGTTTGAACACTCATCCTCAAACCCGCAGCCTGCATCAATGCCTCTAAAACTTGTTTCTCGTGTGACGATGGGCGCCTGTAAAAAACAGGAACAAGACTTTGTAAAAGACTCGAACGCAATTCAATCCAACGGCCAATCAAAACCAATCGACCTCCTTTTTTAAGTATTCGACTGCATTCCTCAAGCGTTTCCTGCTTTGCGATATACTGCTCTGGAAAAGTAGCTACGATAGTGTCGAAAGATTGAGCGGCAAAAGGCATTCTCATGCCATTGCCCAAAACACGCCTAGACGTTAAATGCAGACGCGTCAACCGCGATCGTGTCAATTCATGCATATCGCGAGAAAGCTCCAATCCAAAAGGACGTAGACCACATTGACACATGGCCACTTGCAAATAACCCGGCCCAAAGCCAAGTTCTAAAATGCGTTCACCTTGTATGAACTCAAAACTGAGTTTCAGCCACCGATGCCATTGGCCAAAGCTCACACCTAAACTTACAAGGTTGTAAAGCCCAGCTAAAGGGCCGTAAATACATTGGCATAAGAAACGATAAACACGCACCACCAAAGGTTCTCGCCGAGGCTCATTCATCGCTTAAAAAGGAAATTGATCACTTCCAAATAGCCCACACTGTTAAAAAAATAAGTCCCAAGCAGGAGAGAAGTGTAACCCCCCGTTCTCTCACACCACCGTGCTTACAGTTTTACACACATCGCTATTTGAAGTAGCTTGAACCCTCAAAAAAATGAGTGTTCTGTCTACAAACCTTTATTTTTCTTTCATAAACGCAGCTAAAGCGTGACCGATATTTGCCCCCGTTTTCAAGTAGCCCCGTTGATTACTGCCAGCGCTATTCCAAGGGATTTCTATTGTCACACCACAGGAGTCATCGTTTGCATGCGTATTAAACCACGTTTTTGAAATCTGCTGCCACATAGAATGGTACCCTTTACCGGATACTTTGACCTGCCCATTAAAGGGTATGGGGTCTGTCACATTTTTCTTCAAGGCCTCAATGAGTTTAAGTTGAAGGTTATAGCGATTCTCACCCATAACGTCCTGTGGTGAAACAAAAAGGTAGGTTTCTTTATCTGCCGGAGCCGGATTGTGGAGATCGATAAAGAGACTCATTTCGCCTTTTTCCGCATGTTGACTAATCAACTTTTGAGCTGCGGCAACAGAGTTCCAGTGAGGTTTCTCCGACCAGTCCCTATTGTGATCATGTGGCATCTGCTCTTTACCGCCATTGCCAGTAACGACATTATCAACATCCATAATAGGAATATAGTAGACAATAGTCTGTTCCAACAGTTTTACCGCTTCTTCAGAATCTCCCGTCATCCAACGGACAATCCCCTCGCCGACCCAACTGCTACCGCTTTCCCAAGCATGTTGCCGCGCCTGCAGCCAAATGACTTTTTTAGGTCGAGACGATGCCACCGACGTTATCTTTAATGCTTGCACCTCCCGCTCAGCTTTGGTCTTGCACAGAATAAACGGCGTGCAAATATCCGACCTCAACTCAGCCGCCAGATTTTTGGAGTGCGATGGCACGTATGGCGGCCCCCATGCCAGCCAAAGAATTTTTGAAGGATTGCTGATGCTCCACTGCGACTTGTTTTTTTCTCTAACGCCCGTTTCAGAACTTTGCCAAGTTTTATTGTCAATGCTGTAGGACAAACGGTCAGGCAAAGCCCAATCTGAACTTATAGCTCTATCTCCCGACTGCTTTAAAGCGGCGGCATCTACCGTGACCTGCAGGGGATGATCAGGGCTCACATCCTCTAGTTTGACATACCACCAACAAGTAAAGCCCCTTTCTCCAATTCCGCCGGGTTTAAAACTGATGCTGTTGCCGATGACCTGAAAATCTTTGGCCGAGCCGCCTTCAAAATCAGTTGTTATTTTAATCTCGGCAATGGCATTGTTGATAAGCAAAAGAATCAAAAAAAACACACAAAATCTCATCAAAGACACCTTTTTTACATTTCCTAACGGTGGTATGTCTTCAACACTTCAGCCTGACACCGATTCTACAAAAAATAAGTGAAAAAATTAAAAAATACTTGCGTTTAACTTATTTGCGCAACCACTTAGCGGCATCTTTAGCAAAATAAGTCAAGATCATATCGGCACCAGCTCGTTTAAAGGCC